>SDBU01005980.1_pt1 | contig 14408 bp, 12 predicted proteins | sample 2277071 | NCBI WGS metagenome assembly SDBU01 (sample SAMN10397929, study PRJNA504765) | marine sediment metagenome | isolation source: marine sediment core GS08_GC12, 126 cmbsf | place: Arctic Ocean: Gakkel Ridge, Loki's castle | collected 2008
GGCTTTGGCAAGGCTGCCTTCGCTCTTCCTAAGAGCCTCTTCCACACGCTTGCGCTCGGTTATTTCTCTGGCCACGCTTTCGATCATCTGGTTTGTCACTTTCTTCAGGGATTCCAGTAGTTCTACTTGGGAAATCCCAGATACTCGGGCAGTCAGATTCCCTTCTGAAACCCTGTGCAATACGTCAAAGTGCTCAGCCAGACCCATGGCAAACTCATGAGAAAGATCAACCATCTCTGCCAGGCTTTCCCCGGTCAGGTTCACCATACGCTTCAATTTAACAATCAAATCGAGATCCGATGCCTCTGACACCTTGACTGACGGGTCTCCTGAAGAGATCTTCCTTAACGCTTCAAAGGTCTCCGACAAGCCCAGGGCCAACTCCATGCTGATCCCTTCAAGCTCACTATCTCTTTCATTAACCATCCCACGAAATTGTTTGAACTGTTCATTCACCACCTTTAGCGTCTTATCCAATGAATCAACATCGATATTTTGTTTGAAGATCTTACATTCAAGGCACTTCTCCATCTTTTCTAGGAACGTTCCCTGGATCTCATCCCGACAATGGGTCCCTGAGACGAGCCAGCATCTGATCTCCTTTGATTTCAATGCCGGGCATTCTGTCTCGTTACATTCAAAGAGATCCCAGCATTTCAGCTTGCTTTTCAACTCTCAAATTCCTTTTGAAACCAAGATAGCGTTAACGAACAAGAAATGCTCCCCTGTCGACTATGAGCTTCTCCAAGGTCTTTAAGGCTTGGCTGAAGAACTCAATTACCTATATATTATGTGCCTTCAATGATGATGACCCTTCTAAAACTGTATCTGGATTCGTTTCTTATCGCCCGCCTCATCCGTTACGGATAGGAAGACCTTTTGCAGTCGCTCACACCAGGTGCGCACATCCTTCTCAAAAGTGGGGCAGTCTCCCAATACCTCTAGGATATCACCAGGTTTCATGTCTGGAGCCCGGACAGCTATTTTGAGAATCGGCTGTGGGCACTTCATACGGAGCGTGTCTAAAACTTGAACAGCCATAATTGCTTCTCCTTACTTTAGCGGCCTCGGCAAAGCCTATGCCTCCCGATGTCAGATACAATTTTCTCAGCAGACAGTTTAGAATGATCTTCACACAAGCACAACTTCAAGATCGCTCTATCGTCCCGGATGATCGTCATGTTGATCGCCTCCAACGAACAGCCGTTGAAAAAGCAACGAAAGAACTCGCGCTGTTCTACTGGCATGGTCATCCAGGTTATCCGCTTGGTTTCAATAATGCGTGGCATGGGCAGTAACCTCAATCCCTCAATTTCTGAATTTCTGAATCCTTCAATCTCTCACCCCATCCTGCATGATTGAAGCTCCCCGCAGCCCCGTCAAGACGGGATCTCCGCCACAATTCCGGCGGACAGGTCCGCTGTGCTCCGACAAGCTGCAAGGAATCCTCGACTGTAAGGAAGTTTACAATTGTTGGATTCGCTCGCTAACCTTCATCCCGATAAATCGGGACGGGGAATGCGCTCGCTATAGCAGTTCAGCAATGAGTAACCAGCAACGAGCAACGAGTAACCAGCAACGAGTGTCCAATACCCAATACCTAACTCACCGGCAACTTGACCGTAAAAGTGCTCCCTTTCTCAACTGCACTGAGTACGTCGATGGTCCCGCCGTTCGCCTCAACCAGCATCTTGCTCAGAGCCAACCCCAGCCCAATCCCTTTTGCTTTCGTAGTAAAGAGTGGCTCAAAGACTCTTCCCAGTGTGGCCTCATCCATGCCTTGTCCGGTATCAGTGAATGAAACAGTTACCATCTCGGGACTTGGAGCTTCAGACTTGACCAGCAACCGCCCGCCCTCACTCATAGCCTGCATGGCGTTTAACGTGAGGTTTCCAAAGACTTGTGCAAAGTGATCCGGGTCGGCCGAAATCGTGGGCAGTGTTTCGCTTAATTCCTCCGCCAGTTCCACGTTTTCGGGCACAGGGACACGAGACAATACTTCGCGGACAACGTGGTTGATATCCACAATATGCTGGGTCGGGGGCTTTGGACGAGCAAAGTCAAGCAGGCTGGCAATTACCCGTTCGGATATGCCCACTTCCTTCTCTATGATCTCCAGGGTCTCCTTTATTTCGGGTTCGGGCCTTTCAATGACCATGTTAAGCAAATAGACCGCGTTCTTAATCGCCCCTAAGGGGTTACGGAGTTCATGACCCAGGCCACCGGCTAATTTCCCCATCACACAGTCAGCTTTTCCTGACGCACCAGTTGCTCTTGGGCATCTCTGAGTTCTTTGGTGCGGCAATCCACAAGTTGCTCAAGGCCTTCACGATACTTCCTCAACTCCTCCTGTGCCAGCTTCTGCTCGGTGACGTCCCAAAAAATGCCCAATATGCCAGTAGAAGTGCCCTTTTCATCATTGACGGGCGTTTTGACGGTATGCACATATATTTCTTCCCCATCCTGTACATACTCTTCATCAATATCTTCTATCTTCCCCGATGCCATAATTCTCCTATCATCCTCTCTGTATTTTTCAGCCAATTCTTTTAGGAAGAAATCATGATCTGTCTTTCCCCGGATCTCTTCAGGTTTAATTCTTAAGTCCTGAGCGAAGTTTTCATTGCACGACACGTAAACTGAATTACTGTCCTTGTAAAAAATCTTTTGTGGAAGATTTTCAAGCAATGTTCTAAGTCTGTTTTCACTCTCGCGCAGCGCATACTCAGCCAATTTGCGCTCAGAGATATCATCACCAGAACTTAAATGGCCGATGATATTACCTTCTTCATCACTTAGTACAATATTGTACCATGCTATAATTCGTTCCTCGCCAGTTTTCGTCAAGACCGGGTTCTCGAAACATTGAACGGGCTGAACGTCTCCGGCCATTAACTTCCGAAAGACTGCTTTCACTTCATTCCTTAATCTCTTTGGGAGAACATTATCAAACCAGTCTTTCCCGACGATTTCCTCTTCTCTGTATCCAAGAACTTCACAACCCTTTTTGTTGATTAGAGTGACTTTACCCTCATTATCGAGAGCTATGATCATAACTCCTGCAATGTCCAGATATCTCTGCGCATTATCTCTTTCTTTCTCTAAAGTCTCTTGAACGCGCTTGTGGTCAGTGATGTCAGAAATGACTCCTATTAAGCCTGCTACTTTGTCGTCTTTGTCCGTGTACGTGGCCTTGTTAAATATGACATCCCGCAGTTTGCCGCTCTTTGTTGTTACCTCACACTCGTACAGCTGTTGTCCCGGGTTGTGAAGTAGTTCCTGATCTCTTTCATGGCATTTTGCCGCCATATCCCTCGGCCCAATCTCATATTCGGTTTTGCCTACTATTTCCTCTCTTGACCTACCCACGAATTCTTCAAACGCTTTGTTACAGCCCTTGTACTTACCGTCCATGTCCTTGTAAAAAACAGGACTGGGAAGGGTATCACAGAGTGTTTGCATTAATACCAACTGCTCCTTCAAGCTTTCCTCCGCCCGCCTGCGATCGGTGATGTCGCTGTTGAGATTCAGGGTCGCCGACCTGCCCTCCCAGAGAATCCTGACAACATTGGTTTCTACCCACCTGATATTGCCCTTCTTGTCCACGATCCTGAACGAACAGACTCTTGGAATTGATTCATCTGTGAGCAGCTCTTGCTCCTGGTTCAGTACCATCTCGCGATCTGCCGGGTGGATGAAGTCCACAAAATTTCGGCAGGTTAATTCTTCCTTTGAGTAGCCTGTAATTTCTATTGTTTTTGGATTGACGAATTTGAGCATTTGGTCCTGTGACACGAAAATAGCCTCATTGGCATTCTCCACAAGGAGCCGGTATTGTTCTTCGGATTGCTTCAGAGCCTCCTCGGCCCGCTTGAGCTCTGTAATATCTCTCGCAACGCCGTATGTGCCGAGAAATCTCTTTTCTTTTGTTGAAGCCGACTTATCATAAAGGCCAAAAGAATGAAGCTCAACAGGCAGATATTTGATGTCAACATGCCTTCCTGTTCCCTCCTTTGTAATCATGCGCACTTCAAAGCCTTTGGCAGAACGCTTAACGGTCCTCCTCTCAAAGAAGACCCATTTTGCTTTGTTAATATCCCCGGGCCAGATGGCTGATGTAAAATGCTTCCCGATTAACTCTTCTGCTGTGAATCCGAGAAGACTTTCAACAGCGCCTTCCACAAGGCAAAAATGTCCTTCGGGATCCAAGATGTAGATAATGTCGGGGGAGTTTTCGACAAGAAGGCGATATTTCATTTCTGATGCCTGCAGTATCTCCTTCGCCTTTTGAGGTTCATTTTCAGCCGATGCCAATTCGGCAAACCGTTGGTTTGCTTGCACCCATTGATTTGCGATTCGCTCTTCGGTTTTCATTTCATCTCTCACAATGGCTTAATCACCATAAACTATGAGCCTCATGGTTTCCCAATCATACTGTCCTTTTGTTTCTTCTCTTGAATCTCATCCAACAGCCCCAATACCTCCGGCATGTCCAGGGGCTTATACAGAACTCTGTATGCGCCTTCTTCCATGGCCTCTTCAACTAAACCATCAACAGAGTAAGCTGTCATCATAACCACGACCTCAGATCTGATCTTCTTGATCTCTTTCAAAGTCTCAACACCATCCATTTGAGGCATCTTGATGTCCATGAAGATTATGTCAAATTGGCCTTCCTTGACCCTTTGGACAGCCTCGAATCCGTCATTGGCGACAGTGACGTCACAGCCCTTGCGGGATAGAATGAACGACATGGTCTTGCACAGACTGTCATTATCGTCCACAATCAGAATGTTAGGTTTGCCTATCAAATCTTTCTCCATGAGACTTTGTTGAGTTGTTGAATTGTTAAGTGGTTGAAACGAGCAACCCGCAACTCGCAACCAGCGTCCAATCCCTCAATTCCTGAATTCTTCAATCCCTGAATCCCCCAATCCTTAAATCCCTGAATTCCTCAATCCTGAGTCATCCCACCGGCAGCTTCACCGTAAAAGTGGTACCATGCCCAACTTCACTTTCTATCTCGATGGTGCCTTCATGCGCCTCAACAAGCATGCTGGTCAAAGCCAGGCCAAGGCCAATTCCTTTTGGCTTGGTAGTAAAGAGCGGCTCAAGGATCTTTCCCACTGTCTCTTCATCCATGCCCACCCCGGTATCAGCGAACGAGACAGATATCCTCTCAGTGCCCGGGGCTTCAGACGGCTCGACTGGGCTCGCCGAAGTCTTGACCAGCAACCGCCCCCCTTCAGTCATAGCCTGTATGGCGTTGACGGCCAGGTTTCCAAAAACCTGATAGAGTTGGACCGGGTCCGCCGAAATCGTAGGCAGTTTGTCGCTCAATTCTTCCACCAGTTCCACGTTTTCGGGCACAGGCACACGAGACAACGCTTCGCGGACAACGTCGTTCATATCCACAATTTGCCGGGTCGGGGGTCTTGGACGAGCAAAGTCCAGCAAGCTGGTGATGACCCCCTCAGATATCCCCACTTCCTTCTCTATGATCTCTAAGGTCTCCTTTACCTCGGGTTCAGGCTCATCCAGGACCATGTTAAGCAAATAGACCGCGTTCTTAATCGCCCCTAAGGGATTACGGAGTTCATGACCCAGGCCGCCGGCTAATTTCCCCATCACAGTCAGCTTTTCTTGACGCACCAGTTGCTCTTGGGCGTCTGTGAGTTCCTTGGTGCGTTCCTCTACCAGTTGCTCGAGGTGTTCACGGTGCTTCCTCAACTCCTCCTCGGCCTTCATACGCTCAGTAATGTCCGTGAAGAAACCCACATTGCATTTTCGTCCATCTATCCACACCATTGCTGTATTGATGTCCGCATATATTGTTGACCCGTCTTTCCGCAAACAGGGAATGTCTGCGGCCAACTTTTGTTCTCCTCGAGCCTGGGCTTCGAATTCAGAAATAACATGCTCCAGAGTCTCTTTGGGATGAATATCCATCACGCTCATTCGCTTTAATTCTTCTTCAGTATAGTCCAACATTTCGCATATGGCTGGATTGGCATATGTAAAGTTCTTTGTTTCAATATCTGCAACAACTATCCCTTCACCGGCAGCTTCAAAGAGTGCTCTATATCGCTGTTCAGATTGCCTGAGAGCAGTCTGAACCCCCTCGCGTTCCACCATCTCCATCTGCAAGTCCCTGTTTGATTGTGCCAGCTCCGTTGTTCGTTCTTCAACGCGCCTTTCCAACTCGTCGTGGGCTTCTTGAAGGGCCTCATCTCGTGACTGAATGTGATCCAACATCTCGTTGAACCGTTCGGTCAAGAGGCCCATTTCATCCTGGCTTTGCTTTACTGCTCGAATCGAATAGTCCTTTTTGGCCGACACCTTCTGGGCTATGTCTGCCAAGTGACTGACAGGTCCACTAATCACGCCTTGGAAGATCCGCGACAGTAAGAAGGAGAGCGCTAAAGAAACTGCAAGGATAGCGCCAGCGATTAATATGTAACGCTTCAGATCAGCATAGAATTCCTGTAAGTCGTGTTGGATGTAGACCGTCCCAATCCTCCTGTTGTCCAGAGTGATCGGCCAAAAGATGGATACAAACCCGCCCTCCAAGTGGACACCATCCCTGCCGGGTTTTGCAGGGATTCTGGGTCGCATTAGATCTAAGCCTTGGTACGTGGCGAATACATGTTGCTGGACGTAAATGCATCCTGCAACAATGCCTGGGTTGGCCCTCAAACCTGCCAAGATCTCCTCTGCTGCGGCAGAATCATGGAATTCAATTGCAGCCACGCTGTTCAGTCCTACAAGGTCGCCAACGATTACAAGTTCATGCTCAATGGAAGCTCGAAAGCAGGTCAGTTCGTAGATTACAAACGCAGTCCAAAGAAGGAATATCGCAATGCTGCTCGTGACCATAATGATCCGAGTCACCTTATGGCGGATCGAAACATCCTTCAAGAAGGCCATCTTACGTCCCCTCCCGAGGGATAATCCTCGCCAGCCTCAGCAACTTGGAGCTAATCTTCAAGCCTGCCTCCTCTGCTGCGTTTATGTTGATTTCAAAACGAACCTTATTCTTGACTATGATAAAGTTGATTATCCCGCCGAGTTGAGCGAATACTTTTACGTCACCAACCGTCAAGGTGTTCGATCCTTTGAGCGTCTTCAGGATTATCTTAAGCCTTGCCTCTTCCGAGCTACTAATGAAAAGGACATGGCAAAAGGTCACATCCTCGGGTTTCTTAAAGTGCTTAATGACTGTTTTGCAGGACAGAACCGGCCTATTCTTGAAGGATTCGAGCGTTGCATTTATGGGGCTTTCACCAAGAACCCCAAAGATGATGGTACGTTTGCTCTTCGGATTGGCCTTGCCGGGCCACTCGACGAACTTAGCAAAGTTATGCAGGAAAGCTGCTTTGACCTGATACTCGGTAGGCTTGGTCATGCCTTGCGCATGTATGCTCGTCACATGATATGCCACAGACAATAATGCGATGGTCAAAATAAGGAGAAAGCATTTTTGCGGCATGTTGTGCTTCATATTTCAAGTGCGTGGTTGGGAAGTCTATGGCAGTTCGCAGAAACACATTCCGATTGATATGGCTCTTATGGCTTCCGCCATCGTTCTCTTGCCCATTTGTTGGGTGTCACTAAAACTTGTAAGATAGTTGGAATCGAAACGTCCTGCCTTCCTGGGGAATTCCGTCCTGCTTATGCATAACGCCCCCGGGTACCGCCTTGTCCTTGTCGAATAAGTTGTAGATGTTGAGACTTACCGCAAAAGGATCGAGAAAGGCGCCGGTTGTGAAGGAGAGATTTGCATTGAATGACGAATCAACCTCATCTCCCGAGAGCGTTTTCAGCTCACCGATATAGAAGAACTCCGGCGACACATACAACCTTTCCTCCCACAGCGGTATGGAGATCCCCCCGTTGATAATCAATTCAGGTGAATTGGGAACTTGCTCACCCGTATCTCGCTCCTCTGCATTCATGGCGCTGAACCCCAGATAGCCGGCGATGTCGCTTTCGAACCGCGACTCGAGCTGAACTTCGATACCTTCGCTTCTGACCGTTCCCCTGTTTTGGAATTGAAACATCCCGTCCGCCGCCACCACTTTAGTGATTATGTCCTCCAGGTCGAAACGAAAGAGACTTCCAACCAACCGTGTGTGGTTGCTGATCCTCTGTTCGCAGACCAGCTCCCAGGTTTGGATTGTCTCTGGATCCAAATCAGGATTGTTAAGATTCCAGCCCTCGGCCTCGTAATTACGCTCAAAATCATTGGGAGCCCGGAATGCCTCGCCATAAAGGAGCTTCAATGCGGTCGATTTGGAGGGGGCATAGATTAAAGCTGCCCGGGGGCTTAGGTGACCTCCGTAAGTCGAGTAATCATCGAGCCGAAATCCAACCACCGCCCGCAGGTTATCGAGCAGATCCGCATCGGCCTGGAGGTAGCATGACTGAAGATTAAATGATTCTTTGCTGTCGTGGTATTCCCAGAACCAGGGATAACCGTCGTAATTTTTCATAATCATCTCGTAGGCATCCTGATATTCAAAACCGGCCGTTAGATTAAGTCGTGAGAAGGGATCCATGGAATAGCGGATCTCGGTGCCCCACAACTTCGAATCAGCCTGGTCTTTATTGATAGGTAAGGGTGGGGCGCCGTAGCCGTAATCATAGAGATAGTCCCCTTTGTATTCCATCCAGTCGTGATAGATGCGGAGGAATATTTCGCCATTGACTTGCTCGAAAAGACTTCTTTCGTAGCCTAATTCCACAAAGGTGTTTTCTCCGAAGACTTTTGTGCCCGGTTGATTAAAGACGGTGTCATAGGAACCGGTGGGAATGTCCTTATCGCGTCTGCTCTTGGTGAAGAGAAAGCGAACTCCTTCGTAAGAGGCGGTCAGATATCCTCGAAGGACCTCCATGCCGTCCAGCCCCTCGGCTATGCCATTGTTGGTGGACGGGTCATCGAATTCCGGGTAGTAAATGCGTTTCTGACCCTCCGAATCGAGAGTGGTGATGCTTCCGGCAATCTCCAAGCCGCTGTCGAACTGCCGGCCGAGTTCGAGGAATGCCTTGGCTCGACTGTGAGATCCGTACTCTGCTGCAATCCTGCCCCCCTCGATGTCGCTCCCTTTTCGGGTAATGATGTTCACTACTGCCAGGAGAGCATTGTTCCCCCACACTGCGGACCCGGGCCCTCTGGCGACTTCGATCCACTTAATGCTTTCTATGTCGACAGGAAGATCTTCCCCTATCGTGGCATAGTCGTAGATGGAGTCGTTGATTCGATGCCCGTCGACCAACATCAGCACCCGTGTGTTGAAGTCTCCCGGTCGGGCGAATCCGCGGACACCGAGGTATTGGTAAGTGCGGTCGTTGGTAACATACAGCCCGATCACTCGCTGTAAGACTTCGGCCAAGTTGCGGTACCCATAGCGTCGGATGTCGTTCCGAGTGATTAAAGCCACTGAAGCCGGCGCCTCGGAGATGCGCAGGGGTTTTTTGGAAGCGGCGGTAATCTCTATTTCCATCAATTCTTCCAGACCCAATTCCGTCAGATCACCGCTGACCTCATGGTGTTTTTCGGTATCATCAGCCCAGGCTACCTGAATGATGGCTACAAGCATCAGAGCCATCAAGGCTCCGGCGATAGCCAGCATGTTGCGGCAGACACGACCGCGATGAAAGTGGATCCAGTCAAGGCAATTGATCGAATCCATTGCGGAACACCCCCCCTTATCTCACTTGAGTGAAACCCAACACCCACTCCCTATCCCACCGGCAGCCTGACCTCAAAGGTGCTGCCTTTTCCAACTTCACTTTTTGCGTCTATTGTCCCTCCATGTGCCTCAACCAGCATCTTGCTGAGCGCCAAGCCAAGTCCGATACCATTGGCTTTGGTAGTGAAAAGCGGTTCAAAGACCTTGCCAATGTTTTCATTCCGGATGCCCTCGCCCTTATCAACGAAGGAGACGGTCACCCAGTCCGGCGTCGCCACTTCGGACGGCTCGACTGCCTTCGCCGAAGTCTTGACCGCCAACCGCCCTCCTTCAGGCATTGCCTGAACCGCATTAAGGATGAGATGACCGAGTACCCGGGAAAATTGATCGGAGTCTGCGACGATTTTTGGCAGTGTTTCAGTTAATTGACTCCGAACTTCTATCTCATCCGGAATGGAGGCCCGAGACAGGGTATCCCGGACAACTTTGTTGACATCTATGCTCATCAAGTTAAGGGGCTTTGGATAAGCAAAATCGAGCAGACTGCTGATGATTCTCTTTGATATTTCCACTTCCTTGTCCAGTGTGCTCAGCGCCTCGTTTACCTCCGGCTTCGGGTCTTCCAGAGTCATATTGAGGAAGTAGGCTGCGTCTTTAATCGACGACAGCGGGCTGCGCAGCTCGTGGCCCACGCTGCCGGCCAGTCGGCCAAGCACTGCCAGTTTCTCCTGGCGCATCAGTTGATCCTGAACTTCTTTGAGCTCCTTTGTGCGCATCTCTACCATCTCTTCGAGCTGCTCCGAGTATGCCTTCAAAGCCTCCTCCGCCCGCTTGCGGTCGGTGATGTTTCGCACTATGCTCACCCAACCGATACGTTTGCCTTTTTCGTCTTCGAGCGGCATCAAGCTCTGCTCGGTCGGAAAGACCGTTCCATCCTTGCTCTTCATTGCAAACTCAAGGAAGGACAAAAAACCTTTTCTTTGGGCTAAGGGATAGAGGTATTTCCTGAACTTCTCCATCACCGTCTCATCAACATGCAGGTAATTCATGGTCCTGCCAAGCATCTCTTGACGGCTGTATCCAAACATCTCCGATGCAGCCGGGTTGCAGTCCGTAATCTCCCCACTATCGGCATCAATAATGAAAACCGCATCATGGAGACCTGCAAAAGTCTTTTCCAACAATTGATGGGACTTTCTCAGCGCTTCCTCAGCCCGCTTCCGCTCGGCCAGTTCCTGCCGGGCCTCTCGGTATAACCTCTCGTTCTCCATGGATAGGTGCTGCTTTTCAAGCGACTCGCGGACTGTCGCCAACACCACATCCATCTTCAATGGTTTGGTTATGTACGCCGATGCCCCTAAGTTCATGGCTCTAACCGAGGTTTCAACAGACGCATAAGCAGTGATCATGATTACCACCATGTCAGGGTGCATTTCCTTCAGGGGTGATAGCAGATCTACACCTTCCGTGTCGGGCAGTCTAATGTCCAAAAGGGCCAAATTGAAAAATCTGCTTTGTGCCTTCTCTAGGGCATCCTTTCCCGTTTCGGCTGTCTGGACTGTATAGCCCCTCTGTACAAACGTGAGTTCTAGGATTCTACGTGTGCCCTCATCGTCATCAACGATTAGAATACTCTCTTTTTCGTGCATATTCTTCCTCTATGACCTTGTTAAGTTGAGCAGTTGAGCGGTCGGGAAGTGCCGTCCCTTGCCTGTCATCAACTGAATACTTCTTGGACTTTTCGATAAATTCGTGAGGGTAACGGGTAGTACAGGACAGAACTGTCAACTAAAGACTGGTCGTCCAGCACCGGTTGCTCCACGGACTGGTGGGAGCAATCAGAACAAACCCAGTAAGCCCAGGAGTGTTTGACCGCATGATCCAGACACGCTCCGTAGTAGGGGCAGAAAACATTTCTCTTTCCCTGTCTACAAACAGGATTACGTTTTGGTTTCATGACGACATCCCCCTTCAATGTGAAGCCCGCCCGCCATTAAGGAAGTTCTTTTCGTACACGGGGTGCGAGCTGGTCAAAGATGCGAATCTATGATGTGTCTTCATTCTGTTTATGCTCAATTAAGATATGAATGAATCAACACTGCTCCGGCCTATTTCGGTCCCGTGCCTGCCCGTGAATACGAGGCCGGCTGATCGGCCATTCATAACGTAAAGGTTGTTCTGGAACAGCTTCTGCCCGAAAGGATAAATTTCCCTCAGGCCATCGGTATGTATGAAAATTTGTCGAGTGCCGTCGCCATTTTCTTTTAGTACGTTGAGCAGCTCATCGGCAGAAGTGCCGTCGAAATCACCTGTTAGTTTCAGATGAACGTTGCCGGCGCTTCTGTGTGAGAAGATTCTGAAATTCGATGCCATGACTGTTCCTCCTCAGGCGGGGGCAACTTGGGGAAAAGGTTGCTTTGCTCCAACTTCCCTTTCTTGGGTAGCCCTAGGATTCAGGATATGGTCGACCTTTTGTTTGAGCTCACTGAAGTCAAGACTCTTTATCGTATAGCCTTGGGCTATGGACAGGCGAGGATCATCCGTATAGCTGTCGTAGGCGGTAACGATAAGTACGGGCAGGGTGGATCTTGTCTTTTGATGTCGCGCAAAACGTCCCATCCTTCGGGTCCGTCTAAATGCAAATCGAGAAGCACCAAGTCCGGGCGCGAAGATTTGAGGTGTGTTATGACGGATGAGGCATCGCCTGTGCCTGTAACCGTGTGTCCCTCACTGGTCAGGACTAGTGAAAACAGTTCGCGAACGCATGCCTGGTCGTCTACGACAAGAATGTTCGCCATTGCTATTCCTCCACAAAATAGTGGATATCGAACTATGGAAATAATGTCTATCGGCAGAACACTGATTCTTCAGTAGACAGTTACTGAAATTGCAAAGCCTTTGTAGTGTGAGGGTTCTTCGTTTGTGTTCCGGTTAACCACTTAAAAACGCAGTGGAATACACGAATAGGCAAGGCACCATATTTCTGGGGGAAACTTCTTAGACAAAAACGGCGAAAATGTTGGCAGGGAGGCGAAAGGAACGACTGCGATTCGCAATATCTAACGTGTTACTTTTCTTCGTACACAACATGCTGTGTGTGAAGAACCGGTGGAGAGAGACTAGGAAAAGTCTTGGAGTCGAATCAGATTCTTCTTAATGGCAACCTTGACTAGATCGGTTGTCGTTGGGGTGTCCAGCTTTCCCATGATATTATACTTGTGAGATCCCACTGTCTTTGGGCTTATACACAACTGGTCGGCGATTTGCTTGATAGGCTTTCCCTCGGCCAGGAGGCAGAAAACTTCACGTTCGCGCAGGCTCAGGCTGTCAAAACCGTCTTCACTGGTTTTGCCTTCTTCCAATTTTGCCATATGCCTTTGCAGTATAGCTGAAGTATTCGCACTGAAATAAGTCCCACCCTGCTCTACAGCCTTTATTGCAAGTATCAGATCTGAGGTGGGATCGGTTTTCAGAACGTAACCGGATATACCCTCTCTGAAAAGATCGACAACGTATTCTTTATTCGAATGCATCGAAAAAATAATGACGCGACTATCGGGATACGATTTTATCATTTGCAGAGTAGCCTCTATCCCGTTAAGTCCTGGCATGGAGATGTCCATTATTACGACATCCGGCTTCAGGGACTCCACCTTCTCAAGAGCTTCATGCCCGTTTAGCGCCTCACCTACTACCTCGAATTCAGGATGCTCACCCAAGGCTTTCTTGATACCATCTATTACGACCCTATGATCATCCGCTATCAGAATCTTAGTCTTCTTCATAATAGCTCCTCATTTTGCATCGAGCATCCAGTAACTCTTTACTCGTCCCACAACTCGCAACCCGTATCTAGCGCCGGCAACTCACAATCCGTGCCTCGCAACAGTGGTCATGCAGCTCCATTGCAGCCTGCCGACAATCGCCTTCCAATAACGTCAGAAGCTTTTTGGACAACACTTTCCTTTGTTTGTGCTCCTCTGACAATAATCTGTTTCAACATCTCAGAACTTGCTCGGTTTTCTTGCGGGTGGCGAGATCCCTCGCCACCCCATATGTGCCAAGAAATTTCTTGTCTTTCTCCATTACAGGTCTGTCGTACATGCCGAGAGCAGTCAAATTGAGTACATCCTATTGTCCCAAATTGTTAAGAAAGCCCCGAAAACAAGTAACGCCGATCCTGCCGAGTGGGGCTGGCAATGGAGGCAGATGACGGGGGCCTTGGATTTCAGGGCTTCCTAAACAAAGCCAAAAACCATGGCTGAGGCTGCCTATGCTCTTTAGCCATGGAACATGAACACAGTTTTTTCGGGGTTATGCTTCCCCTATTGTGTGGTTCTGGATGAAATACTTCACCTGAGACATCTGTTCGTCCGTGAGTTCCCCAAGCTGTATACCACTTCGCCTCATCGCTCTAGCACTGGGATGTACCCCGTCATCAATCCTGAGAAGCGTCTTGCCGTAGATCACGGAATTGGACACGGTTTTGAAGGGCACCTGGCGTACATGGAAATTGTACTCAACCGAGAATATGTCCAACCGCGATTCATTTGGGAACTCGTCGCCGATGTACTGAACTCCAAGCCCCCCCATGCTCATATCCATAATTTGACCTACGGCGCTGTCATCAGTCGAGAGCCAAACAAATGAACTTTTCGGGGGCCGGAATCGCTTGAGTTTCCTTTGCTCAACTAACTCTGCCGTGTTGGTCATAGC
>SDBU01005981.1_pt1 | contig 14407 bp, 13 predicted proteins | sample 2277071 | NCBI WGS metagenome assembly SDBU01 (sample SAMN10397929, study PRJNA504765) | marine sediment metagenome | isolation source: marine sediment core GS08_GC12, 126 cmbsf | place: Arctic Ocean: Gakkel Ridge, Loki's castle | collected 2008
TCATTTTCATGGTAAGACAATATGAACCACGGAGAATATCTCCCGAACAAGTCGTTTTTTCGAGTAAACGGCTAAAACGTGTCAGCGAACTCGTACAGGATCTGGTGGATAATGGCGACCTTCCAGGTGCGATAACCATAGTGGTGCGACGTGGTAAACTCCTTCACTACGAAGCTCAGGGGTACATGGACATCGAATCAAAAAAACCAATAGAAGAAAATAACCTCTTCTGTATGTATTCGATGACTAAGCCTGTTACTGCTACCGCTATACTGATGCTTTATGAAGAGGGAAAGCTGATGCTTGATGAGCCAGTAGCCAAATTCATCCCTACCTTCGCCAACCAGACCGTTATCGTACATCAACCGCCGGAGGACAAGGCTCTATACTCGCCAAGAGGGCCAGTTTACACAGAACATGTAAAGAGGGATGTCACCATACGTGACCTGCTCACCCACACTGCCGGACTAGCTTCGCTCAGACAGACACCTGCTTTCTTTATCAAAGAGCTTACCGACGCCATCAAAGGTTCGGACCATTTCCCAAATGATGATGGGTCGCTGAGTGTAGAACAAACAGTCAGAGAGAGCATTGATAAACTAGCCAGGATTCCACTCAGTTTCCATCAAGGAACCGACTGGAACTACGGTTTTGAATTTGCTGTTCTCGGATTGATAGTGGAAACCGTCACAGGAAAAAGTCTCGAAGAATTCTTTCAGGAACGGATATTTAAACCGCTCGGTATGGTGGACAGCTCTTTTAACCTTTCTGAAGTAAAAATAGAGCGGTTGGTAACCGAACATGCATGGGATAACTCCTGGAACTTAAAGATAAAGGAACGCCCATACGACAGCATCAAACTTGGCTCAGCCAAGGACATATTCTTTGGAACAGGTTCGTACGGAGGCCTTCTGTCAACGGCGCCTGACTACTTGCGCTTTTGCCGTATGCTGTTAAATCGTGGTGGACTTGATGGTGTCCGCCTACTCAGCCCAAAATCGGTAGACCTGATGACATCAGACCATACTCATGGCCTGTATGTTTACGTCCGTGGATACGGATGGGCATATGGTCTCGGCGTCGGTGTGAGAACCGACTTGACCAAGTCGAACTGCATCGGCTCGGTTGGTACCTATGGCTGGGGCGGCGCCGCCTGTACCCACTTCTTTATTGACCCGGCCAAAGAGTTGATAGGCCTCGCTTTCTCCCAGGTTTTTGGCTATAGCTACAAGCCTGGATTTCGCTTTAACCAGGAGTTCGAGAAAGCGGTTTATCAGGCGCTATAAGACATGTCATAGTCCTATTTTTCGTAATTAGACCAATTGATAAAACGGAAAGTATAGTATTGTGTTGTCGCGCTAAATAGTACAACACTCTGTTCAGATTGCCATGTTTATCCTTTCTCTTCAATCTAACATTATGGTGGGCTATATTTTTAGAGTAAGTCACCAGCAAAGTAGACAGGCAATATAATTCAGAAATGATAAATGATCGCAGTTATTAGATTGAAATATTTAACATGCATGTTGATATGTTTCGTAGCTAATATTACAAATATATATAATTAGTCGGCTCACAAATCCGTTGTAGTCATTTCTAACAAATATAAGAAGGCTCGTCCAATTAATTATAAACAGAGTTTCGAGTGGAGATATCAAGAAATTGTATCGACTAACTTCAATAGATTTAAGTCGAATTAAAAATGGCGTCTTTACTGCGTCAATATGTCCACATTCAAGCTGAACCACAGTAAAATTGTGAGAGCTTTCCAAGATCTGATTATGGGTGCTTATCGTGGAAGCAAGCACTCCATCACTGAGTTACCCCGTGAAAAACAAAGCTGTTTTAAGCTGAAAAACCAGTTGTGTAAAAAGGAATATCTGCTTTGTAACCACAAACTAATATAGCAGGCTACTGAGTTCATTTTAATTGAAAATCATCCGGTTTACATGAAAATATTTATGAAAATAGAATTTATGATGTTTACTGAAACATTGCCCACTTGTGCTGATTGACTTATACTAGTGTAAATTAATCAGGAGGTGGATAAATGTCTCAAAATCCCCTGGAAGTCTTCGGTAGGATGGACCCGCAGTTTTTAAATCATGTGAATAATGGTCATGAATTCGCACTTTCAGATGGAGCGCTACCCAAAAAGATAAAGTTACTCATGGCAATGGCTTTGGATGCGGCGGCAGGAACTGTTGATGGAGTTAGGTCTCTGTCTCAGGCAGCGATAAAAGCTGGTGCAACTGAAGCTGAGATATGTGAAACTTTAAGAGTTGCTCAATTTATCAGCGGGGCAGGCTCTACATTCACAGCTGGAAGGGCACTATCAGAACTGTTCTAAAGTTATAACTTTAAGACACCAGTCTGGATTGAAATATTCGTGAAATCGCGTATTTATACCAGATATAAAGGTTTTCTAAAAGGTCTAATTCTAGGGGCTATATTGTCTGAAATGCTCCCCAAAAAAACTGGTTCAGAAATGGGACACAGATATAACCGTCTTTGGTGGAGGGCTGCTATATAGAAAGGCGTACTTCGTTAATCGTAAGTAGATTCTACCAAGTACAAGCTATATTAAATAGTTACCATTCTGATTATTTCATTTATGATTTGTTTTTAGAAAACGGAATCGGACAGAGCCTTCAAGATGAGGTACATAGAAGTTGCTCCTGGATCCTGGTGTCCAATACTTCTTTCTCCCAGATAGCTGGCTCGCCCTCTTCTGGCAACCATGGAGATTGTATCTTCCATGCCTTTCTCGGCAGCGGTCACAGCTTGTTCTAAAGCTTCAGCCATACTATTCCCTTTCAGAATTAGGCTTTCGAAAGTATCCACGCTCGGAATAAGAGCATCTATCATTGTTTTATCACCTTGCTGGGCTTTACCTCTGTCAATAACTCCCTTCAATCCTGCCTTTAGAACGGCGAGCAGTTCATCTTCATCCAATTCCAGTTTCCCTGGAGCCGCCGCTGCCGCTTTTAGAAAGAAACTACCAAATAATGGACCGCTTGCTCCGCCCACAGACGAGATAAGGGACGTCCCTGCACTTTTTAAAATATATTCTATATCTTTACCTTCGCTGGAAGGCAACTGGGTAATTACTTTCTGGAAACCCCTGTCCATATTAATCCCATGTTCTGCGTCACCAATGGCTGCATCGAGCTCATTTAGAACTTCCTTGTTTTCTTCAAGGCTCTTCCCAGCTTTATACAGCCAGCTTATAACCTGTTCTCTAGTTAACATCTTATATACCCCAGCAAAGAGAAGGAGTATAAACAGGCGCGTCCCATAGTTGAATCATTTCATCGTCCATTCGAAGTAGAGTGATAGAACACCCCTGCATTTCCAAAGAGGTAATGTATGAGCCCACAAAGTTTCGAACAATTTTCAATTTTTTCTTTTGGCATATCTCTGCCAGCTTTCGGTAGATGATATATAATTCGGAAATTGGAGTACCACCCATACCATTAACAAAAGCAAGCACCTTGTCACCTGGAACGAATTGAGTACTCGTAAGTTCAACATCGACCCACTCATTATTTGCCTCATCCCATTCTCGAAGAAAGCGCGTGTAAGGTTTATCTTCGATTAAAGAGAGTGCCAGCATTTCTGTTACCTCATCAGCACTAACAATCGGTTTACGATAACGTCCTGCCTCACCATGAATGCCAATGCCAACCTCCATATCCTCTTTCCCTAGCTCAAAAGTGGGTTTGCCCCTTGCAGGAACGGTGCAAGAGGTTAAGGCCATTCCCATGCTTCGCCCTGCTGTGTTGACTCTGCGGCATACATCTGTAACATGCTTTAAATCATAGCCGCTTTCAGCGGCAGCGCCGCAAATTTTTTCAGCAAGTACAGTAACACCCACTCCACGTCGACCCTGGGTAAATGAGCTATCCCTCACGGCGACATCGTCGTCAATAACGATATCGGCCACATGTATGCCTTCTGAAGAAGCTATTTCGGCTGCCATCTCGAAATTCATGACGTCTCCACTGTAATTCTTCACTATATAAAGAACGCCGGCGCCACTGTCTACTGTTCTAGCTGCTTCAAGCATCTGGTCAGGCGTCGATGAAGTGAAAACCTCGCCGGGGCAGGCAGCATCCAGCATCCCTTTACCAACATAGCCAACGTGCATAGGCTCGTGCCCGCTGCCTCCACCAGAGATAATAGCAACCTTGCCTTTCACAGGAGCATCAGAACGGTAGACGAATGTGGGGTCAAGGTTTAGCTTGATAATGCTACTATGAGCCAGTGCCATACCTTCTAGACTTTCACGTGTGACGTTATTTGGATTATTGATTAACTTCTTCATGAGTCTTCACGCATCTCTGGATAAAACGATAGATCACTTAAGAAATCAATGCTAATTATACGCGCAGTCGTGTAATATTTATTAAGGCATCAGTAATCTAACGGTTTTAATGTCAGTAGTTGCTTGGCAATTTGAGGATATTTAGCTATGAAGAGCAGCTCTTCTTCTACCAGAGGTTTCTGAGCCTCTACGTTGGCATATCTAACCAGTTCCAATATTTCTCTCGCCTCATCAGAGTCTTTGAAGGACACCTCCATTTTCCCCATTATATGCCTGAATCCAGAAACGCCACTATATTCTCCAGAACATATCGCAGTGCCAGTTTGCACGAGTTCAGGCTCACCTCTTCCTATCTCAGAAAAATGGTATAGCTCATAATTAGAGGGATCCTTTAATACACCATCAGCGTGTATGCCAGATGCATGAGCAAAAACATTAGTGCCGACGCCAGGCTGATTTATTGAAATAGGAACCCCGAAGGCGTAGCTGGCAAATTTTGCTATGCGCCAGGCCTTAGTTAAATCGATTGGCCTACCCAGATGGTATTTCTCTGCAAAGCTTTTTGATTTGGTAACTGCTAAAACTGTAGATACGAGATCAGCATTACCTGTCCTCTCTCCTATTCCATTAACGGTGACATTAATGTAAGCGTCCTGCCCCCCATCTATGGCAGCCATAGCTGCAGCAACGGAATTAGCAACGGCCATCCCAAGATCGTTGTGGCAGTGAATGCCTATTGGAAGACCCACATTCTCAGCCAAAGTTTTAATAGCTTGATAGATAGAGAAGGGATTATCGTAACCCAGTGTATCGCAATACCTGATTCTGCAGGCACCATGATCTTTGGCTGCTGAAGCATATTTGATAAGAAAATCCATATCAGTACGAGAGGAATCTTCTGCATTTACTCCAACGCTCTCAGCTCCCAGTGCTTTAGCGGTCTCAAGCGCATCAATCATCATTTCCAATACATCGTTTTTATCTTTTTTTCCTTTAAATTTGCCATTAATCATCTGGTCGGAAGTAGATATTGAAAGATTTAGATGCTTGATGCCAGGAACTAGTTTAAAAGTAGTCTCCACATCCGCGGGAGTCGCTCTAACCCAACCGCCAAGACGGATAGGATTTAAAACCCCCATCTTTGCTAATTCTAGATTGGCTTGTAGATAAAAAGTTTCGTGTCTTGTAGTGGGGAAGCCAAATTCAGATTGAAATATACCCATTTCATTGAGGTATATATTCACTATGGTCTTTTCCAGTTTAGATAAGCCAAGATTTGCCGTTTGAACGCCATCACGATTAGTTACATCAATAAAATAAATATTTGGATTAGTCATATATTTCCTCCTCTTTCCTCTTCTTATATACTCAAATGCTTACAAAATAGCTACAGTTCGTTGACCAAAATAAGGCAGTTAGTATACCATATGCTCGTAGTGAAGTCACCAGTTAGAGCAGGAATTATAAATGTTACAGGATATATTGGAGCTGAAATAGCTCGTTTGTTGCATCAACATCCTCAGGTTGAGTTGAAGTCAGTGACTGGACGAAGCTCGGCGGGACAGGACTTGGGCGAGGTTTTCCCACATCTGGAAAACACGGGACTAGTAATAAAACCTGACATTGATGAGGATATTGATATAGCTTTTTCTGCGATGCCGCATAAAACGAGTTTAGATGTGGTGTCTCAACTACTTGGAAAGGGAATCAAGGTTATAGATGTAAGTGCGGATTTCAGGTTGAAGGATGCAGATGAATATCCCAACTGGTATGGATTCAAACATCCCACACCTGAGCTGTTGAAAAGTGCAGTTTATGGATTACCGGAGTTACACCGGGAGGATATTATTAATGCGTCTCTGGTTGCGAACCCTGGTTGTTATAGTACCAGTATTATTTTGGCTTTGGCACCTATTGTTAAAGCTGGCTTTATTAAACCCGAGATAATAATTGATAGTAAATCTGGTGTTTCTGGGGCAGGTAGAACTCCAAGCATGACAACTAATTACTCTGAGGTTAATGAAAATATAGCTGCATACTCTTTGGGTGGGCACCGTCATCTACCTGAGGTGCAACAAGAACTTGGTTTTCTTAATACAAATATTCCGTTGTCCATAACATTTGTACCACATCTGGTGCCAATAACTCGAGGTATTTTGAGCTCATGCTACGCAAAATTAAAGAATGATATATCTCTGGGAGATGATGAGCTTAATGAAAAGATTCGGCGGATCTATACTGATTTTTATAAAGATGCTCCTTTTGTTAAGATAGTGGGTGAGCCGCCTAAGACAAAACATGTATGGGGTAGCAATTTATGCCTTATTTACATAACAGTTGATAGGAGGACAGGTACACTTATAGTCATATGCTGTATTGATAATTTGGTTAAAGGTGGAGCGGGGCAAGCTGTTCAGAATATGAATTTAATGTTCAAATTTCCTGAGACTGCTGGACTTGAAGCTCTATCCATTTACCCGTAGAATTAATAGGATACATTGCATGCCCCCATCGTCTAGAGGCCAAGGACGTCAGCCTTTCACGCTGAAGATCAGGGGTTCGAATCCCCTTGGGGGTATTTACTTTTTCCTTCAATACCACCGACAAAAAAGACAGGCTACTCCTCATTTCATTTGACTAAAGCCAGGAGGGAGCCATGTTATTGTCATTCTTCCCAAGCATCTTTGCCTATAAGTGGTACAAAGAAACACCCGCCCAAATCTTCAATCACATCTCCATCCTTGTTTCGACTAATCTTCAGAAGTCTTTGTTCCCACCTGGAGCCCACTGGAATAACTAGACGCCCACCCCATGCTAATTGTCCTGATAAAGCTTTGGGCACGGAAGGCGCCCCTGCTGATACGATAATGGCGTCATACGGTGCTTCATCCAGCCATCCGAGAGTATCAACAGCGTGATAAACCTCAACATTTCGATAACCAAGTTTCCTTAGCAGCAAACTGGAAGACTTCGCCAATTCACTTATGCATTCAACTGTGACTACTCTTTTCCCAAGTTCAGACAACAGGGCAGCCACATAACCACTTCCGGTCCCAACTTCTAAAACTTTCTCGTTACCATTAAGCTCTAAAGCCTGTAGCATCAGAGACACCATGAAAGGCTGGGAGATAGTTTGACCAAAACCGATACTCAAAGGCCTATCATCATAGGCCACGTCATAATACTCAGGGAGGACAAATTTTTCACGAGGAACTCGCTTTATAGCTTCTATAACACGCTTATCCTGAATTTCCCAGTCGAGGTGGTTAAGCAAGCGAGTCCGAGCTTGTTGCAGGTCCATACCTATAATAAGGAACTTCAGCCAAGTATAAAGGATAGCACTACTAGAACAAGAATTATTGCTCCAGCGAGAATCCCTATTTGCCGCAGTTCACGTGGCAGATATTGATAATGGTTATTATTAATTTGAGGCTTGGACATGCTGTTATCGGGTAACTGTTGTTTGTTAGCGGTAATTAAAGTTGATGAAGGAGAACTCGAATTCTGCTGCATCTTAGCCGCTGCCAGACGACGATTCTTTAATCTATCAGTACGTGATTTTTTAGCCATATATTACCTACTTTAACGAGTGTTGTTTATAAATTCTGGTGCTAGAGATATAGGCATGCCCCAAAGCTTTCTGGACAGATTGAAGATCCATGCCACTTTGTAATTTACGTGTAGCGAAGCTATGCCGTAAGGTATGGGGTGTAACTTTTGTATCAAGTCCTGCTCTGGCAGAATAAGTTTTTATAATTTGCCAAAACCCCTGACGAGTAAGCCTGCCCCCTCGACGATTAAGAAACAATGCATCCTCTTTATCATTATATAATAAATCGAGTCTGTCATTTCCAAGGTAATTCTTTAATTTCTGGCTAGTATCATAATCGATTGTAACGCGTCTTCTAGTGTTACGGTGAGTTAAGTGTATGCAGGATTGTTCTAAATCGATATTATTTACAACCAGGGCGACTAATTCACCAACTCGTAATCCTGTAGAATAAAGCAATTCAAGCATGACTATGTCTCTTTTAGCTTCAGGGGTGTCCAATTTCGCGGGTTCACTTAATAGTCGGCGATATTCTAAGACGGACAATAATTTGGGAATTTGCTTGTTAACCTTAGGGGAAAGAAGATTCTTGGCTGGATTTTCTTTTATTCTGCCTGAATTGCACAAGAACTTGAAAAAAGACTTGGCTGATGCTATCTTTCGAGCCGTAGTTGCCGTTGAATAGCTTTTTCTTCTGAGGTCAAGAAGGTAACCTCGCAAGATGTCATCATCCCAGGAAGTTACTCCAGTCGCGTCTGAAAAATCCAACAACTGATTCAGGTCGTTGCCGTAAGCAGACAGAGTATTTGACGAGTAATTATTTTCCCTAGCTAAATACTCAAGGAAGGCCAGTACATCTTTCTTCACCGTTTCTCATTTTAGCATAAATTGGATTATTATTGCTCGCAATAAAACCTACTGATACAATAAATTTTATGGTTCATTCTAATGTGGAGCAACAACTAGTGGCCTTGCCTAACAGTCCGGGAGTCTATTTATTAAAAGATGTCGATGGATCAGTTATCTACGTAGGGAAAGCTACCAATTTAAAAAAAAGAACAAAAAACCATTTCAATACTTCCAGTAATTTAACATTAAAAACTCGACATTTAATGTTAGAGACAAACAACCTCGATTATATTGTGACTGGTTCTGCACAACAAGCCTTAATACTGGAGTGCAACCTGATAAAGAAATTTAGCCCGCGATATAATGTGAGGCTTAAAGATGATAAAACATTTCCTTATTTAATAATCGATATTAGTGAAGATTGGCCTGGTGTTTATGTAACCCGGCGCAAGATGAAAGGTGGAGCCAGATATTTTGGGCCTTTTGCCAGCGCAGGATCGGTACGAAAAACATTAAAATTAATTAAGAAAATATTTCCATTTCGATCTTGTTCGAAAAATATTGATGGCACTTCTAAAAGGCCCTGTCTTAATTATTATATTCATAACTGTCTCGGTCCTTGTATAGGGGCAATAAGCAAGGATGAGTATCGGAAAATGATAGAGCAGGTAATTCTATTCTTGGAAGGCAGACAAGAATTAGTGTTACGAGGACTATTCCAAAAATTAAAAAATACTACCGAAAAATTAGAATTTGAAAAAGCCGCTTCTATCCGTGATCAAATACAGGCGGTAAAAAGAGTCATAGAGGGTCAAAAAATTGCAATCGAACTAAATGGTGAACAAGATGTCATAGCTTTTGCACAAAATAGGGAGCGAGCTTATGTAGAAATATTCTTCATTCGTAACGACAAACTTGTCGGTCACGATCATTTTATTATGGAAGGTATCTGTGATGATAACCCCAGTGAAATTATTACGGATTTTATAAAGCAGTATTATTCCAATGCTTCATATATACCACCGATGCTGTTATTGCAGCATCATGTAACTGAAAAGTCTGTACTTGTTGACTGGCTTAGACAGTGCAAAGGCGATAAAGTACGGCTTCATGTTCCACGGGGAGGGGCAAAGAAACAACTGGTTAATATGGTAGCGCGGAATGCTGGCAATGGGTTGCTACTTAGCAAAGCGAATCAACCAAAACAAGAGCAAATACAGTTGGGATTACAGGAATTACAGAATAGACTCAATCTACCAAAAATTCCAACGAGGATAGAGTGTTATGATATTTCCAATATTCAGGGGATGCATGCCGTTGGCAGTATGGTTGTACTGGAGAATGGCTTGCCTGAACCGTCCCAATATCGCCGTTTTCGAATCAAAACAACAACTGGGCCTAATGACTATGCCATGATACAGGAAGTTTTAAAACGGCGCCTTGTTAAAGGCACGCAACCGGATAAGGGATATTTAATGGATAAAAGGAAAACGAGCGTAGGCGATATGGAAAATAATAGCCAATACGTCTCCCCTGAGACAGGGTGGACCAGATTGCCGTCTCTAATCCTTATTGATGGAGGCAAAGGGCAACTTAGTGCAGCGTTAGAAATAATAAGAGAGCTAGAGGTCTCGATACCTGTGGCAAGCTTAGCCAAAGAAAACGAAGACGTTTTTATTCCAGACAGGAGTTGCCCAATCGATATTGCAAAAGACTCTTCTGCTATTCATATTCTTCAATCAGCAAGAGATGAGGCACATCGCTTCGCAATAAATTATCACCGTAAGCTTAGGAAAAAGCAGAGTACTAGCTCTATCTTGGAAGATATTCCTGGCATCGGACCGAAAAGAAAGAAAGCGTTGCTTAAAAAGTTTGGTTCAGTACAAGTTATGAAATTGGCTTCGGTTGAAGAAATCGGACAAATAGACTGCATGAATTTGACTTTAGCTAAAAAGTTAAAAGAATACTGGTAGACTTTTCTGTACTAGATTTCTTTTTGTATGGATGTGCCAGTAAATAGTGACCATACAGGGTAAAGAAAACCAGTTATAGCCACACGATTATTAGCGATGAAAATATTCTCTAAGTGCCATGATATTATTTATAGCGATTACTTAAAGGAGTACAGTCAGTTGAATATTCATTGGTTATATATTATAATGAGCGCCTGAGAAACTTTCTGGTGTCTCTAGCGGAGTGGCTCCACCCGTTCCCGTCCCGAACACGGAAGTGAAACGCTCCAGCGCAGACGATACTTAAGGGGCAACCTTTCGGGAAAATATGTCGTTGCCAGAAAGTTTCTCTTTTTGTTTATTGGACATATGAAACAGTGAAATTTATAAAATCAGAGCATGGTTTTATAAAATATCATGATAAATCAAGAAATACAGACAGCTAAATTAGTTACCGAATGCCAGAATAAAACAGGGAAATTATTGACTATTGCTACCGCTGAGTCGGCCACCGGAGGTAAGATAGCTGCTAAATTGACAAATATTCCGGGTAGTTCTGTTTACTTCAAGGGCGCTCTGGTAGCCTATACCAACGAGATAAAAATCAACGTTTTAGGTGTAAAAAAGGCGACAATAGAAAAACATGGAGCTGTCTCTAAAGAAACGGTTATAGAGATGGCTCAGGGTGCAAGGGCATTAATGAATGTAGATATTTGCATTTCGGATACGGGCATTGCTGGCCCCACAGGAGACGGTGTTAACAAGTTAATCGGATTGTTTTACATTGGGTTGTCCTCTAGCTATAAGAGCATATACAAGGAAATTATGGTGTCAGGTAGTCGTGAAGAGAACAGAGAGAGTGTTTGTGAAGCAGCACTGGAATTTCTTAATCAATATCTAGCACAATATATCCAAAGTCATTAAGGTACAGTTAACGAGTAAACAAACAATTATTTTAACTAAATTTCGTGAGACATCCAGTTATTATTGTGGGCTTCTTTCAATACACGAAGTTGAGACTTAAAATTGGTAGAGTTGATGGTTTCGATGCTCATTAACAGGGCATCCTCATTATTATCTGAGTAATATCTAATACGTTTTCCCACAATACGAAAGCCGTATTTCAAATAGAGGGACTGCGCCATGGCATTGGAGACACGTACCTCCAGTGTAATAATCTGGGCTCCTAAACTGATAGAGGTTTCAATGGCAGATATAAGTAATGCTTCGCCTATTCCTCGGCGACGGTAATTTGTCCTTGTAGCAATAGCAGTAATATGTGCCTCCTGTAGCACAAACCAAAGACCAACAAAACCAATCATGTACTCTTCCGTAATAGAATCAGTTGGTTGTAGTTCCGAAGATTCCATCTTTTGCTGTTGCCATAGACGTTTGAATATTGATATCTTCCCTGTGCTATTTTTTTCTGTTCTCAACTTCACTGACTTGTTGGTATAAGCAACTGAATAATGGACCGACGGGTTGTGAATTTCGGATTTATAGGATGATGAGGGACGAAACATCGATTCTCCGGGGAAAGCTTCTTTGTCAATTTCGGATATTTCAACAATATCAGACTCTATCATCGTTCGAATGTTGTAGCTGGTCTCTCGCATGGTTTGAATTTTAGCATGTCAAATGTTATAAAACATATTAATATTTTATGTTCAGCAGTGTAATATTGAGTTATGATTTATGATTATCTAGATTGCACAGTACAACTTGCTCCATCTAATACGCAAGGGTTAGTTCTGAATAATCCTTTGATGACAGCTTCTGGCACCTTTGGTTACGGCATAGAATATGGTGACCTTATCGATATAGAGAGTTTGGGAGCCATCATTTGTAAAGGTACGACTCTTATGCCTAGGGAGGGGAACTCTCAGCCACGTTTAATAGAAACTGCCAGCGGATTACTCAATTCTATAGGATTGGAGAATATTGGTGTAGATGCTGTTATAAGAGACAAAGCACCAGTATGGGCAAAGTGGCGCGTGCCGGTTATTGTGAATGTGGCAGGACAAACCATTGATGAATATACAGAGGTAGTAAAAAAACTGGAGGGGGTCATTGGCGTAAGTGGAATCGAATTGAATATTAGTTGCCCAAACGTTACGGCTGGAGGAATGCAATTTGGGGCAGATTCAAAGATTGCAGCTAAATTAACGAAGGAAGTTAAGAATATTACCGGTCTCCCAATCATAGTGAAACTGGGACCTAACGTAACTGACATAACTGATATCGCTGTTGCTGTTGAGGAGGCCGGAGCTGATGCTATATCTCTGATCAATACTCTGAAGGGTATGGCGATTGATCTGAAGGCACAGAGACCATGTCTGGGAAACATTAGCGGTGGCCTTTCAGGGCCTGCCATCAAGCCTGTAGCGCTTTATATGGTGTACGAAGTAGCCAATGCGGTCCACATTCCTGTGATAGGTTGCGGTGGAATTATCTGTGCTATGGATGCTTTGGAATTCCTCGCTTGCGGTGCCAGTGCAGTGCAAGTAGGCACCGCAAATCTGCTTAATCCACATGCAACTATAAACATATTGGAGGGGATTAAAGAGTTTATGAGTGGCAACAACATCAAGTCACTGCGCGAAATAGTTGGCACCTGTCTGCCTTAAAGACAATCGATTACAGAAGAAGCGAACGACCAAAAAAGATCGGTTAACAATACAATTATGATAGTGCCTGCTCTGTTAGGGAGCAGGCACTATCAAGTTAGTCGGTTATTTCTTAGCAGTATCGCTTTTGCTTGAAAATAAGTTAAAAAACTCCATCGGCAATGGGAATATTATAGTGCTACTTCTCTCATTACTAATAGCACCTAACGTTTGGAGGTAGCGAAGATGTAGCGCAGCAGGCTCAGTAGACATGATTTTTGCGGCGTCAGCCAGCTTTTGTGAGGCCTGGAATTCACCTTCAGCATGTACCACTTTGGCTCTTCTATCCCTTTCCGCTTCAGCCTGAGCTGCCATGGCTCGCTGCATTGATGCTGGTAGCTGTACTTCCTTGGTCTCCACCATGCTTACTTTTATTCCCCAGGGGTCGGTACCTTCATCCACAACTTTCTGCATCTTTTCATTAAGTTGCTCTCGCTGAGATAGCAGATCGTCTAACGCAGATTGGCCAACTACATTTCGTAAAGTTGTCTGCGCCAGTAAATGTGTTGCTTTGATATAATTATTCACCTTGAGGATAGCAGCGGCGGCGTCAACGACACGAAAGTAAACCACCGCATCGACTGTAACAGTAACATTGTCCACAGTCATGCATTCCTGCTGTGGCACATCCATCGTTATCACTCGGATATCAACCTTACGCATTCGTTCAATAAAAGGTATCAGAAAGATAAGGCCTGGGCCACGTAACCCAACAAATCTACCAAGCCGAAACACACCTCCTCTTTCATATTCCTGGACAACTTTAAGTGCTTGGGAAAGAAGCATTATTACTGCCAGGACGATGATTCCATAAAGAAACAGATTCGATTCCATTTTATTTTTTCTCCTCCTCCTTAGATAATTTTGTTACCTGTAATTTTAAACCGGTTATTCCAGTTATGCTTACCTCAGTACCAGCATCAATATGGTTATCTTCAGTAATGGCATTCCATAGCTCTCCTTCAGCAAAAACTGTACCTGCCGGATTAAGTGCTGTATGTGCTATGGCTAATTTCCCAATCATATTTTCAACACCAGTACTAAGTTTTCGCCTTTGTCCCTT
>SDBU01005982.1_pt1 | contig 14407 bp, 14 predicted proteins | sample 2277071 | NCBI WGS metagenome assembly SDBU01 (sample SAMN10397929, study PRJNA504765) | marine sediment metagenome | isolation source: marine sediment core GS08_GC12, 126 cmbsf | place: Arctic Ocean: Gakkel Ridge, Loki's castle | collected 2008
CAGATAAAAAACCGGGACTGCGAGCAGGATAATCAGGGTCAGCCGCCATACCCAAGGCAAAAGTAAGAAGCGGAATAACCAGCTCCATCCCGATTTTCTCCCGGGCTTTTCCCTCTGGCGGCCCTTCTGATTACTCTTGCTATTTTCCTTCTTAGCCATCTACTCCTATACCTTCACCATGAAGGGAAAAATCATGGGGCGGCGTTTGGTCTGGTCGAAGTAGAATTTATACAAGGTATCTTTAACCTTATTATTGATGAATCCCCAATCAGCCGGGCGTTCACCAGTATGGTCCAGGGCTCGGGCCAATACGTTGCGGCTTTCCTCTATCATCTTTTCGGATTCTTTGCTATCGACGAAACCGCGTGACACGATGTCAGGGCGCCCCACCAGTTTGCCCGTTCGCCGGTCAACGGCGATAATCACCATCACTATTCCGTCCCGGGAAAGCATTTTTCGGTCACGGAGGACCACGCTGCCGATATCGCCTACACTCAGGCCGTCGACATAGACATTGCCGGAAGCTGTCTTACCGGTTTTCTTGGCTGTCTCGGGGCTAACCTCAAGAATATCGCCATCTTCCAGCACGAAAATATTATCGCTCGGGACGCCTATCGAGCCGGCCAGTTCGGCGTGTAGGGTCAGGTGACGATATTCGCCGTGGATGGGCATAAAGAATTTCGGCTTGACCAGGTTTAGTACCAGCTTTAGCTCTTCGTGGCTGGCGTGACCGTGGACGTGAACCTGCTCCAGCCCGCTGTAGAGTACTCGAGCTCCCTGCTTAAAGAGGTTGTCCACGGTTCGGTGGATTAGTGCCTCATTGCCGGGAATTGGACTTGCCGAGAGAACCACGGTGTCCCCGCGCAGGATATGAACCTGGCGGTGGTCTTGATTTGCCATGCGAACCAGGGCTGAGGTAGGCTCTCCCTGGCTGCCGGTAGTAATGAAGACAATTTTATTGCGGGGTAGACTGCGGAGCTGGTCAAGGTTAGCCAGTACTCCCTCGGGCGCGTCAAGGTAGCCCAGCTCCAGCGCCATCCGAACCGTGTCAGTCATGCTGCGCCCGGTAATAAAGACACGGCGCTGGTACTTGGCGGCTGCGTCAATAACCTGCTGGATACGGGAAACCAGTGAAGAGAAGGTAGCGACAATCACCCTGCCCGGCGCCTCAGCGATTACCCGGTCCAGGGCTTCCCCGACCACCCTTTCTGAAGGGGTGTAGCCAGGAAGTTCAGCGTAGGTGGAGTCGGAGAGGAGGAGTAAGACTCCTTGAGCTCCTAGCTGAGCCAGACGAGACAAGTCCGTTGGTTTGCCGCTGACCGGGGTGTAGTCAATCTTGAAGTCCCCACTGTGCACGATGGTGCCTACTGGAGTATATATGATTAGACCTACCGAGTCCGGTATGCTGTGAGTAACGGTAAAGGTCTCAACCTTGAATCTCCCCAGCGTGATTGTCCCGCCGGGTGGTACTACTTCGAGATTAGCTCCTGAGAGTGCCTTTCGCTCTTTAAGCTTGACTGAGATAAGGCCATGAGTAAGCTTGGTGGCGTAGACCGGTACCTGGAGCTGGGGCAAGAGGTACGGCAAGGCGCCGACATGGTCCTCATGCCCGTGGGTAATAATGATGCCTCTTATTTTCCCCTTTCTCTCCAGGAGGTAGCTGATATCAGGAATTACCAGGTCAACGCCAAACATTTCCTCTTCGGGGAACATAAGCCCGACATCAATGATGATGATGTCGTTCTCATATTCCATCACCATCATGTTCTTGCCGATTTCGCCCAGCCCGCCGAGAGGGATGATTTTCAGTCTTGGTTTAGTCATCGTCTTAACCTAAAACATGCTTAGTTGCTGTACTGGCGGTTCCTCTTCGGTGATACTTTCTGTCTCGGTAAGGAGTGAGGGAATCTTGAGCATATCAGCCTCTATTGTCTGGCGCAGACTTTGCTGGTGAAGGGCCGCCGCCGGGTGATACATGGCATAGTAGATAATATTATCCCGCTTTTGTGCTGTGCCGTGAATCTTACTGATGCTCTTTCCGGGGAAGAACTTGGCCAGGGAGAAGCGCCCCAGGGTGACAATCATCTTGGGGTGAATTGACTCAATCTGAGCTTCCAGCCAGGGGTTACAGTTCTGTATTTCTACGGGTAGGGGGTCGCGGTTCCCTGGTGGCTGGCACTTGATTACATTGGTGATATAGACCTGCTCCCGAGTCAGGTTGATGGAGGCGATCAACTGCTCCAGGTACATTCCTGCCTGCCCGACAAAGGGGCGTCCTTGCTGGTCTTCGTGCCAGCCCGGTGCCTCCCCAATGAACATTATCTCGGCATCCTCCGGGCCATCGCCAGGGACAACCTTGGTTCGGTTGTTCACTAATGCTTCACACTTTGCGCAGGCGAGGATTTGCTGGCAAAGTTCGCTCAATGCTGACATCTTAATAATCCAGATAGGGAGGTTTGTTTGGTTGCCCTTTTGAGTATGATAGCACGGGCAACAGGTCAAGTCAATTTGGCCATCCGCTGGTTTGGAAAGGGGAGAGTGTTCTTACCCGGGAACCTGGTGGCACCTCCGGTAGCCGAGGTCAAAAGCGTTGATATTAACCAGCGACAGTTTTTCCGGGAAACGGGATTGGATTGCCTCCTTTATCGTTTCTATCTTTATCGGAAGCTCACTGGCACCGAATGATGCGCCTAGCATGACCATGTTGGCGGCCATCGGGCTCCCTGCTTCCTCGGCAATTTGTCTCGCATCCAGGGTAACTACCTTACTGGAAATCACGTTCAGCTTGGCCGTAATTTCATCCAGGGTGGGATAGGTACTTTCGCCGAGCGAGACCGTGAAGGGGACGATGGCTTCAGTGTTAAGGATGATGGTGCTGGACTTCGATAGATAAGGACTGTTTCTTAGTGCCTCGGCTGGCTCCAGTCCGATAAGAATATCGCCTTTTCCCATAGGGATAAGAGGTCCGTACACCTCGCTCCCTATGCGGACGGTGCTGACCACAGGACCGCCTCTTACGGCCATGCCCAGAACCTCGGAACCCCTGACCTTTAGACCATCGCTAACAGCGGCGTTCCCCAGGAGCTCTGATATTAGAATTACTCCCTGTCCACCAACACCGGCAATGATGATATTGAACTCGTTTACTATTTTGCCACCCCCTTTGCTATCGCGTGATATGGGCAAATCTGGGCACAGATTCCACAACCGGTGCACAGCGAGCCATCGATTATCGTCCTGCCGTCCTCTTTCATTATCGCCGGGCAGCCGAGGAGTTTAATACACGCCTCACATTTCTCACTACACCTTTCCTGGTCTATATGGTAGGGGATGGTTTCCTCTCCCGCCTGCCTCTTCGTCCGCTGCTCGATTATGGTGCAGGGGCTCCTGGAAATTACTACCGAGGGGCCGTCGAACCGAATCGCTTCTTCCAGGGTAGCGATGGCCTGTTTGAGGTCGAGCGGGTCGATGACGGCCACAAATTTGATGCCGCAGGCCCGGGCGATGTCTTCGGGTTTTACTATGGCAGTTTCCTCCCCGGTAGCGGTGTAACCGGTGCCCGGGTGTGGCTGAAAGCCGGTCATGGCAGTAGTCGTGTTGTCCAGCACTACCATGGTTACCTTGGACTTATTAAAGACAGCATTTAGCATGGCTGGTATCCCGGTGTGGAAGAAGGTAGAATCCCCCAGTTGGGCTACTATCGGTGCCTCCAGCACATGGGCCAGACCGTTGGCCAGGCCGAAACCGGCTCCCATACAGATAACGATATCCATGGATTCTAGCGGTGGGAGGTAGGATAGGGTATAGCAACCAATATCACCGGGGTAGACCGCTTCTACATCCTGGCCGTAGTCTCTGGCTACCCTCTTGCCTGCCACCTTCATCGCGTATTGGGAGGCCCGGTGGGGACAGCCGGGACACAAGGTGGGTGGTCGGATTGGTAGCAGGGGGGCGATTTCCTGGCCAAATTTGTCTATCTCGCCGAAGTCAATTGGAGGGGTAGAGTTGGTTAACTGAGCGATGGCGTCGGTGACCGGTCTCGTGGAGAGCTCACCAACCAGAGGAATTAAGTCCTTGCCGTGAATGACAACAGGTATATTGGCCTCCCCGGCGATGGCTTTTACGTGAAGCTCAACAAAGGGGTCTAGCTCCTCGATGATGAGTACCTCAGCCACAGATTCCAGTAGCTCCTTCACCAGCCGCTCCGGGAGAGGGTGGGGAGTCCCAATCTTGAGTACGGAAACCCTGTCCTCCAGCTCAAGCCATTTTATTGCCTCCAGAGCGTAGCTGTAGGACAGACCGCAGGCAATGATACCCAGCCGGGCTCCATCTTTCAGTTCCAGTTGGTTGTAGGGAAGGGTATCCACTACTTTCTTTATCTTACTGAACCTTTCAATCATCAAGGGCCTGTTTTTTCTGGCTTGAGCGGGGGTATAGACCAGCCAGGAACGGTCTTTGGGGAATGAGCCCTTTCTTCTCTCCTTTGATATTTCTCCCAGCGTTACGTCACTGCGCCCGTGACTTATTCTGGTTACCGACCTGACGATGAAAGGGTGCTTGAATTCTTCAGAGAGCTTGAAGGCGTCGACCATCATGTCCCTGGCTTCGGCTACCGAGGAAGGCTCAAGGACGGGCAGGTAACCCTGCTCAGCAACGTATCGGCTGTCCTGCTCGTTCTGGGAACTCCAGGCCCAGGGGTCATCGGCGATGAGCAAAACCAGGCCACCCACAGTGCCAATGTAGCTGGCGGTCATGATTGGGTCATGGGCCACGTTTAACCCGACGTGCTTCATCGATGCCAACGCTCTCAGCCCGGATAGGCTGGCGGCGAAAGCAACTTCAAAGGCAACCTTCTCATTGGTGGACCATTCCACATAGATGCCAAGCGGTTTGGCTGCCTCGGCTAAGGTCTCCGTTATTTCACTTGAGGGGGTGCCGGGGTAGGCAGCGGCTACTTGAACGCCGGCCTCTATCGCTCCTCTGGCTATTGCCTCATTACCCAGCAGGAAGAGTTTTTCACCGGGCGCATCAGAGCTGACAGTTAGTTCCTTCACCCTTACTTCCTCCCTTCAGCACGTTCAGTCGATAACTAACATCCTCTGGTCAGTAGGAGACGAAACAGGTAAAAACGTCGCAATCTGCGGGACGGCGGTCAAGATATCGATGCAAATTATCAATGCTCCTAAGAAGGGGAATATACCCCGGAATATTGTTTCCAGAGGTATGTTCTCAACTATCCCAATAATCCGTTGCCCATATATAATAGCATGAGCAGGGTACTGGGGGAAACTCCAGGGATAAAAAGCTCGCTTATCGATTTCAACTGGAGCAGTGTCGTGGGGGTACATCCGGGCATTTCTTGACGAGCACCTGACCAGGGGTGATTGCTACCGGATTCTTAGAAGTCTCTGAACGGTGGAGTCTCACAGGCATTTACTGTCTTCAGCATTTTTATTGCTTGTGGGGTTGACAAACGACCTTGATTGGGCTTATATATTGCTTCATAATATAGTGAAGAGAGTATAAGAACCGGGTGATGTCATGATTGCCACAGTGACTTTAAATCCCTGCCTGGATGTAAGCATCACGGTTCACGGGTTGGCGGTAGATGAGACTAACCGCTGGACCAGTTTACGTCACTATGCCGGTGGCAAAGGAGTTGATGTATCACGGGCGATTCGTGAGATGGGCGGTCGAACGGCGGCCTTTGGCTTCATCGGTGGTTCGGTGGGTAGACAGGTTGAGATATTGCTTGATGAAGAGGGGGTGACCGAAATGTTCACTCCCATTCAACATGAGACCCGCAGTAACTTTATTATCACTGACACTAAGAACTCAACACAGACCAGGATTGATGCTCCGGGGCCTCGTATCTCAAAGAGGGAGTTTGAGCGATTCCACCGCCGGATGCTGGAGATGCATCCCAGGCCGAATCTGCTGGTTCTTGGAGGCAGCGTACCACCCGGTGTTCCGGCTAGTATTTATTATGACATAATCATGGAGGCTGCCGGGTACGGATTGAGGAGCATTCTGGACTCTGAAGGGCAGTGGCTTCAACATGGGATGAGGGCCAAGCCCTACCTCATTAAGCCCAATGTCCGTGAGGCGGAGTGGCTACTGCAGAGGGAGCTTCCCACCGAGGAGTCAGTCATTGACGCGGCTCTTGAGTTACTTGATACCGGTGTTGAAATAATAGCTATCTCTGGGGGCAGGAGAGGCCTTATTGCGGCTACCAAGGAGAGTATTGTCCGGGCAGTTCCACCAGAGGTGAAAGTCAAAAGTACCGTAGGTGCTGGAGACTGGACAGTAGCTGGACTTGCCCTCAAGCTGGTTCATTACGAGCCATTGGTAGATGCCTGCCAGCTGGCAGTAGCTATGGGGACCGCTGCGGTCTTAACCCCGGGCACACAGCTGGGCCGCAGGGCTGATGTGGAGAGCCTGCTACCACGGGTGGAAGTCAGCGAAATGACACCCAGAGAGTGGTCTAAAAAACGAATCGTTTTCCCCGCCGTCCAAGGTTAAAGGAATCAACCCATTCTAGTTGCTCAGTTGCCTTCTTAACTCTCGGATTGAATCTTGAGCGGCCAGTTCACCTTGCTGTATGCAGTCCTGGGCGCGGCGAAAGTCGACGGGACCAATATGGGCTACCTGGGGTTCAATTACGATGTTGGCATCCTCCAGGGACGACTTGGTTAGTAAATGGGCTCCAATGTAGATAGATTGCATTAGTATCTGGAAGATGTTGGGTTCCTTGGAGAACTCGGCTTCCCTCCGATGAGTCCTGTCCTGGGTACTGATGTCGGGCATTACATTCACCGCGATAGTGAATTCTGCCCCCATTCTTCTGAGGACGCTGACCGGTACCGGGTTCACCAGCCCTCCATCAACCAGATATCTGCCTTCTCGCTTGGCCACGGTGAAGATTCCCGGGATGGAAATGCTGGCTCTTACTGCCTCCACTACCGGGCCTTCGGTCATTGTTACCTCTTCGCCGGTCATAATGTCAGTAGCCACGCAGGCAAATGGTATCCTTAAGTCGCCAAACTGCACTTCACGGCCAATGACTGACCGGAACCAATTCTCAATCTTCCTGCCGCTAATGAGACCGGTTTTAGGTAAGGTTAAATCCGCCAGTGGGGCCAGCCGCATCCAGCGCAGGTCTAGAACCAGCTTCTTGATTTGGCTGGCGTCTTTCCCCTGGGCGTAAAGAGCACCGATTGCGGCCCCGATACTGGTGCCGGCAATCATATCAACGGGAATACCTTCTTTTTGCAGGACGGACAGCACACCGATGTGAGCCATGCCTCGGGCGGCACCAGTACCCAGAGCCAGTCCAATCTTTTTCTTTGGCAATTTCTCCTCTTTATGTCATGGCTCTCCTGGTTATTCCCAGAGTTCCTCAATGTCTTTCTCTGCCTGTTCTGTGGTCTTAGCTTCACCGCTGAGGGTAAAGTCCCGGTAGGACTCAGCCGAACCGTACTCCCTGGTCCTGACCACGACTGGCATGGGCACGGCATGTCCGAAGATGAGTGCCTGCTGCTTGGATTCCAGCCGCGATAATACCGATTTCAGTTCACTCTTACCCGAGACCCCGGCAAGCACACTATCAACGTCTCTTTCGTTGTCCAGCAGGCAGGTTATCTTGGTACCGATTTGCGACATAACCTCGTCGTCGATGCCGCTGGGGCGCTGGTCAATGACCAGCAGGGTAACGTTGTACTTGCGCATCTCGCGGGCAATCGTGCCGAAGATGGTCTGGTTGGCTACCTCCGGATTGAGGAATTTATGTGCTTCCTCAATGGTGATTACCAGGGGGTGGGGTGGGGCGGTATCCTCGCCCAGCGCCTGCTCCGTTCTATCGCGGTACTGGGCATGAATGCGGCGGGTAAGCAGGTTGGCCACCAGAATGTAAGCGGTAATATCATTGTACCGGCCAAATTCCAGGACGACATTGGTGCCCCGGTCAAGGTATTCCAGGACGCGCCGTACCGGGCTATCCGGGGCGTGGGGTTGCAGGAAGGGGAGCCGCCGGATGGTCTCCAGCCCGCGGCGCAGGTTGCGGTAGGTGGCCTCGTGGATGTTTAGTTTGTCTAAAATGTCCTTGGTCTCATCACCATCTTCCAGTTCGAGGGTGGCTTCAATCCATCGCCTATCGCCAAACCTTCTCGCCAGCTGGTATACCGCCTGGACTGAGGCTTCGGTCAGGTTCAGGGTCTGGCGCAGGAGGGCAATATCTTCGGGCTCTATCTCATCGTAGCCGATTCTGACCACAAAATCGGTGCTCACCCGCCGGCGCCGGGAGCTTTCTTCGTCGAGGGTAAATACGGCCACCTTTTCCTGGAAAAGCTGCTTTAGTCCCTTTACCTTCCGTCCCTGCTCGCTGCTGGCTTCCCAGCCGTACTCGCTGTGCATGTCAAAGACCAGGTTCACCGCTTTTCCCTTCTGCAGCATGCCGATGAGAAGCAACCTGGTGAGAAAGGTCTTTCCCGTGCCGCTCTTGCCGAAGATGCCGTTGGAGCGCTTGACCAACTCGGCCAGGTTAAGGCAGACCTTGGTCTCCATATCCAGCGGCGTCCCGATATAGAACCGGTTTTCGTCCTCTTTGCCGAAGACCATCTCTACATCCTCTTGCGAGGCCAGGTTTACCGTCGAGAAGTGGCTGGGGATGGTCTTGACCGGTTGGGGGCCCTCAATCAGGCTGACGACATCGCCACTGATGGTGAGCATGGGCAGGACATGGAGTGTCCCATAAATGCTGGTGCCGGCCAGTACCTCGGCGAGGAAAGGGTCGGAAACATCAGGCGGGGTAAGGGTAAGCCGCTGGTCGATAACGCCCAGGCTGACATCGGTTATCATGCCGAAGAAACGCCGCTGCTGCCCCTCGATGGTTACGTAGCGCCCCACTGCCATATCCTCCACCGAGGCCGAGCTATCCAGCCTGACCTCCAGCCCTTTAGTTAGTGCCCCGGAGACAACGATACCCAGACGCTCGCTCATTCTCTAACCCTCTCCAGAATAGCTTTGAGTTGCTTGAACTCACCACCAAGCAATATGGCTAACTCCTTACCGGCGGCTACCAGAAAGGCGTTGGGGTCTTCATGTGCCCGGCTCATCTGTCGCAGGCAGGCGGCAACGAGCTCACCGGCGGAGACCGGCAGACTGGCGTTGAGCAAGATGTTGAAGAAAGTGAAGGACTGGCTGAACTCCTTCACCTCTGGCGGGGGACACAGGTAGACGAAGCTGTGGATGCGGGCGGGCTGGGGTGGCAGGTAGTGGCGGAGTTTATCCCCCTGCCGGTGCCCCACCACCAGGGCGCTGAATTCGCTGCGGAGGAGCTTCAAAAGCTGGGGGCTTGAGCGGTAGATTTCTTCCTCGGTGGCCTCGTCCTTGCCGCGGGCGATAGGACGCCGCCCGGGCTCGAGGCTGCTGGTGGTGGCGTGATAGACGATGCCGTAGGACTCTGCGGAAGAGCCCCCGGTCTTTACCAGGCTGCCCAGCGGCGGCGACTGGTAAAGCTCATAGCACTGCGCCACGAATTCAGTGGTGCTGGCCTCAATGACCTCGCCCACTCTCTGTGTTTCATCTGTGTTCAATTATTACCCTCGCGCACTTAAGATTTTTGTCAGGTGACCCTCCCTCTTTATCTCCCTCCCTCCGATAAGGGAGGGGGAATTGGGGGTATAAGAGAGGCTTCGCCTCTCTTTGACTCTCCTTAGAAAGGGGAGGGGGAGGTAAAAGATTAAAAGGGCTTCGCCCTAGTCACTTCTCTTTCTTTTTCTCCTGCTTCTTGGGCTTCTTCACGTTCTTTCTGCCTTTGCTTCCCATCTTATGCCTCTTCCTCCTTTTTACTACTCTTTGGAATAGTTGTTTTCTTGCGCTGCTTATTCCCGGGTAAGGATATCTTAATCTTTCCCATTTCACCGACTGCCGCTTCGTTCAACATATGGCGAATAGCTCCTACAATCTCTTCTGGAGAAACTGTAACCTCTGTCGCTTTCTTTAGCTCACGTCGGATTGATGTTAATGACTGTTCGGATAGAATAATTTTAAGGATGTTTTGTGCAGTCAGCACATTACTCTTTTCCCACAATCGCGCCAAGCCACCCTTTTTGATGTTCTTATAGCCGATTAGAGCGAATTTCTCGGCTAATACTACAGGGTCATCAGTAATAAGATTCCAGGAATCTATGAGCTTTGTCTGGGGAGGTTTGTCGAAAAGGATGTGGTAAAGCTTCCACTCCTTGCCATTGGTTAGCAATGCCCATTCACACCCAATATTAATGGCATAGGACGCAGCTTGCTTAAGATGCTTTGATGAAAGGTCAATGTTTACCCTTTTCAGTTCAACGAGCACGGCAGGTTTCGACGACTCTTCGTAGTCGAGTTGAATAGCAAAGTCACAGTGTTCGGTATCTCCAACACCGTGAATTGCGTATTCCCGTGTGATATGCTTTAGGGTATCGTATCCCATAAGTGATTCAAAGATACGCTCTACACGTCTACGTGTTTCAGCCTCATTACCGTCTGCTTTAGCAACTGCTTCTATCATATTCCGTGCGTTTGATAGAGCTTTGCGAATCTCTTTATCCAACTTCTGCCTGGCCATGTTTTATCCTCCTTTAGTAAGTTTTTCCCCATTTTAATCCTTTTCACATTTTCTTACCTCCTCCTACATCATTTATTAGGGGGTGAGGTCACCACATACCTATACCCACCTTGTCCTCTTACTCAGGCTCTTGGCGGAACCGAGGCTGGGCAGGTGCTCTTCCACCAGGGATAACTCTACCAGCTCCCAGAACTCCTCTCTGTCTGCCCCGGTTATTACCGCCTTTTCGTGGGCTTCGCTCAGTGCCACCGGATACCCGTGCCCGCGCTGGCACTGGTCCAAGATTAAGGCGTGGACAAGATTTAGTCGCTGCTCATCCGTAGCCACCCAGCCGGGAATCTCAACCCGGGCTACCTCATCATCTATCCGGAGGTAGAAGAAATAGACCTGGTGTACCCCGTATTGCTTCTGGATTTTAGACGGGCTGATAAAGAGGGCCGACCTTTCCCCCGGCTCCAGCACATTCGAGAACAGCTCGCGGTCGCGCACGCCAGCCACCACATCGCAGTCCCGTTTTTGATTAGCGGGACAATAGCGGTCGCAGTCGGCCGGCTCATGGGGACAAAGAGCCACCCGCAGTGCGTTAACCACGTCGGTACTGCGGGGAAAACTGATATAGCTGGCGAGGGCAAGCTGCTTATTGCCGAGCTTCATCATACCATCAATATGGCGGAGAAAGCCCTCTTTCAGCAGTGCCTCGGTGACGAATTCGGGATAGGCCTCCAGTCCCCACATAATGAGCGAGCCATCGAGCATTGCCAGAGTTGGACTACTTGGTGGCACCTCCGCGGCCAGTTCAGCCAGCCGCCGGCACTCCTCCACGGTGCGCTTGATACCCAAGAGGTTCCCTTCTATCGGTTGCTCACGGCCGGTAGCGCTGGTGGGAGCAATAACCAGGTCTTCGTCTTCGCAGTAGAGGCGGGGAGAACTATCAAGGACGGCATCAGGGGAGGCCCCGTAATTAAGAACTATCGAGCCGATGTTTATCAGGTAACATCGGGTTGACTTATGGCGGTCAACGTCAATGTGAGAGCCGTCGGTGGCAATCACGGTGAATTCGGTGGGGGCGGGTGGTGCTTGATAGTGCCGGTCGAGCCCGTCTACCAGGCCGGCTACCAGCCAGGTGGTCTTACTGGCGGCAATTTTCCGGGCCAAATCAGACAAGTCGCAGCCCGGGTGGTAAAGGGTGTTCAGGGCACGTTCAAGACACGCCTTCCTTCCCTCAACACCAGCCTTGAGACTGGCTATCATCCCTGTCACCTGTGCCGCTATCCTGGTTAAATCTAGTGACACCTCTCTTACCCGGCTACCTCAGGATGCCTCTGACGATAACATCCACTGCCTCGCTTTCCCGATTCTCATAACAGTATAGTTGATTGATTTGATGAACTCAAGCACGATGGAGATGGCAAAAACTGGCCGCTCTTCTCTTTGACAGGAGACAGGGAAGCATTATGGCTAAGCCGTTTTCAGCGCCGCGTTGGCCAGCTTATCCGCCTCCGTATTTTGCTCACGCGGGATATGATTGATGGCAAAGCTTTCCAGGTGGCTTTGCAGTTGCTTGACCCGCTGAAACAGGGGTTTAAGGGCGGCTTTCTTTACCCGGTATTTGCCCGTAAGTTGCCTGACCACAAGCTCAGAGTCGGAGTTCAGCTCAACCTGCCGGGCACCCAACCTGATTGCTTCTTCCAGAGCAGCGATGATTGCCCGATATTCCGCCTGGTTATTGGTGGTGCGGCCAATCCCTCGCGAGATGCGGGAAACGGTTTGTCCCCGCTCATCTTTGATGACGGCGCCGATAGCTGCCGGACCGGGGTTGCCCTGCGAGGCACCGTCGGTGAATATGGTTACTCTTTCTGCTTTCATTTGCTTCCAGACAAGCAGCTCTGCTTTCGGTCTCTTTGGCGGTTTCAGGCGAGGTAGAGGATACGCCCACAATTACTGCATTGCACCAGGCTGCCGCTTCTTACCTGCTGTAGCTTGGCCGTGGATAGTGATATGCGGCAGCCGCTACAGACCCCTTGCTCCACCCTGGCCACGCCGGTTCCCTTCTGCTTTCTGAGTTGATGGTAGAGCTCGACCGTCTGGGGTTCAATGCCGGCTGAGAGTAGCTGCTGCTTGTGCCTGAGGTCGGCGAGGGTGGCTTTAACCTGCTCCATATCACGGGATAGCTGTCGTTGCTGGTCTTGCCACTCAGCCTCAAGTTTGCCGAGCTCGCTATTGGCCGTGGCGATGCTGGCTTCCACCTGTTCCACCTGCTCCATTATCTCCAGTGCCTTGTTCTCAATCTGGCTACGCTGGGCTTTGAATGCTTCAACCTCATGCTGGAGATTGGCCAATTCTTTGGGATTGGTGATTCTACCGCTGTACAGCTTCTCTTCAGCAGGAGCGATTTTGTTGGTGAGGTCTTCTATTTCCCATTCCTTGGCTTGTTGCTGCCGTTTTAGTTCTTCCAGTTGCTGGCGCATCGAGGCAAGTTCGGCCTGAGCCCTGGTTATTGCCTCACTTTTCCCAATCTGGCGGACAATCTGGCTCAGAGTATGCTCATCAGATTCAAGCTCCAGGTCAACTTCCTGGAGATGATTAAGTTGCCGGACAACATTCATTTTCGCTGCTTAGTAGTCCTGATTCCTTATAAGATTTTATTCACCGGCCACAGCTATTGGCAACAGGAAGGGACGCCTCCTCTATGATAATAGATTTGCCTCCTGGTTATCAATGGGGGGGAAGAGGGCAGGGGAAAATGCGACAAAAAGCGGTAGGAATAATAGAACATATGTGCTATTATATTAACAACTAGGGCAAGGATGGAAGCGATGAGATTATTAAGGTTAGCGGTGGAGAGTCAACGGTGGGACCTGGCTGCCCACACCATTGTCTTGGCCACGGTCAAACTCTTGAGCGGTGGAGAAAAGCCATATGTCGGCAGAAGAAGCGAAGAGAAAAAGAGGCGCTCCAAAGGGCAACCAAAACGCTAGGAAGCACGGTTTCTACGCCCGCATCCTGGACGAGGCAGAGCAGCTTGACTTCGAGTTGGCCGCTGGCGTTGAGGGCATTGATGATGAGATTGCCCTGCTGAGGGTCAAGATAAAATCTATTCTTTGCCACGACCCGGAAAATATCAAGCTCATCATGCAGGCAACCGATGCCCTGGCCAGGCTGGTCAGGACGAGATATAACATTACCAAGGACCAGAAGAAGGGGCTGAAGGAGGCGATAGCCAATGTCCTTAGAGACGTCGCCCTGCCGCTGGGAATCGGCCTCGGATGTTCCAGCGCCAGTTGACGGAAGCCCTCATCGATACGGGGCGTCGGATCATCACCTTGGGTCAGTTGCACTACGACACCGACCGCCTGACGCGGATCGACGAGGATAACGGCCAGTCGTGGGACATCTTCAACCAAGTCAAACTGATGGGCCACTTCGATCTTGAGGTGGCCCTCAAGCCCAGGTTGATTCTGGAGCCGCGCGAAGAGGCTGATATGGCCCTGGTGGTGCACGAGCGCCGGGCGATGTCTGACTTGGACTTGCTGAAGTTCCTCCGAATCCCGGACCCCGAGGGTGTTCTGCAGCGAGCCCGTGAGGAGTTGATGCAGAAGATGCAACTGGAAATGGCGATGCAGCAAGGGCAACAAGGACAACAGGGGGGTACTCCCCCTCAAGGATAGAACGTGAACAGATTGCCGGTCGCATGGGTTCTCGGTCCCCTGCTGTTCAGAAAGACCGTAGCAGCGACTGGTGCACTCTCCGACGAGTCGTGGGCGCAACCCACCGCATAAAGGAGGTGCTGTATGCCGGAAG
>SDBU01005983.1_pt1 | contig 14406 bp, 11 predicted proteins | sample 2277071 | NCBI WGS metagenome assembly SDBU01 (sample SAMN10397929, study PRJNA504765) | marine sediment metagenome | isolation source: marine sediment core GS08_GC12, 126 cmbsf | place: Arctic Ocean: Gakkel Ridge, Loki's castle | collected 2008
GATCGCTAACCGCGTTGGTTGCTCCACATAGAAGCATGAACGAGGAGCCGTGATGCATATCCTTTTTATCAATCAGTATTTCTATCCTGACACAGCGTCTACCGGTCAACTCCTGACCGAGTTATGTGTCTCTCTGGCCGGCGAGCATAGGGTGTCAGTCCTCTGTGGAACGCCCTCCTACAATCCTGTGAAACGGCTCAAAGCTAAGTGGCCTTTTGGACGTGAGAATTACCAGAATGTCCACGTATTTCGAGCCGCAAGCACAGGTTTCTCGCGCGCCAATATGATCGGACGCTGCCTGAATTATATATCCTACCTGCTGAATGCTTTTCTCAGTTCACTTCTCGTTGAGAAACCAGATATTGTGGTGGTAATGACAGATCCGCCCATCGCTGGACTTATTGGTCTTTTAGTGAAAAAAAGAAGGAAAGTGCCTGTGGTGACGGTTGTCCACGATCTCCATCCCGATATTGGCGTGATCCTGGGGAAAATACGTAATCCATTAGTCATCAAGCTGGTGGATACGATTGTCAAATTCATACTGACAAAAACAGAGCACGTGATCACCATCGGCAGATCGATGCAGCAGCGGATAGTGGATAAAGGTGTGGACGCAGGCAAAACCTCTATCATCTCAAACTGGGTTGACGTTGATCTGATCACGCCGCAACCAAAGGAAAACCCTTTCTCCATAAAACACGGCATCGTTGATGATTTCACTGTGATGTACTCTGGAAATATCGGTTTGAGTCAGAATCTGGACTCAATCATTGACGCCGCGTCTATTCTAAGCGATGAACCCAGGATTCGTTTTCTTCTCATCGGTGATGGAGCCGCTAAAGCAGGTCTGATGAAAACAGCGGAGCGGCGAGGTCTGAAAAATCTCTTGTTTATACCATACCAGCCGTCGGAGATGCTGGGGTATTACCTGTATTCTGGAGATTTGCATTTAGTTCCGCTGGACAAGCGCCTCCAGGGATACATTGTTCCCAGCAAGGTTTATGGCATTATGGCTGCGGGACGTCCCTTTCTGGCTCTGGTTGATCAACACAGTGAAGTGGCTGAAATAGCCAGACAGTTCAACTGCGGGATTGCTGTAGAACCAGATAACGCCGAAGCCCTGGCAGAGGCCATCAGAGGACTTCTTAATAGCTCACAATACCTGGAAGAAATGGGGCATCGCGGACGCGAGACAGTGGTGGAATACTTCGGCCGGGAACTAATCAGCGACCAATATGGAAAGCTCCTACGCGAAGTCACAGAAAAGGCTAACAATGGCAATCAGCACTAGATTATTAGATGAAATGTACTCCAGACGGTCCAGAGGAAAAACCACGCTGCTGACGGAATTCAGCTTCGTCCTGGTCGTTATTCTGATCCTTGCAACGAATCATTCGCGGGGATTAGGCGGTATCCTATATCCTCTAATATTTATAGCGTCTCTTGCTCTTTCCCTTGTGTTAACGGATGTGGTTAAAAGAGCAACGCTGCACCTGGGAGTGCTCGATTATCCCAGTGAAGCAAGATGGCACCGCCAACCTGTCGCTCTTCTGGGTGGAATAGCTATTTTCATCAGTTTTATGTTGGTTTCTTTATTGGGAGTTCATTTGGACAGAGAGGTTTTTGTAATACTATCAGGTGGCGGAGTGATCTTTGCTTTAGGACTGCTGGACGACGTCTTCGGCACGCGCCCCAGGGTAAAACTCACTGTCCAGACTCTCGTTGCCGCAGGAGTTGCGTATTTTGGAGTATCCTGCAAGATATTGCCCTACAACTGGATGAATATTTCCCTAACTGTCTTCTGGATAGTGGGGATTACAAATGCCCTTAACTTGCTGGATAACATGGACGGCCTGTCCAGCGGCGTCACAACTATCGCCGCGTTTGTCATTCTTGCGCTATCGCTATACAAAGGGCATCCAGGCGTGGCGTTATTGTGTTTGGCGCTGGCTGGCAGTTGTCTGGGATTTCTGAGGTACAATTTCAAACCGGCGAGGATCTTCATGGGCGATTGTGGCAGCCTGTTTCTGGGATATACACTGGCCACACTGGCGATATTGGGTGGCTGGCAACATCATTCGCCGGTGACCGCGTCACTTCTGTCGCCGATTCTGATCTTAAGCGTGCCCGTATTTGATACCACGCTTGTAACAATATTGAGATTTGCGCATGGAAGGATGCCCTGGGAAGGCGGGAAAGACCACTCTTCGCACCGTCTGGTACACATTTTGTCGGGCAGCGAAAAAGGCGCTGTGTTGATCCTGTATGGCGTGGGAGTTCTGGCGGGTGGATTGGGATTAGTAGCAGCGAGGTTCAGTTCGCTGATGGCAGTTTTCATAATGACAGCCTTTGTTCTGGGGATGGTAATACTTGGGATAAGGCTGGCAAAGGTAGAATGCTAGAGATCTTTGGTTTCCTATTTGATTTGGTGTTGATAAGAAAAGCGCGAGGGGGCGTAGTACCATACTTCATGAATCAGCGTTTATCCGCGTTACGAAGTCAGCGTAAATCTGCGGACTACTCTTTAGATAAAGAGGGGGGAATATGAAAGTTCTGATAACAGGCGGTGCGGGCTTTATTGGCTCTCACCTGGCCGAAGAGTTACTGAAAAGAGGATACGACGTTTGCGTGCTGGATGATCTCTCCACGGGAGATCCGGTGAATATACAGCACCTTATTGGTAATGAGAAATTTTCGTTTGCGCGATGCAGCGTCCTTGATAGATTCGCTACGGAGAGATACGTGGTGGAATCCGACGTCATCTATCACCTTGCAGCGGCAGTGGGTGTAAAATACATAATGGAGAATCCCCTGAAGGCCATTCAGTTCAACGTTCATGGCACCGAGGTGATCCTGGAATTGGCCAGCAAATGGGGGCAGAAGGTGATGATGGCGTCCACTTCCGAAGTATACGGTAAGAATGGGATGGTCCCATATCGGGAGGACGGAGATCGATTGATGGGGGCCACCACAACCGCCAGGTGGAGCTACGCTTGCACGAAGGCGCTGGACGAGTTCATGGCTCTGGCATACTTCAAAGAGCAGAAAGTACCTGTGGTTATTGCCCGTTTTTTCAACATTTGCGGCCCCAGACAGACAGGGAAGTATGGTATGGTGATCCCGCGCTTTGTTAAGAGCGCTATTTTTGATAAGCCTCTCATGGTTCACGGCGACGGCACGCAGTCCAGATGTTTCACCTACGTCAAAGACGCTGTTAGGGCAGCTATAACCCTTATGGAGACGGAGGATGCTGTTGGGGAAATATTCAACATTGGCAGCACTGATGAGATACAAATTCGCGATCTGGCGAAGAAGGTAGTCAAACTGACACGTTCAAAATCCAGAATCGAGTACGTTCCATACATGGATGTCTATGGTGAAGGCTTTGAGGACATGAAGCGGCGCGTGCCTGATATATCGAAGATCCACAACCTGATAGGCTGGCAGCCTGAAATGGGATTAGATGAGTTGCTTCAGGAAGTGATTGAATACGAAAAATCCAACGCGGAAGCAGCGGAAGCAACAGTTGTTTCGAGCAAGTGGGCATTTAGAGATCTATCCAGCCTGCGTCCGATGGCGCCGATGCCGTAGGTGCACTATTCATCGACATATTGGACATTTTTGCGTATCCTGACGCTAGAATCACTGTAAAAAGCCTTGCCAAGAGGTAGATAATACGAGTTTTTCAGATGCAGGGAAGCCTTCTTAGTAGAACGGAATGGCGCTGATTTAAACGCCCGGTGTGAATTGGCTTTCCATCTTTTGCTCCTATATTCCGCGCCGTATGAATACCGAGTTTACACCGTTTTTGCACCAAAAATACAACTTTTCTACACCATTTTTGCACTGTTTCTACACCATTTCTACACCAGAAAAACGAATATCTTGACATCCTACCTAAACGAGATGAATGCCTGGATATGTAGTGTTCATGCGGTTTTAGCAAGAATAAACAAATGTTGAAAACTCGAAAAACAGGCTCCAAATGCAGCTTTTTTGCTGTTCCGGTGTAGAAACAGTGCAGAAATGGTGTAATTTTGTGTTTAATTATCATTTTGTCAGTAAATGGGTTTATAGGTCAATAGGTCCTTCTATAGATCAGATCGAGATGACAAAGGTAAAATGTGAATGATTTTTTGGCTTCCAGCAATAATGAACATTCACGGATTAATCGGGTAGCTCTTGCATGGTTCACAATCAGAAAGACCTCCAGGACGATTAGCCACGGATTTTCACGGATAAACACGGATAGATTCTGTGAAAATTCGTGTTTATCCGTGGCTAATATACAGCAGATTTATTACCCGATCTATTTCTGAACCTACATAAGCAAAATCTCCGTCACGCTTGCTGTAGCTTCCCAGAACCTCAATTCCTTTCCAAGAACTCTATAGATCCTCGCAGCACTATCACTGTTTTTAGAAAGACAGATATGCAATTCATTGACACTAACGCCGTGAGTTGATATGATTTTATCGTTCAACGTGGCGTGTTTTTGGTCTTCACCGGTGTCATTATATATGGAGGCCTTCAACAATATCATCTGGAGTAGGCGGATACCTTTTCTCGTGGACCAGGTATCATAGACTTGCATTCTATAGAGATTTCAGGAAAGACTTACGGGTTTAATAGAGATTGCTTCGCTTCGCTCGCAATGACAGGTTGTGAATGTTATTTGTGTCATTGCGAGCGAAGCGAAGCAATCTCAAAACCTCAACTCTTTATCAAAGATTCTATAGGTACGACATAATGCGGACAGAAGACGGATACATTATCCAGCAGTGCCTTAATGGCAATTCAGCAGCCTTTGGTCTGCTTGTGGACAAGTATAAAAAGAGCATATACGCTCTGGCCTACTCTGAGGTTCATAACTTTCATGACGCTCAGGATATCGCCCAAGAGGTATTTATCAGGGCATACGAGAAACTGCGTACTCTGAAACGATGGGATAACTTCGTGGGATGGCTCTACAGGATCACCACTAACCTCTGTAAAAACTGGCTCAGATCAGCATCCAGGCGTCCTGACCGCGAGTTTGTTGAAGATCAGGATCCGAACTTTCTGGATCAGCCCAGTGTGGATTCCTATCGTGAGGATATGGTCTATAGTTCTGTTCGGGCGGCGCTGGATTCACTCCCGGCGGCATACCGCCAGGTGCTAACACTTAGACACTTTGGCGGCATGAACGTTGGGGAAATTGCCAGATTTCTTGGAATCTCTCCCAGAACTATCGATCGACGACTCAGAGAAGCGCGGATTCAATTAAAGGAGGAAATACTAGCCACGATGAACATACCATACGAACAACACGAATTGCCTGCTAGTTTCATGTTCAATATTATCGAAACAATAAAGCGTGCCAAAATCCAGCCAGCGCCGCGAACGGCAGGTCTTCCGTGGGGGCTTTCATTGACAGCGGGGATCATTATTACAGTTCTAAGCGCAGGCTTGCACCTGAGCGCACCCAAGCCCATGGATCTTCCCATGAGTCCGCTCCATGACAAGATGAAAGTGCTGGAAATCGGAGAGATCTCGGTGGATATACTGAAGGCTTCCCAGATATCGATCGTTGCCAGCGAACAGGCGAACGGGGGCAGTAGCGGCTTCGAACAGCCAAATCCGCAGAATGCTTCCCTTATGGCTCCACAGCGTGAAGGCGGGAAATGGGCAAAGAAGGCAGGTATGCCAATCGTAAGAGCTAATCATGGCGCCGCTGCAGTAAACGGGAAAATCTATGCCATCGGTGGCAGTACTCCTATTCTTCCTGGTAGACATTCTACGATCGTAGAGGAATACGATCCAGTGACGGACATGTGGACAAGTAAATCCGACATGCCAACAGCGAGGATGAATCTCTCCAGCAGCACAGTGAATGGAAAAATCTACGCTATTGGGGGATACTGCTGGCAAGAGGGTGCGAATGGGAAGCTCGAGGGGGTACACCTTGCGTCGGTAGAAGAATACGATCCAGCGACGGATACATGGACAAGTAAATCCGACATGCCAGCAGCGAGGAATGGGCTATTCACCACGGTACTGGATGGAAAGATCTATGCTATTGGCGGGATTAGAAACGGTGTAGTGTTTCCCATCGTAGAAGTATACGATCCAGCGATGGACACATGGACAAAGGAACCCGACATGCCAGCGCCGAGAAATGAAACGTCCGCCTGTACAGTGAATGGGAAGATCTACGTCATTGGTGGTCAGTTGGCGAACGGCAACTGTGGTACTTCAGAGCCTATTGCCTATCCAGCAGAGGGCCGCGGCTCTAGTGGCAAGCGTACCAGCCATGTTGTCGTGAATGGAGCAGTGATTAAGCTAGGTTTCCTGGACAGCCCCGAGTTTGCTACTTGCTTTCCAGGGGGAGACTACGAACCTGGCGACGAAGGTGGGAAAAACGCATACTGTGGCGCATTTATCATCAGGCAGGACAGGCGAACCGATGAAGGAAGCGCCACTTTCTGGTTCCACGCCCTGGGGGATGACGGTAAGACAGACATCAAGTACAGGCTCGAGATGGACGCGGCGATTTCCTCAACAGGTGGTGACTTTCCGCTAGGGAACCACACAGTGGAACTCACTAGTTTTGTGCTGTCGCATGAGAGCGGCGGAAAAAAACGGGCCCGGCCCTGTGAGCAGGATTTTAGCCAGGATAACCCTGAGCCAAAAGCTACGGTTATTATCACGCAGCCATAGGTACGCCCATCAAAAGTAGTGGAGAATGCTTTTCGCGACACTGTTACGAGTTTTTCACTTATGCCGAAAAGCACGCGTAGGGGTCCCCCACAAACCCAACTGCCGCGTAACTGAAAAACTCGTAACACTGTCTGTGTTGCAGCTTTCCATGCTAAAAGCCTCGCGCCTTTACAGGTGTCGGGGCTTTCTCTTTTCAAGGCTCAAACCATCTTTGTAGTATTAGATGACAGAGTAATATTAAGCGCCTGAACAGAAGAGAGCCTATAGTCTGGCTCGCGCAATGCTGTGGAGATAGAGATTCTGTACTGATCACTGATCACTAATCACCAGTTTACATTACGCTGGCGGAACGTGTTTCATCCTGAGCCGATCTCCGTTTTACAGTCTGATGCCGTTCCTTCATGAGAGATTTGAGTTCCTTGACGCTCTCGACTTCTGGTTCTCCCAATTGCTTCCAGACGCGGGTCCAATACCTATCCTTCTGCAGAATATAGCTTCCTATTATGAAGAATAGTCCCGGCCCCCACACTATCACTGTAAGTATGATCTCGCGCAATTCCATTTATCACCTCATTCACATCCACGGCGGCATATCTGTCACCATTGTACTGTCTGGATGTGACACATGAACGTCACTTCATGGATGTGACGCTGTTCCATGAATATTTTCACTGCCACTATTATCTTTATCGGCAGAAATACCCATTTACTTTACAAGTTTCTTCAATTAGCATCGACGCTTCGGTGAGATTGACGTGGATGTGTCTGAGCCATATCAGGCAGGCGGGCTATGATATGTAGGTCTTTTCGCAGCTTCTTAAACTTGCTTATTGCTTAAGCAGAACCATCTTATGTTGACCTACACGCAATATTGAGGTATGATAGCGCTGTCTTGATAGCGGCCAACAACAGCAAAAAATGGCATGATACTTCCGGCTGATGAGGAGACATCGCATGGACAGAACATACACTCGCAGAGATTTTTTAAAGACCGGCGTTTTGTCAATTGCCGCGATGGGACTGCCTGGTATCAGCAGTGGTCAGAAAAGCGGAAAACTACCCACTGCTCGATAGACCTGCTTCCTAAAACCACGAATGTATTGAACGCGTATCCAGAAGTTGCCCGGCGGCTTAAACAGTATGCCGAGCATCATAAGCAGAAATTCTACGCGGATAGCTAGTGAGAAGCACATTTTCCAGAGGAAGGAGCGCATATATGGGTCGCGTCTTGAATTGTCTGACGCTTTCTGTGATTGTCCAGTTTTTCATCAGTTTGTTACTCGCTACTGCATCACTTTCCCAGCAGGTTACGGAGGAGAGCATGAAGAATAGGAATCCATCGGCTGATCTCGGCAACCGAGATGCTGCGGTCTGGAAATACCAGGAATGGACTCTGGATAATCCCTCATATTCAGGGAATCCATTCGATCTAGTGGCAGCAGTGACGTTTTCGCACAGGGATAGTCAGCGACAGTTCACAACTGAAATGTTCTATGCTGGAAATGACCAGTGGAAATTCCGATTCACAGGTACAGCAGTCGGGGCCTGGGATTTTACCACCAGCAGCGCAGACCTGGATTTAGATGGATACGCGGGAACGGTCAACGTAAACCCACAGATGGACACGAAGATCAAGGGTTTCCTAACGCATGTGGGCAACCAGTTTGCAGTTATGGATCAGGATGACCAGAATCTTAGAGGTTACGTCTACCAGGTCTACATGAACCAACAGGATTTTGCGCAGCAGCATCATCAGGATCAACCCAGACCTCTGGATGATACCAGCCGGGTTGACGATTACTGGGAGGACACGCAAAGGGCAGGATTCGACATTTACTTCGTGTTTGTTGCACATAGCTGGTTCAAGCTTGGTGCGCTAGAAAACAGTGACCGAAGTGGCAAAGAGGACCCGGATCTGCAAACCTTTGACAACCTCGAATATATCATCAATTACGCCCATTCGCGTGGTGGCCGCACGCATATCTGGGCATGGGGGGATAATGGCAGGAAGCAGACGCCGAATCTCCTTCCCGGGGGAGTCAGAGGCGAGGTTCATCAGCGGTTGCTCCGATACATTGCCGCTCGACTGGGGCCCCTCCCTGGTTGGGCTATGAACTTCGGATTTGACACGATTGAGATGCCCAATGCAGAGGCAGATACTGAATGGTGGGCGAGCTTTCTCAATCAGCATCTTGGATGGAAGCACCTGTTATGCTCCCGTGGATGGGATTCCAAAGCATTCGGCATTAACTCCTACGCTGGCTTCACCACCGCTGGTTACGAACTGGTGACCACTGATAAAGGGCCAGAGGATTTCAGCGAGATAGTGGAAGATCTGGATGCCCACAGAGACCGGCCATTGCTCTACGAGGAACGCCATACTTACAATCGCTGGGTGAATTGGCCCAATCGGGTACCAGACGTTGATCGACTGAACATGGATGGCACCAGACGCCTCTTATGGTGGGAGATCATGGCCGGCGGCGCTGGAGGTTTCTTCGGTTACTTCTCCAATTGGTTCAACGTATATGGGCCATTTGAGGGGTACTATCCCCACCGCGAACAGCTTCGGTGTGCCAGAGCTTTCTGGCGCGACCGGTATATGCTTGGTATGGAACGGGCTAATAATCTTATCGACGAAGGCTATTGCCTCCGGACGCCTGACAACCGGAATTTTGTCTTCTATGCTGAAGGCGCGAGTTCCATAGCTTACGATATTTCGGAGATAGCCGGTACTGAGCAAGTGATTGCTGTTGATGTCAGAAAAGAGTATGAAGAAATCGACCTGGGCGCCAAATCTCCGGGTCGTTACACGTATGACACGGGTTACGTTTCGGACTGGGCGATTGCGGTGGGCAGTTTCTACACAGGCGCATCTGCGGCAGGACAATGAAAGACCACCGGGAGCGCGGACATCTTGTCCGCAAAGAATGCGGACAAGATGTCCGCGCTCCCAGGAAGCTATATTCCCAATCCATCGCGTATAAACTGACGGCTGATACGGGCGCACTCAAAGGCACTTCGCCCACGGCTTAATCCGTTCTGCTCCACTGTAATCCAACCACTATATCCCTTCTTTTTGATCAGGGCGAAGACGGCATCCCACCCGCATTGACCCTCACCCACAGGAGTGTTCAGATCAGTCTCTGGATGCCAGTCCTTAAACTCAATAAAATCAAGTCGTTCCCAGTACTTTCCCATAAAACGCTCCGCACGCTGGGCCCGGGGCAGTTCCACAAAGTCGCGTGTGGCGTGGCCTGTGTCGCACATGGCAAATACCTTCGCGGGATCGGAATTATTCAACACGGTCTCCATATCAGAGAAGCTTTCACGAGTACGGCCGTTATGATAGACTGTCCTGACACCGAACTCCAGGGCAGTTTCGCCAATACGCTCAAGAACAGGTCCCAGAGCGGCGTAGTCGTCAACTACTGTGCCCAGGCCACCTAAACAGACCAGATGCCGACATCCCAATTCAGCCATGAAGCTGCATATACGTCGGCATTGATCCAGATCCCTGAGAGTTTTCACATCAAGACTTGCCAGGGAGAGACCTTCATTCGCAAGCAATTGACTGAACTTCGCCGGCTGATCCATGTACTCGTCCCATGCCGTGTCGGCGAATCCAGCGACACCGTCGTATCCTGCCGCTTTTACCTCTTTCAGGAAAGGAACCAGGCCCTCGCCACTGGGATTCCCCCAGCCCAGGCTCATGGCAGCCAGTTTGATAGAAAGATCCTTATTCATTGAAGCCCTCCTGTAGTTTCGAATACGTACCAGAAGACAGTTCGCCGGAAACGCTATTTACGTGGAGTTGTACGAGTTTTTCAGTTAGGTAAAAAGTAGCGCCGGTTGAGTAGCCGAAGGCGTATCGAAACCAAGCGGGGCATGTGAAGTCGCCGCTCTCTTGGTTTCGATACGCCTTCGGCTACTCAACCGGCGTTCGCTAACTGAAAAACTCGTAGAGTTGCCTACTTTGCTGATGCAGAAACCAGGCTTGAGCAATGTCTCCACGAGAATCCCGGTTGTGTGGTAAACAAAATGCAGATCATCTCCCGGACAGGGTCTACCCATACCAGAGTTCCTGTTGCGCCAGTGTGTCCGTAAGAGCCAGGGGAGACCAGATCGCCGAAGTGCGGCGAATCAGACTGCGGTTGAAGCCTCCAACCCAATCCCCAGGCTTGCTGTTTGGCGGATTTAGGAATCGCCTGCATCGGAGTTGTCTGATCCGTCGTCATTGCTTGCACAGTCTCGGGCTTAAACACCCGGACACCCTCAAATTCCCCACCGTTGAGAAACATCTGACAGAAACGGAACATATCACCAACCGTTGTGAACATGCCGCCCCAGGGTACGCCAAGATTTCGCCAATACGGCTTATTCCAGTCCCATTCCGTATTCTGCATCTTCACTCCGCCCATTTCGGCATTCTCTGTATTCACGTGAGCAATTCGATCCGTTTCGAGATCTCCGACGCCCAGGGAGGTATCATTCATGCCCAGCGGCTGGAAAATCTCACGGTGCAGAAACTCAGGCAGGGATATCCCTTCGATTCGCTCCACTATCTCGCCTAGAATGGCAATCCCACAGCTTTGATACTGGATATTTGTGCCTGGCGGAAAATCAAGTTCCAGTTTATACATCAGGCGGACAAAATCCTCCAACGGAGCTTGCATTTCTCTGAGTTTCTGATTTTCAGGAAGCATGTCTGGCAGGCCCGAGGTATGCGTCATCAGGTGTCGAATTTTGATCTGGTCTTTGCCTCGATTTCCAAACTCTGAAATGATTGAAGCCGCCGTATCATCCAGCGAGATCTTGCCTCTCTCGACGAGTAACATTACTGCCGCCACCGTTACTGGCTTTGTTACAGATGCCACGAGAAAGATGGTGTCCGGTTGGATTGGCGCAGAATCAGGTTTAAGGCGCATCCGTCCAAAACACCGTGGTTCCATTGGGATACCGTGCCTTGCGACAAGAATTGCAGCGCCGGGCGCTTTTCCCAGTTGTACTGCCTCTTCCAAAACACGATATGCCCTATCCAAAAGCATCATTTCCTCTCCCCTTTTTGGACTCTGAAAATCCCGAAGTCTATTCATGCGAATACCTGAGTATCAGTAAGAGACACTCAACGTCATACGATTTTCAGCAGATGATAGCACCGGTCAGGCGCTAATGTCAATCATTTAGTGAGAATCTCGCCTTGATGTACAGCAGGATATATGATAGAATGCCGTGGTCATACGAGTTTTTCAGTTATCATTGCGACCTCGATCCAATAGTCTCGTTTCTAACTACAAACCGTATAAGGAGGACCGAACATGGCTGATAACACAAAGAAGATCCCTATTGGGCTTCAACTCTTTTCGGTGCGTGGGGAGTGTAATAAAGATCTCCCTGCCGCTCTCAAGGGAGTCGCTGAGATAGGCTACGAAGCTGCGGAACCGTGGGGTTATGGCGGAGATAAGGTGGAGTGGCTGGGTTCGTCAGGAAAGGACGTCCGTAAGATGTTCGACGATAACGGCCTGAAGTGCTGCGGAATGCACCTTGCCACTGGCGCTCTTCTGGGCGATAACCTGTCCCGCACCATCGAATTGAACCAGATATTGGGCAATAAGTTTCTCATCGTCGCCGCCGTCGGCCAGAGAATGAAGGCGGTGGATACCATCATGGAACTGGCGAAGATCCTGAATGACGCAGCGGAGAAGCTGAAGCCGCTGGACATGTACACCGGTTATCACGCCCACGGATTTGACTTCGCGGAGGTGGGCGGCGAACTGGCGTGGGACAGACTGTTCAGCAACACGTCCGATGATGTGGTAATGCAGATGGACATCGGCAACTGTGCCGGCGGCGGCGGGGATCCCATTGCCGAGTTGAAGCAGTTCCCCGGGCGCGCACGGTCGGTTCATCTGAAGGATTTTGGTGGCCCACCAGGCTCAGTCATCGGCGAAGGTAAAGCCGACTGGGATGAGGTCTTCCGGCTCTGCGAATCCGAACACAATACGGAATGGTACGTGGTAGAAGAGGGCGGAAGAGATGGTCTGGGATTCGACGTCTCCAAACGAAGTCTGGAAGCCCTGAGACGAATGGGAAAGTAGACCTGTTTCCCGCCACTTCCGACGCGAGATATTGTTGGAGAAGTCTGACGTAGGGTGGGCAGTGCCCACCCTACGTCACCACATCGAAATGTTACCTTAACCATGAGCCATGCCCTTTTCTGGTAGAAAAAACGCGTTGCATATAAAACCGATATGATATATAATACGCTACAATGTTTGAGTCGCGTATAGTCTGCAAAGAAACGGAATTGAGTCAGGAGAATTTCTATGAACGCACGTGAGCGATGGGTTCGGTGTATGCATTTTCAACCGGTGGATCACGTTCCAGACGAAGAATTCGGCTACTGGGCGGAGAATTTCCCCGTATGGCAGGAACAAGGCCTGCCCAAGAATATCAATAATAACGGGGATGCCGACCGATATTTCCAGTTTGCCCCGCGCAGTAGTGTGCCTACCGGGCTGGGACTCGTACCCGGTATCAAGTCGGAGGTGATCGAGGAAACTGACGAGTACAGGATTATCGTTGATTCAACTGGCGCCAGACAGCAGGTTTTCAAAGATGGCACATCCACCATCCCTCATTTTCTGGAGTTCGGATTGAAGGGACGTAAGGAATGGGAGGAAATCTATAAACCGCGCCTGGATGTCAATCTGGCCAGCCGGTATCCTGAGAACCGAGATGACTGGGAACAGACAAAGGCTCGACTCAACGATCCCAACTGGGACAGGCCCGTTGGTATTGGCATCGGCAGTATCTTTGGCTGGCTGCGCAACTGGGCAGGATTCGAGGGCATCGCCATGTTGAGCTATGACGATCCCGAACTGATTGAGGAGATGGTGGCGCACCTGGCAACGGTGGTCTGCTCAGTAATAAAGCGCGCCGCAGAAGAGATCAAGATCGACTATGCCTCCGGCTGGGAAGATATGTGCTTCAACCAGGGGCCTATTATCTCACCTATCATGATCAGGAAATTCATGACCCCAAATTACAAGCGCATAACCGACATACTGAGAGCAAACGGCTGCGATATTATATACACTGACTGTGACGGAAATATCAACGACATGCTGGATCCCTGGCTGGAGGGCGGCGTGAATGGTATATTCCCCGTAGACGTTGTGGGCGGATCTGAGCCTGTGGCTATTCGCAAAAAATACGGTGAAAAGATAGTTATTCTCGGTGGTGTGAATAAGCACGCTCTGATCGCAGGCAAGGACGCCATCAGAGCCGAGATCAAGCGGATAAAGCCATACGTACTGGAAGGCGGCTGGATACCTCACGTTGACCACCGCTGTCCTCCAGACGTGACCTTTGAAAACTACCTGTATTATCTGGATGTCAAACGCGAGACGTTCGGAATCCCGAAGCCGGAAGAGTTTGAATCCAGGCCAGAAGTCAAGAAGATAAAGTCTAAATGGAAGGGAACTTCCCTGGCGGTCTAAATTAGTGATCAGTAAACAGTAAGCAGTTGGCTAACCTAGAAAGGAGGCGGCTCTGGATACTCGATACTCGATACTCGATACTTGATACTTGTTCCGAATCCAGCATCAAGCATCCAGTATCCAGCGCCTACTATGAAACTTGTTACTTTTCAGGTAAATGGAGAAGCAAGACTGGGAGCATGTGTTGATGACAACATCTTCGATC
>SDBU01005984.1_pt1 | contig 14400 bp, 15 predicted proteins | sample 2277071 | NCBI WGS metagenome assembly SDBU01 (sample SAMN10397929, study PRJNA504765) | marine sediment metagenome | isolation source: marine sediment core GS08_GC12, 126 cmbsf | place: Arctic Ocean: Gakkel Ridge, Loki's castle | collected 2008
GGATGTGACGGCGACTCTGAAGGTCGGCCGGGTCACTTGACTTTCAGGCGATATGTATCGAAAAACGAATCACTGAAATTATCAACATCTCCATCAAATGTACCATTTACCAAGCATTCGTCACCTAAGTCCGTGCCTGGATATGGCTGAAATACCGACGCCCATCCGATAGTAGGTCTGCATTTAACATTCAACCGCAAAGTCTCCATCGCTGTGTGCGGTGTCTCGTGAGGGATACCTACCATGTTTTCCGTCCGCAACCTTATTCCATGCTTGTGCAATATATCAGCACCATCTATGATCGTCCTATCAGTCATATTACGCCGTAAGACTTCTTTACGTAGGTCGCTATTCCCAGACTCTATGGCAAAAGTAACTCCATGTAAACCCACTTCTTTCAACTGCTTTATGATATGATCTTTGATATATTCCACTCTAACCTGTATGTGGAATGGTACTTTATATTGCCGGTAAGACATGCAGAAAGAATCCAGCCAACCTCCATCGTATATTGGAAAGATGTCGTCTTGAAAGAATATTAGTTCAAGTGGATACTCCCGTAATTCATCAATCTCGGTCATTATATCATCAACAAGGCGCAAGGCAGCTTTTCTCTGAGCATACAACTTCTTATATTGCCCGTTGAAGCAGTAGGGACAATTCGAGGGGCATAGCCAGCTACACATAACATTCTTGATAGGATTATTGTAATTGCGAGGACGTGAATAAATCAATTCCCTGTCAGGATGTAATAACGTTGCCTTGTCTTTCCACGGTCGTAGTGATACTTCGCCATTGCGAACAATATTATCAATATGGTCGAAGCCTTCGCCGCTTTCTATAGCATCAGCAATATCTACTATAGCATCAAATCCTTCTCCTGCTACGGCAATATCAACGCCATCTACTTCGGCAAATTTAGGGAAGAACGTAACATGTGGCCCACCAAACACGCTCACAGCACTAGGCAAGATTGCTTTCAATCGCCTATTTACTTCGGCATAGTAAACATGCTTCCCAGTCGTCACTGAATAGCATAACATATCGGCGGCCAAACCATCGTTAGACTGGCCCGGAAAATGGAGGTCTACTGAGTGCCCAGCCGCCCTCAGGTAGCTACTAAGATATGATATTCCTAGCGGATCTATTACAAATGGGTCTATTACAAATAATACTTTCATCTAGCCATCCACTGTTTTAATTTTTTCAAATGCTAAAGCATTATACGAGCATAAACTTAGCGGGTTGGGACGCCGCAGACTTTCTTCTGGTAACGGTATTTCGCTAAATCCATAAGCCTCGAAAAACGCTACCCAGAAATCAATACTATGGGTACTGGGATGCTCCCAGTCGATAATATGAAGTGGTATAGCTGGTTTAATCTCCGGGGAATTTTTTATCAATTCAAGCCTTACCTTGTGTGGCAGCGGATTAAGGCTATCCACGATGGCGATACATGCCGCAGAATCATTTTGTTGCTTAACAAAATCAATCATCGGTTGGCGCAAAAATATCCATCTTCTACATACTCTGCATATCTCGGCTATTGCGTTTGCTAATCTATCATAGCCTGGGATATGTTCCAAAATATCAAATCCCGTTACTAAGTCGAAAAATTGCGATTCAAAAGGCAGACCTTCGGATATATCACAAACCGAGAGTTTGCTCCGAATTCTGATATCAGAATGATTTATAGCATAAGCACCGACATCAACTCCGTAAGCATCCTTCCCCAGTAGCGAAAAACCATGAGTCAGCCACCCGCTTGAACATCCAAGATCTAAAGTAGTTTCAATATTGTCAAAAAAATCGCAGATAACTTGTGCAAATTTTGCCTTATTCTCATCCGTATGAGTAGGTATCCCGTCTTTGGTAAAATGACCACAGCGATCTACGAAATAATGTTTGTCATATTTTGCTTTCCACGTCCCCCAAAGTTCATTACTGACCATCCACTATCCTCCTCTTCTTAGTGCAAACATCTTCCAGCGCTGGTAGTTGATGCTGTCTCAACAGCCAGTCCGTATTAGACCTTAGTTCCAGATCCCTCAGACCCTAGCACTAAAAATGCTTTCATCATGCCAAGCCTTTGTACCACTCAATTGTTTTTAATAAACCCTCGCGAAGACTAATCAAAGAAGCAGGATCGATATACTTCCAAGTTTCTTCCAAATCATGTTCTATCTTATTACAGATATGAGGCTGACCTTGCCGCATAGGAACATAGCCAATCTCGCTATCACTATTAGTAAGCTCAATTATCATCCTAGCAAATTGCTCCACTCCCATATCGTTTTGTGGGTTAGACAAAGGCAGTACCTTGCCAATAGCTCGCTTCTCAAAAGCAGTTACCATCAAGCGAGCTACATCTTTTACATAGATGTAATTCACCCATGCTGTACCATCGCCGTATATTGGGATCATTTCGTTGCGTAAGGCTTTTGTAATAAAGTCAGCGGATGCCTTGCCTTGATACCAACTTTGTCTTGACCCATATACATCTGTTGGCTTGATACTTATATAAGACATCTCGTATTCATTGGCAAACATCTTGCCCCATCGCTCCGCTTCGTTTTTGGTAAGCATATATGGATTAAGCCACTTTCCAAGAAGATTTGGCTGGATTACTACTGGAGAATTTACACCATCATCGTTATTTGCCGTAGCCCAGTTGAAAATATTGATACTACCAAGCACATTTATTTTGACAGCATCGATCATTCTATCAAAGAGCTTACTTGTTCCAAGAATTCCGGCACAGTGAAATACTGCATCAAAATTCTCTACTTTCGGAAGCATTATTCCATTACTTATATCTCCACGTATATATTCAGCATTTGTTATACACGCCGGAGGAATCTTATCATAAATCACTACATTGTAAGCTCTGCGTTCTAACTCCTGAACAACATGACTTCCGATAAATCCAGATCCTCCTGTTACCAACACTTTCATCATACTACCTCCTGGAAAAAATTAAATAATTCCAATGCCCTTGTCTTTGGAGTGTGCCTTTCGCCTATCAACTGCCTCGCATTCATAGACATCTCACATACTAAATCATCATTTCTTAAAAGAAATGTTAAATCTGTAATAAATTTTTCTTCATCAGTTATCCATATATTCTTTCTATGTTGAAAACCAAGTGCTTCTCTATCATCGAAATCGTTAGTTATAGTAATACATCCACATGCTGCATTTTCAAAATATCTCGCAACAGGTACATGGAAAAAAGCCGAACCAGTGCAGCAAATCCTAGATCGACTGAGTAATTTATATAACTCAATACCCCAGTATTTGCTATTGTGTCGTGGCAATCTTACATAGTTATCATTCCGACCGTTTAATCTCAACGTATTTTGGATCAATTGGCCTTCCTGTATATTCTCCAAATAACTATATTTTGTTAGTTCTCGTATAATAAAGTTACGAAAAGGATAAACGGGCATTCCAGGATTACCCCAGAATAATACATCAATATCCTTATCTACATCATGGTCTTGCACATCAATACAGCAAGGCGACCAAAATGCGTGCTTGCAATCAATGTCTAATTCATGAACTCGTTCTTTGTAGGCCGTGTATTGAGATAGAATGATCGCATCAAAGGTTATCCTATCGCGGCCTACAGGCCATATATTTTTATAAGAATCAGTGCTAAACACGACAATGAAGGCGGACAATCCTTCAACATAGTTAGCAATCTCATTCCAAAATAACGGCCAAGAACTTGTTTCACCAGGTAGCAAGATCACATCAGCCCATTCTCCATGCTTATATACTCCTTCTATATCATAGCATTCTATTAAATCTACAGGCATAGCTCGTACTCTCACATAAAACTTGCTAGGTATAAGTGCCGATATATAATCGGGAGTATCTGAAATCAACAACACATTCATTACAAATATCCTCTTTCTCGCATCACAGGCAAGAATTCTCTAATAAGACATCCCTTCCAAGTATATCTTGCTCTAATGTAGTTCGCCCCATATCGACCCTTTTGTTTTACCTCTTCTCTGTGTTCATAAGCATACAACATCTTGTTTCCAATATCATCTACAGTAGGTTTACCAAATCCGTGATGCGGCGGATCATCAATCATGTCTAACCAAAAAACGCACCTATCATCAAGCAGTTCGCGATATAGTTCTATGCCAGATACTATTGCAGGAATCCCTGTGGAAAGTGCCTCAAGTACAGTAAGCCCTACGGAATCTAATAACGTAGGGTAAACATAACAATCGCCTAAATACAATTTCCATGCTTCTAGGCGACTACGATAATTCTGAGAAATGAATTTTATTTTTTCATTTCCATATTTCTGCTTGAATTGCAACAAGCAAGACTCTATAGAATATGGATGATTGATATGGAGAAATACGTTCTCTATATTAGAGAAGGTTTTCTTAAATGCCTCGCATAACAGATCGCTACCTTTATGCTCGCGAGGTAATACAGAATGTGAAAATACAAATGGTTCGTCAGAACGCTCTAATACATGGAAAATGTCAGGGTCAATCCCATGATGATGCCATAAATACATTGGTTTGTCACAATCAGCATTTCTCTCCAAGAAGAATTTTGAGCTAATGAAAATTAAGTCGGCTTCTTGCCATCTCTCCCAAGTAGTAATTTGGCTTATCCCTGTAGTTAATAGAACATTTATATTCCCCCCTTTAGGCTGGAAATCCCAACCATGCCATAGTTCAATACATTTCTCATTAGGATCTTCAAGTACGACTGGCAAACTGAGATCTCTCATCGCCTCATAGAGATGATAAAAAACTAGCTCAATCGCCGTTGCAGAATAATCCATAGATTCTTCAAGAACATTCGATAATGTACGGAACCATATCTTCATTGCATAACACCACATGCGGCAATTGCTTATACCGCTTATATAGCAGATACTTCCTACCGCAGCTCAAGCAGGTTGTGCTTAGATCTGAAAACAACAACTGCTTGGTACATACACATATATACCCATGCGGCACAGCAGGATTGCCAATCACTAGCGTATAATCAGGAACATGCTTAGTGACCACGGCTCCAGCCCCTACCATAGCATATCTGCCTATTTCTATATCGCAAAGCACAGTAGCATTAGCACCTATGGATGCCCCTTCGCGAACAACAGTATCCTCAAGAACGAAATCTGGCAGAACAGCCTTACTGCGCGGCAACCTGTCATTGGTAAATACCATGTTCGGCCCCAGAAAAACCTTGTCCTCCACGCGCACTTTATCCCAGATACAGACCCCGTTTTTTACAACAACGTCATCGCCAATAACCACATCTGACTCAATATAGCAATGCTCTCCTATATTGCAATTTTTACCAATTACTGCCCCCCCAAACACATGGGCAAAAGCCCATATCCGCGTACCTTCACCTATCATACTTGTCTCGACAATAGCTCCGGGATGAATAAACACGCCTTCAGTCATTCTCAAATTCCCTTATAGAAGAAACCACGTATTTCACCTGCTCTTCAGACAAACTTGGGTATATAGGCAATGATATAATTGTTATCCCCAATTTTTCTGCAACAGGAAAATCTCCCGCCTTATATCCCAAAGAAGAAAATCCTCGCTGCATGTGTATTGGAATAGGATAATGTATCCCTGTAGATATGCCTTTGCCCGACAGGTGCGTCCGTAGACCGTCTCTGTATGACTGTGTTGGTGCAACCGCAACATATAGATGATGCGAGTGGTATTGAACATAGTGCATTGTCTCTAGCGGCTCTAATTTAGTAGATAGCAGGAGTGTGTCATATAAATCGGCCACTGTCTGCCTCTGGCCGTTCCAACCATTGACATGAGGCAATTTCACGCTTAATACCGAGGCCTGCAGACTATCCAACCTGTAATTAAAGCCCACGAAATGGCTATGATTTTTCTCTACCTGCCCATGATTGCGTAGCCAAACAGCCATGTCATAAAGAGATTCATTACTTGTAACAATTGCGCCGCCGTCGCCGAAAGCACCTAAATTCTTAGATGGATAAAAACTAAAACACGCGATGTTGTTAAAACTACCGGGGCGGGCTATGCGAAAAGTCTTGCTGTCCGCATAGCCCGCTCCATGCGCTTGGCAGGCGTCTTCGATTACACTGATTCCGTTAGCCTCTGCAATAGACGCGATTGGTAGCATGTCTGCAAATTGCCCGTAGAGATGCACCGGCACGATAGCTTTTGTCTTACTAGATATAGTAACGCCTATTTTACCAACGTCCATATTGGCAGTGCGCGAGTCCACGTCCACGAAAACAGGAGTAGCCCCAGTATAGATTATCGCCTCTACCGTAGCAACAAAAGTGTTAGGTACGGTAATTACCTCATCTCCTCGCCCTACGCCAGAAGCCAGAAGAGCCAGATGTAGTGCCGCCGTTCCTGAACTAACACCTACGCAGAACCGCGAGTCGCAATACGCGGCGAATGCAGATTCAAACTCCTCCACCTGTTCGCCAAGCACAAACTGGCCGTTGTCTATCACTGTCCCAATTGCACCATCTATTTCGCGTCTTAGCAACCTGTGTTCTGGCTGTAAATCAACAAATGGGATCTTCATTTTCATATCAGCCCCCGTTCCCAGGTATCGCCAAACCTAGAAACACAATTAGTTAAAAACTCTTCCCGGCCATCATCCATACGCATGTCATGTAGCGGCAACCCGGTGACTGGATATTTCCCTGCGTAAACAGGGCAATCACGTTGAATCATTTCGTCAACTAACTCAAACGCCTTAGCATAGGCGGCGGACTCGCCTTTTGCCAGTGCATCGCGACCTATATCTCCATACTCCCCTCGGTGCATATATTTCACTATCTTCTCAACTTGGTGGCTAAATGACTTAACGTAAGCATAGTGGAATCTTTTGACATGAGGTAGGTAAACTATATCTTCAGGGAATTTTATGTCCGCGACTGTGCCAGAAACCCTGTTTTCGCCTTGCTCTATGTACCTAACATTTGCCCTCGTAGAAACAAACACTGCTTCACCGAACAACGGACGTAGCAACACGTCTTCGGGCAGAGCTATACCCCGCAGGAGAATGCGATTAGTATTACCCCAGAACTCCAGGAGCGGTGTATAGAACATCTTCTTTTCAGGGAACTGTTCAACCATGGCACGAAGATGCACTAAATCAGAAACGTCATATACAATATCAGCGGCGGTTCGCATGACAAAATCGCCTGTGACAAGAGATAGACCTGCCGTGCCTTGTCCGGCATCATCCCATGCGCCGTCATCGCGTGCATACGTCCCACTCAGACATTTCAATACCTCGTACTTGTCTTGAAGATCCAGCAATATATCCCCTGTGTCGTCAGTAGACGGGCCAGTCTCACTTCCGTCTATCACAACCACTTCATCCATTGTTTGCAACAGTGGAACAAGCGAGCATGGAAGACATTGCTCTTCATTATATACTTCCATTACAACCGATAACTTCATTATAAACCTCCATACATTCAATCCTAGAAAAAGCCAAGTTTTCTATGCGTATATAATGGTAAACACCCGGAACTAAAGGAAACTCCATGAGGATTCCAGTTGCCCTTTCTGGACTCGCAACCTCATTTGATCCCAGATTCTCTCCATAAAAGAAACTTATCACGCGTCCATATATATCGTGTTCTTGGCTCAAAAGAGTTGCACCTTTTTTAACAAAGCTGACAAATTGATACTTTTCCATTTCCCACCATACTATTCAGAACCGCGACATACAAAAACCAAATGATTCTCAGTTGTGTCCGCATTTGGTGTATAATTTAACAGCGTAATTTCTACGCTTGGAAAGAAAGCACTAAGAAAATCCCGCAGAGAGTCCTCTGTGAAATAATGAAGGTGTCCCGGAGCGTCACAAGTCCTCATCTCAGGAATAGTACCACCAAACACTCCGCCAGGCGCAAGCAATGATATAACTCTTGCAATAGCTTTCCTGGGCGAATAGAGATGCTCTAGCGTCTCGGACATGCAGACCAAATCAAACTTCTGCTCTGTAGAAAATTCCTCGATAGAAGAGCATGACACATCTATTTCCAACCCCAACGCCGCTGCCCCGGCTTCAGCCATCTGTATCATCGCAGGTGAAATATCTATTCCTGTAGCTTTCTTGATTCTCCCGCGCCGCAACATAGTGAGAAGAAATGCACCATTCGCACAGCCAATATCTAATGCAGAAACGCTTGGCAAGTCGTCACCAAGCGCGTCGTTTATCACGGACTCTCCTAATGATATACCCAACTTCTCAATGGAGTCAACAACGCATCGTTCCTTAGTCATCCACGCATCATAGCGTACAGATAAAACTTGTTGCGGCTCCTCCACTGTGTTGTGGCGCAGATCGTCAGCAGGCCACGCCTCGAAATTAGGAAAGGCGTACCCATTTCTTGATGTAATATATCGCCATTTATCTAGCTTCTCCCATCCAGGCGGCGGCTGAAGCCCCATATCCCAGTACGTTTCATTATCTTTTTGCTGCCAAGCCGCTGTCTTTGTGTGGATTATATGCAGATTAACCCTCTTGGCATTCTTGAAACCTGTAATCCCTTCGGACACATACCCCTCGTACCGGCAGTAGTTCCGAAACAGACGATAGGTTAAATCATCGTCAAAACAATTCGCCAAAATGCCGTCAATAAACGTCATCCTGGTAAAAGCATAGGCATCATAATCCAGATTTATGAGGTGCTGAAACTGATTACAAACCAATGGCGAACACTCCTCGTCAGCATCCAATGTAAAAATCCATTCGCCTGACGCCTGCTCTATCGCATAGTTTCGCTGGTTGGCAAAGTCGTGAGGGAACGGCCTCTCGAATAACTTGACCTTTTCGTATGATCTAGCCATCTCCATTGTTTTGTCACGACTGCCACCATCAACTACGATGATCTCGTCTACATAATCATGAACGCTATTCAACGCTCGATGAATACACTGCTCTTCGTCCTGAACAATCATACAGCAAGAAAGCATTGGTTCTACCTCTACTCTTGGAACGGAGTCGATCCATATCGCTCCTCAAACTGACCTAAGATTTCTTTGTAACCGTTGTTATACTTCATGCCACGCAATATCTTCATATCCTGCGGAACGCCGCCTCCGTATGACACAGAAGGGATCTGCGGGTAGGACAGAACGTGCCTTATCGCCCACTGCTCTACCGCCTTGTCGCCTTCGGAAAGCAACTTGTCACCATGCTCGCCCCATCGCAGTTGCTTAACGTGCATGATATGCTTGTCAACTTGCTTATCAAAAGCCCTTATCCACCCAAGATGATACTTAATACAGTTGGGCACAAGCATCCTATCATCTAGATCGGCATCTGTCAGAACAAGATTTCCGTAATCGTCAAAGTACGGATTCATAGATCTGTCAACTACCACTAATTGTAATAGACCACCAGCAATGGTCTTGGCATCCCCGTCTGTGCTATACAACCTGACGTGCCCAATGTCCATCCAGAATTCGATAGTGCTTACGAAGAACATTTTGTAATCTGAGAATTCCTGGATGGCTGAAACCAAAATATCCATGTTAGAAAAAATCATATCCGCGGACAATATCATGATGACATCGCCAGTAGTCGCATTAAGAGCAGTATTCTTGTGCATCCCAGAATCCCAACCGCCGTTACTATCTCTGAATACACCCGTAGAGTAAACAACCTTGTCGCAGTTATTTGCCAGTTCTGCTGTTTCGTCACTCGATTTACCTTCGGGACCACCATCTACTACAACGATCTCGTCAACATACTGTTCTATATTACTCAGAACAAGTGGCAATAATATGGACTCATTATACACTGGCAGTATTACTGATATTTTTTTCATCCAAGACCTCCACTATTATTTGTTTAATTCCATTGATTGTGTGATTCCACGTCATATTCTCTCGAACATATTTAGATGCCGCTATACCGCGCCGCTTCATGTCTTCTTTATTTCTATAGGACTCAGTCATTGCATCGGCCAGCGAACCAACATCCGGCAATCGCCAAAAACCTGTTGTGTCTGGTAAACAAGCATCTACAGGTGCATAGTTTTCTGACATTTCGATCCACATACCATATTGTGTTGAGAAATATTCTCTAGGCGAAGAACACCGCGCAATCAAACCTGCCATCCCTGTTGCCATTGCCTCTACAGGCATTAACCCAAAGCCTTCCGAGAGATGTGGCGATACATATATATGATTATTGAAATATAAGCTACATGCTGATTCTGACCTGTTGCATATAAATTCTATTTGCTGATGCCTGCCATATTCCATTTGCATTTGTGTAAACATCGGAGAAGAACGTGGCGACGCTATAGTCAATTTTGCATCCTTGCCTTCTAGTGACATAATAAACGCCTCTGGAACCATCCAACTGCCTTTCCTGTATTGAATTACTCCTGCATGTAGAAAATTCAGACAACCATCCCAGTCGCGGTCAACATACCGGAATTCATCTGGCTTTATGCCAAAATTTACCACATATATCGGCACGTCTATTGGAGCTTCCATGAAGGCTGTAGTTGCAAAATGCGATGGACAAATAATAGCATCTGCGCGTGAAAGATTCTTTATAACATTTTTCTTCCCCTCGGAGCGAATGGAATGTGCTTCTGAAAGACACAATGCTATTCTTGCCTTTGACATCACCCTGTTCCAAGTCCAGAACTGAGGATCGCCCCACCACAATTCAACGTATTCTTCTGGATTCTCAGGTTCAACTACGTCACATACTTCGTCACCATCGGCTTTAAAGGCTTCTACTAATGCCGTCCATACTGTAGTCCAACTACAAGGTTCATATCCGTGCAGACGTAACCAAATCTTCATTCAACACCTCCATTATATTATAAGCAACCCGCTCAGGAGTAATTGATTTCATACATATAGCATCTATACCACAAGGACAATTCATATACCAATCGGGCGTATCGCCACAACACGGATCGCAAATATAAGAATCTACCAACCTCTGACCAGGATATTCAAAGAGCTTCCCCCTTGTAGGCCCACGCATGACCACGACATGCTTCGAGCCAGTAAAATGCCCTAAGTGCATTATACCACCTTCGCCGCACAATACAATCTTCGCATCTCTAATCATTGTAAATAACTGAGGTATTGTTGTCTTGCCTCGCAAGTCCACAGCGTCTTTAACAGCATGATCATGTAGCGTTCCTACCTGTACTATCGGTATATCAAGCAAACCGCTTAATTCATCCCATCCATACCATGACTTAGTTTGTAACATACCTGTGTGCTGGACATCAACACCATTATTTACTAGCAAATATCTTTCTGGAACAGCAAACCCATGTTTCTTAAAATTGCGAATCTCGCCTTCTATTTTATCATACGGTAGGCCAAGAGACATATCTGTAGTAAGTATGTGGTGCATACCATGAACTTCCAGCTTCATCAAATCTAATGGAAATCTCTCGAACAGTCCTCGCATAGGCTCGAAATCCTGGTCAAATATGCGGCCATTCTGCTGATGCCACTTCCCTATTCCAAACCTTATTTCACCTATAGTATTAAACTTAGTCAGCATCTCAGCAAGGCATTCTCCCCACTTGACATGACCTACTTCTATAACCTGCTTTATATACGGAATATTCTCGAATACATCTCCATAGTTTCTGACTATAAGTACAACAGGCTTCCCCGTCTGCTCAAATATCTTCTTTGCCTGATCTATAAGCGTTACTGTTCCACCTAATCCATCAAGGCGAAACAACGCAATATCATCGGCGTCAGTTTTGTATTGTTTATATATTGGCTTCTCTTGCGGTAATGACACAACATCATGTACTGCCGATAATACCTGCTTAGGCGGAATAGTATATAAGGCGCGCTTCCCGAAATATTTCGATGTAACTAATTCACAATTATTATATCCGTCATATATATCCTTCCAAAAATCCCTGGTTATTACAACAATATGAGTTCCTAATGCAGCAGCTATATGTACAGGCCCAGTATCAGGCCCAACTACCACATCCATAAATGAAAGATAGATCATCAATTCACGTAATGTCTTACCAATTACATTATAAACCCCGTTTTCCACTCCTGCTAATTTGTCTGGAATTGTCGCACCTATAATAAAGACGTTATATCTGCACTTCAGCCGCTTAATTAAATACTTAACATACGGGTAATTCTTCATTGTGCTTCTGCTGGCAAGCACAACACCAACACAAGGTCGCACATCAAGCAATCCACGCAGTCCTGTTGCTCGTCCTTTCTCCCATTCAGAGAGATACAGTTGTGGTTGTGCTGGTGTATAGGATAGACCCGCTGCTTGCCACATGCGCTTGACTTTACCTGCCAGAGCATAGCGTTTATCTCCATCTTCTCTCAAAGACTGTATTGATTCAGTCATATCTATTACCCGTATGTCTGGCGGCCAGCCTGTACCGTCCAGGGGCATACCTATAACAGACGGATGCTCATTAAACATATCACTATATTTTGATAAGACATAGATTTTTTGATCAACGTGGGTAGATAATTCTGCGGCAATTGGCTCGACTAAAACATTATCGCCAATATGAAATGGCTGGTAGAGGCCAATATGTGGGAATAAACTCAATGCTCCTCCTTCGCTCGTAGTTTAAGTAAAGTAAGGTCGCCTTTTTCTACAGAGATACTACAAAACCTGAATCCAGTATGCGCGTTTAAAAACGTCTTAATAGCATCAATATCAGCGCGATATTCGTCATTGCACATACGCGCATCAAGCCGTGCCTTACCTGCTAGTGCATCTGCCAGTGCCTTCTCGAATTTAGCCATAATGTCTAACTGCTGTTAGAATTAGGGAATACGAAGGGGGATTTCTCCCCCTCCCCAGTCTCCGTTTAGGTTCCTAGATTGAGATATGCCTGCCCAATCGCCAGTGCAGTTGCAGTATCAACCTCAAGAGCAACACCTAGTGCCTGCCCTGATGCCCATGAGTCAACCGCGCCATCAGTGGTAGCGTGCTTCATAAGCCGCTGACCTTGTGTAACCCCGGCGTCGGTAAGCAGCGCCTTGCGATTACGGCCTTTTGTCTGCCACCAACCGAATTTCCCATCGGTAAAAGCAGCCTGCGCCCACCCTCGTCCGTCGTTTGCCAGCGCAGCGACTGTGCTGGAACTGTAGTCGCAGGTGACTTCGCCATCCGGGTAGGCGCTATCTAGCCCTATACCGAAATAGCCTGCTACGGCGTCTATTCCATCATCGCCTTCGTTGTACTTTAAGTACACGAACTCACGACCGCCATTGTCTCTATACGGTGTGTTCAGTGGGAACTCCTGCTCGTCATATATCTTATCGATGTCAGGATTGATTATTACGCCAGTCATGTCCTCACCTCCTTTATGGTGCTTGCCATCCGTGCATTTCACTCAGATTGCGCCTTGACCCACCATCCGGTATTATGATATTACCCAGATAGACCATTCCGGTGGCATACTGGTTGCCACCGGGTATGCGCTCCCAGTCTACTACCCACGGAGCCATGCCAGGATCTAACATCAGTCGCAAACTATTCAGCGACCAGTAATACAACGAGTTCGGCCATAGATCCGTCATCATGGGATCGGCGTAAAACGTACAATTACGACTAACCATGCGGATTACGGCGTTGATGCCCAGATCCATTAACGGCGTGTCAGTATCTGAGTCATTAGCCTGCCTCCTGCGCTCAGACAGCAAGTAGTCTTCGAGGACATCATACAAATCCGCGGGCATCGCACATAGAAGTGCAGTACCAGGGCCGCGAACCATCTTGTTTAGATGCTCGCGTATTTTAGCAATAGTCAAGTCCTCTAGAACCGCCATTGTAGTGCCGTTGTCTACTACGTCTATGTTGTCTCCAGCAACAGACCTATTGGCGTCTGTACCTACGCCATTCGTAGAAGATGTCTTCCAGAAGGCATTAGCCGAAGACACATTGCCTATTGTATGCCCAGTACTGTGCGATCTCGCAAGCATAGGCATTGAGTATATCCGGTCAGTATGCGTTTGAACATCCTCTATCTTCATAGCAGGCGGTACGGGATTAGAAGCTAACTCGGTTTCTAAATCAATCTCGCCAGCAGTGATAGTTTCAGCCCAATCGCTGAAGATGCTATAGTTCATCTTCCATGCCATGCCTGATGCCATAGCATTTGCCTTCTCTTGAATCAAGTTTATACGCGACCTTCCACCGCGCCCGTATAGTAACATCTCCTCGTAGTTCGTGCCAGCAGATGTGTACCAGCGTTTGGCCTTCCAAGTAGCCTGAGTAATTGGGTCGAGATCAGGGGCATCAAACCGTATATTCTCTCCAGCAGCAGCATGGACATTGCTAATGTTGCAACGTCCGTTGCCGGTCACGAGGAGCTTGCGCCCGACTATCGCGTTAGTA
>SDBU01005985.1_pt1 | contig 14399 bp, 9 predicted proteins | sample 2277071 | NCBI WGS metagenome assembly SDBU01 (sample SAMN10397929, study PRJNA504765) | marine sediment metagenome | isolation source: marine sediment core GS08_GC12, 126 cmbsf | place: Arctic Ocean: Gakkel Ridge, Loki's castle | collected 2008
AGAGCAGAGTTCCTTTGAGTGGCTCTGTTATCTTCTATTTTGCGACGAGTTTAGCAAACCTACCGGAATGCTTAGGTATAAGAACCAGGCTGGAATAGAAACAGAGCCTATCGAGCACGATGGCAGAGTAATTGGCTTCCAGGCAAAATACTTTGAGACCAATATCAGTAGTAATAAGGTGAAGATAAAAGACTCAATCAAGAAAGCAAAAGACCAAAATCCAGCTCTTAATAGGATACTTTTTTATATAAATCAAGAATTCTCAGAGAGCAGTATAAAAGGGCAAAAGGAACCAAAATACAAAAGCGATATAGAAAAATATGCATCGGCCATTGGGATAGAAATTGAATGGAGAAGCAAGAGTTTTTTTGAATCTCCATTTGTCTGCGATAAGAATGCCGCCATAACCAAACACTTTTTCAGCCTCGAAAAAAGTATTATTGACTTCGTTGGAGAGCTAAATAGGCATACAGAATTAGTTCTTGCTTCTATACGTTCGAGTATGCACTTTAAAGGCACCGAAATAAAGATTAATAGATCGCAGACACTAGAAGAACTTATATCTAAGTTAGGTGAGTGTTCGTTGCTAATGTTGAGTGGCGAAGCAGGTGTAGGGAAGACTGCGATTATAAAAGACTATTATGATATGGTAAGAAAGACAACGCCATTCTTTGTCTTTAGAGCCATAGAGTTTAATATTATCAATATAAATGGACTTTTCGATAATTATGGGCCTTTCACATTTCAGGATTTTATTGAAGAACACCAAGCTCATAGTGAGAAAATCATCGTAGTAGATTCCGCTGAGAAACTTTCGGACATTGAGCACAGGGAGGTTTTTTCTGAATTTCTATCCGCATTACTGGAAGCAAATTGGAAGGTACTTATAACTACGAGGTATGGATACATAGATGCTCTGAAATTCCAGTTAACTGAAATTCATCGTGCTGCATTCCAATCAATAATCATTGAAAAGCTCAAACTTGAAGAACTGCATGGCCTTGCAGAAAAGTATAATTTCAATCTTCCCCAAAACAAAAGGTTGCTTGAACTGCTAACGATTCCATTCTATCTCAATGAATACTTGCGGGTAAGTAACAAGCTTGATGAAACCATTAACTACCATGATTTCAAAGAGACTTTGTGGAATAAACAAATAGTAAAAATTGGATATCGAAAGAACAATGCTCATACAAGGAGAGAAGAATGCTTCCTAAAGATAGCACATAATAGAGCTAAGGAAGGGCATTTGGTTGTAGATGCAACTGAATGTGATGGTGAAACTTTACAAAGTCTAGAATCCGATGAAATCATCAAGCGTGATCCTGTGATAGGTGGTTACTTCATCACACAGGATATTTATGAAGAATGGGCACTAGATAGAGTTATTGAAAGAGCGTTCCATCGGACAAAAGACCATCAAGAGTTTCTCCAAGATATCGGAACATCTTTACCAATTCGCAGGGCTTTGAGAAGTTGGCTTTCAGAGAAACTGCTTGACAGCATCGATGAGGTGAAGGAACTAATTGAGTGCATAATCAATGATAAGGATGTGGCAAGTCATTGGAAAGACGAAGTCTGCATATCAGTATTGCTATCTGACTACGCAGGGGTATTTCTTCAATCATTTAAAGATAAACTGATGGAAGATAATGCGAGACTTTTAAAGAGACTCGTCTTCCTGTTAAGGATAGCTTGCAAGGAAATTGATGAAGAATTTTTCGCAATGTTGGGCATAACAAAAATAGAGCAAGATATATCAAGAATCGTCTTCACTAAACCAAAGGGCAATGGTTGGGAATCGGTAATCCACTTTATTTATGACAACAAGAACGAAATCGAACTAAGTAGCGCAAATATCATTATTCCATTACTCGATGATTGGAATAATAAGAATAAAAATGGCGGGACAACCAGGAGAGCAAGCCAGATAGCGTGGTTTTACTACAATCATTACGATGAAATTGCTAAAAATGGTAAATATCGATACAGCTCTCGTGACCAGAGCAAGGAGCAGCTGATAAGGGTGATATTGAATGGTGCTTCAGAGATTTCGGATGAACTGAAGGCATTATTCAACGAGGTGATATCCAAAAAGCTGACTAAGTATGGAGATAAATACTACGACATTATTGTGGCGATACTGGGAACCATCACTGACGGCTCCGAAGTTATTAAGGTTCTCCCAAATTACGTAATTAAATTAGCAGAATTATTTTGGCATCAGTCACCTAAAACGCATTACGATTATTCTCTTGGTATTGAACCGCATTTTGGTATATCTGAGAGACATGACTTTAAATATTTCCCCTCAAGTGCATTCCAAACGCCGATTTTACAACTACTTCAAGTTGCCCAGGTTGAGACGACGAAATTTATTTTATCGTTTACCAACAGAGCTACTGAATATTACAGAAAGTCCGAACTCGGGCGTGAAGTATCTGTAGTGAAAGTAGTTCTCGATGACAACCAGACTAGAGAACAATATATAAGCGACAGACTTTGGAATATGTATCGAGGTACTCACGTATCGACCGATTTACTTCAATCAATGCATATGGCTTTAGAAAGATGGCTGTTAATGAATGCAAAGGTTGCCACAAAGGAGACTATTGAAAGTTGGTGCCTTTATCTTCTGAGAGAGACAAAATCTACCTCTATAACGGCAGTAATAACAAGTATTTGCCTTGCTTTTCCTTCTAAACTATTCAATGTCGCAAGTATCTTATTTAAAACAAAGGAGTATTTTCTTTACGATACGGGAAGAATGATACGAGACCAACACGCCAAAGGCACTTATTCTATCGAGTACGGATTGAATTATGAAACTGATATTTATCGAAATGAACGAATTAAGACTTGTGATGACCCACATAGAGAGCTTTCACTGGAGCATCTGGCGTTTAAATATCAGCTAGAACAATTTGAAGGGGAAAGTGCAGATGAGGTTAGGAAGAGACAAGAGATAATATGGAAAATCTTGGACAAACACTACGAAGCTCTTCCTGAACAATCTATCGAAACAGATGTAGACAAAACTTGGAGACTTTTTTTGGCACGGATGGATAGAAGGAGAATGAAGGCGGAGGTTAAAGAGAGTAGTGAAGGTGTTGTAGTAACGTTCAATCCAGAAATTGATCCTAATTTGAGGAAATTTAGTGAAGACTCTACCGGCACCGCCATAGCTGCAACTAAACATACATTGATAAAACTGTGGGCAAATTATAGGTTTATAAAGGATACTAGATATCAACAATATAAGACATTTGAAGACAATCCTGAATCTGTAATCGCAGAAACTAGAGAAATCCTTGAAAATATACAGAATGGAAACGACCCTTTCCCTGAGTTCAATAGATCAATACCCGCTTATACGTGTTCCGTGTTAATCCGAGATTTTTCTGACAAATTAAGCGTAAAGGATAAGGAATTTTGCAGAGACATAATTATACAGTTCGCGAAAATACCACTTATGATCCAAGATTACCAATATCAAATTGACGATGGAACAGAGCCTTCAATCTCTACATTACCCAAGCTTATGCAACATTTCCCAGAAGAGAGTAAAGAAATTAAATCATTACTGATGCTATTACTCCTTAATCCGTGGAGGGATATAACAACCTTTACTATTAGAGGAATTATTAACTGGCTTTGGGAAACCCATTTTGATGATGCTCAAGCCATCTTCCTAGGATATCTTTTGTTGAGACCAAGATACAGTGACTTAAGAAAAGAGGTCATAAGAAAAAAACGGAAGAATCAAGTATTTGATGTTCAAGAAACTGAGATTGTGAAACTCTTTACGAAGAAACATAAAGTTGAACTCGAAAAGGTTGCTATAAATAAGATTGCCTTTAGTGACTTAGGATGTCTAAGCGGCTTGGATTTTACGACTTTGGAGACAGCGTTTGAGCTCATACCACCAAATACACAAAATGCAGATCATAAATCTTTCTTGAACATGTTTCTTCCCATGTGTGCCGAGGAGATTGGTAAAGATCGAGATGAAGTTGACCATTATGACAAAAGAGCGTTTATGAACAAATTCGCAAATTTTATTCTCTGTTCATCAGAGGACGAGATATATACATACATACAACCGTTTATTGACAATTTCAATAATTCGAGAGATATGGCTGACCTCTTTCAAGAATTCATCTCGGTGGAAGACTTACTAAATCATTACAATGAGTTCTGGATTGTATGGAATGCTTTTTATGATTGTGTAGTTAAGACTTATAAAAAGCAGGCTTCTAGTCATTATTCAAACGAATTCATACACAACTATCTTTTGGCATGGCCTTATTGGGAAAAGGGTATTAGAGAATGGCATACACTAAAGGAAAGAGAAAAACAATTCTACCAAAGGATTTCAGCAGATATAGGTCATCATCCTTCAGTCCTCTACTCAATCTCAAAGGTTTTAAACGAGATTGGGAGTTCTTTTATTGATGATGGTGTAGTTTGGATCAGTAACATCTTACAGAATAATCCCCAATACGTTTCAACCGAATTAGAGACTAATACCGTTTATTACATCGAAAATATCATGAGACGATTTATATTAATAAACCGTCAAAGAATCAAGACCACGTTGAGTCTCAAAAACCAAGTCATTGTAGTATTAAACTTTCTGCTCGAAAAAGGCTCAACCACAGGTTTTCTCTTGAGAGATGATATTTTATGATGATCTAAATCTTAGAGGTTTTTCTTAATGTGTTTATGCTGAAAGCTGACGGTAATAATACGTCTTTTGATGAAATCTATAACAAAAGAATAGACGATATATTATCTGTTGTAAATTTATAGGTGAAAAATATGACTGAATATTCCGCCGACGATATCCTTGAGCTGATTAATGGCAGGGAAAACAAGGATGTTGATTATAAGATCTCAATTGATATATCGAAACAGAAGACAAAAAAAGATCTCGCTATAGATGCAATATCTTTCGCGAACGTAAAAGGTGGGCTTATCATCGTAGGGGTTAAAGACAAAACCAAAGAGATGATTGGATTATCTGCACCTCTTGACCATGACCGTATTATTCAATCAATTACCAATTCGACATATCCTCCTGTTGATGCCTATGTAGATACGGAAACTATTAATGACAAATTAATAGGCATCATTCGATTTCAACCAGGAAAAGCAGTACATCGCCTACAAAACCAGGATGTATATATTAGGAGGGATGGGATCAATTATAGGGCGACTCCGGAAGAGATAGTAAGACTCGCAGATGAAAGAGACTATTTGTCGAGAGTCTATTTATCGGATTCTTTTGAATTATATTCATCTGATAATAAGGCAATTTTACTTTCTGGAGAAGAAAAACCATATAGGAAAGTGAAAAAAACAGGTGGATTGACAAATCTTGCCGAATGCCCAGTGTTCCTTCCAGAATTCTCAAGATGGACTCCAGTACCTGAATTTGGGATTACAAGAGGAATGCTGATGATAAATTATCAGGGTTTTGACCACATTCGACATGATAATTTTATCGACAAAGTTGGTGAAGTAGAAAACCTTTTAAATCGACTAAACAGGTATATTGATAATGGTATGCAGGGCGTTCTGAATTGGTCAATATCTTCGTTCGGAACTGTATGTTATGGATGTGGAAGTGATACTTTGTTTCAGGCATTTGAAGACGGAGAGCTTGGTGCAATAACGATTTGTGCTTGTGGAGATTTTAGAGGGGCAAGTCATCAAAGATCATTTTTATTGTTGATTTCTGGTTATTGTAAATCAAAAGAAGGCAATTTTACTCTTGTTCAAGATTGGGAAATAAATATATATCTCAGTACAATCCCAATTACTCACGGTTGGATCCGCGCTTTGTTCTCTCCATTTTTAAATGAAGATGATTTTCCGTTTACTTTGTCGTCTTATGAACTCGTACATCCCAGATTCAGAGTGTGGCGACCTATAAATCGTTCTAATGTGACGGTACCAATAAAAGGAACTATAGGTCGATATAAATACGAAAGAGACCCGGTATTGATTATGGGTGCTGCTATAGCAAATACAAATTGGTTTAATCCTCGACTCTATAAACTTGATGTTGAATGGAAGAGAAATCACTCAAATCAAGATTTAGCTTCAATGGAAAGGGCATGGAGTACAATCGATATAGAAAATGAAACAAGAATCTTGGGTTGTCCAGTAAAATTAATAGATGAATGTGTTGTGTCTCTAACCAATCCAATTCCGCTTTTCGAAGATATTGATTCGGGCGAAATAAGTCACTTTCATCCACCTCTAATAAAACACCTTGAACTAGGTGTTATTGGTCATAATGTACACGTAATCGGTTTGAATGCCAGTCCGATAATTAATAGGTAGTACTTTACGTATATTGGATCGTTCTTTATGAGATATCACATTAAAGTATAATGTTACCTCAATATTCTTTCAGGTCATCCCAAAGGTGGTTATACCACGTACGATGTTCATCACCGGCAATTTTGCGATACTTAGCCGTAGTATTGAAGCTAGCATGTCCCAGATGTTCCTGCAGTAATCTCAGACCGTCACCGGAATCATCTAGTTTCATTGCATGTACACTGAAAGCATCTCTCAGTCGATGAGGGCTGACACCCCTTAGTCTACCGGTTTCTGGATTGACGAGTTTCGCAAGACCTGCTCTAGAAGCACACTCTCTGACTATCTGCCAGGCTCGGTGCCTGCTGATATTGAAAATAGACCGGTAACCTTCTGTATTCATCTTATTGTTCTGGCTAATATGCTCTTTCAATAGCGTAAGGGTATCTTTATCGACAGGTAATATCCTTTGTCGTCTCCTTGTATTGTCACGGCTAATAATTTCTCGTATTTCTTCGCCGCATTCCGGGCAGAAACGATGTTTCCTAGCCAGTCTAGCCTTACAGAAAGGGCAAGATAAGCGAGAACGCGTTTTTAGATGCAGTATTATTATCGTCTCTCGTTCGAAGTCGATATCGTTTATAGTAATGGCGAGGGCTTCTGAAACGCGGCAGCCAAGGTGAAAAAGAAGTCTGATAAGTAACCTATCGCGTAGTGAGTTTGCACAGGACTCGACCTGCTTAACATCCTGAAGGTCCAGATAGGTTTTCATAAAGCCGAGCTCCTCTTCTTCACTTCCCCCAGCACAATCAGCGTCTTCCTCACCGAGCTAAAATGAGGATTGATTCCATATTCATTTCTTAGGATGCGGGCAATAGCCCGGTAACCATGGCCCTGCCGGTACAGTTCAATAACGATTGACTCCAGGGCTTTCGGTATGGCTCTCGGCCTACCCGGTTTCCTGGCCTTTTCTTGTCCGGTTGTGACCCTTTCCATTAGTCCTGCAAAATACCCCGTAGTAAAATAGTTGTAAAAAGCCTCCTATCAGGATTACAGCGGTGATCCGCTGTCCATCTGAGCAGATATCCCGATAAAATAGATCTTTCACTTTTCCTTGGGAATCCCATCTTTACTCTCCGGCCTGGCCGTTATTCTCTGTGTATGCCGGCGGGCGATTATCCTGGCAAGAATCCTCAAGCCAAGCGCATAATCGCTTAATGCTGAAGCGTTACTTTGTCCATCCGGTATTTTATTGGCCTGGTTATCCATATCACTTTTATTATAAAAAGTGGATATGGTCTATTAATAATTAGTTTTATGTATTGACAAGGGCTTAAAAGGATTATAGAATACTAGTGTAGGCATAACACATACCAAAATATGCTTGTCAAGAGGGAGGTGGGCAACATGCCAAAGAAAATACCGATGAGCGAGAAAAGGGAATGGCTGGTGGAATACGATGACGGTAAACCAGCTGCCGCAATCGCCAGGGAGAAGAAGCGTGCCTTAAAGGTGATAAAAAGGGGAATCGAAGAAGCTCGCGCCGAGCGTGACGGAGCCGCTGCCCGTGCCGAAATCGTTAAAGAAGCACTGGTAAAACACCAGAAGCAGTTGATGGGCATTATTGAACGGCTGCAGGATGCAGCTGAGCCTCCGCCTGCTGATACAGAAATACGCCGTGAGAAAAGCGGGGCTATCGCGCCGATACCCATATCAGCAGGCTTGATTCTATACACTCATACTCAGGGAATAACAGTCGAGCTATCCGATGAAGATGCGACCCTGTGGGGACTGCTCAAACAGCATCTCACCCGCGACCGTATCTGGTCGGCTATTAAAAACTGGAAAGAAGCCCTGACAAACCGTACTAAGGCAATACTCGAATTTGAGTCAGGGATAAGACGGCTGCTTGAGAGCGAGACTGGGCTCAGAGTCACCGAAGGTAAGCCAGCAGATGATAATGTGGCCTTTATCTATCCTCATGCTGCCAAGTTGTTCTTCACCGTTAATATCCGTAAAACCCTGGGGATTTCTGATGAGACCGATCTTCAGGAGCGGATGGTAGCCACCGATGACGGCTATATCCGTCACGGAAAAGCCGGGCCGGAGCTGGCTTACTGTCCCGGCAAACAGGATGAGTGTCGGGATGCTCTCTTGGGAGTTTTGAAGAAGATACCTGATATGCCGGAGACAAAGAAAGTCGTCGTTGCTGAAGGCGAACTCAAGATTGCGAGCGGCAAATTAAAAAGAATGCTCGAGGACATCACGCTGATGGGACTGGTTCCCGGACGCTGCCGGATATGCAGCCGCATCAGCCTGTAATACAGGAAGACGGGAGGTTTGAAATGAAAGTAGTTCTATATGCCAGGGTGTCATCGGAAAAGCAGGATACGGATTTATCCATATCGGCACAGCTAAAAGCATTGAGAAATTATGCTTCAAAAAACGGTTATCAGGTAGTGAGGGAGTTTGTTGACGAAGCGGAATCGGGAAGAACTTCTGACCGTCCGGCTTTCAAGGAAATGCTGTCTCTAGCCCGTCGTTCTAATAAACCTTACGAGCGGATACTCGTGTGGAAATACTCACGTTTTGCCCGTAACCGGGAAGATTCTATCATCCACAAGTCTCTGCTCAGAAAAAGAGGCATACAGGTCATCTCCATCAACGAACCAGTGGAAGATACACCGGCGGGACGTATGATGGAAGGAATCATCGAGAGCTTGGATGAATTCTATTCGGATAATCTCGGCGAAGATGTCACCAGAGGCATGAGGGAAAGTGCGGAACGGGGTTTTTACCTATCCGCCAGAGCACCCTATGGACTGCGGAAAGTAAAAGTACGGGACGGTAACAAAGAAAGGACTAAGCTGGACATTGATACCGATAAATCCGCTATCGCGGCAGGACTCTTTAATGACATACTTATGGGTAAGGGTCTGATGCAGATAGTAAAAGACCTGAACGCCAGAGGGATTCCCGGCCCTAACGGGAAAGGCTGGAGCAAAACGGGTCTTTATAAAATACTGACCAACGAGATATACACCGGCGTTTTTGTCTGGGGACGAAACAGCAAGCGGGGACTTCCGCCGGTGCGGGCTGAAAACGCCTGCCCGCCTATAGTGGACAGGGAAACGTTCGAGAAAGTACAGCAGCTGATGAAAGCAAGAGCGCCGGTGAGAGCAAACCCTAAAAGGGTATCCAGTTCCTTCCTGCTCAGCGGTATCGCATACTGCGGCTACTGCGGCAAGGCAATGGTCGGTAAATATGCCAAGAGCGGGAAATTCGCTTACTATGTCTGTGGTACACTGGACAAGAAGGGGAGCGGATCCTGCCCGGCGAAATACCTGAAAGCGAGATGGTTTGAGTCTCTGGTTATCGAGATGATAAGGAGACGCATACTGACCAAGGACAATCTGGTTAACCTGGTAAAGCTGGTCAACGAAGAGATGGACTCCGAGACGAAAGCATACCAAGACGAGCTGGATCTGATATTCAAATCCACAGTTGATGTTAATAATCGACTGGAGAAGCTGTATGATGCTATCGAGACGAGGAAGATAAACCTCGGTGAGCTGGCACCAAGGATCCGTGAGCTGCAAGGCCGACAGGAGCAGCTCCAGTCGAGGAGAGTTGAAATTGAGAACCAGCTATCCGATAGAAGAGTCGAACTGGCTGACATGGAGACTATTCACAGGGATGTCGACGATCTTCACGATCTTCTCATGGAAGGGACACTGGCTGAGAAGAGGTCTTTCATACGCAGCTTCGTCAAGCGAGTTAAGGTTATAAGCGGTGAGGCTGAAATGGAGTATACGATGCCGGTATTACCCGATAAGACAGTTATAGACAAGGAAGGAGTTCTACCTACCGTACCTTATGGTGGGCGGTAGAGGACTCGAACCTGTGACCCCCTGCGTGTAAAGCAGGTTCCCCTGTTGCCTTTACATTGTATTTGCCGAAGCAGCCATTCTTCTCCGAGGATTTAGTCTGCGAGTTAACCTGTGATTCTGGAGGCCATGTATTTTCTCTGGCGCAGGTATTGTGTAATCAAAGTTTTCTAGCATTCGCCGTTCGATTTTCTTGTTCAGGATATGCTCAATAGAGCTTACCATTGCTTTATCTGCACTTGTTACAAATGTTAATGCTTCACCGCTCTTGTTAACCCGCCCTGTGCGTCCGATGCGGTGAATATAAGCATCTGTATTCTCAGGCATATCGTAGTTGATAACATGCGAAATATGAAGGATATCAATGCCACGGGCGGCGATGTCAGTAGCCACCAGTATTTTGACTGCTCCATTACGGAAACTATCGAGAGCAGCCTGCCGTCTACTCTGAGATAAATCCCCCTGCAGCGATGCGGCTCTGAATCCCAATTTCTTCAGCTGTCGGGCAATGCGTTCGGTGCGGTGTTTAGTTCGGGTAAATACAAGCACCGACTTTGATTCTAGCCGGTACAGCAGTTCTCTTAGCAGGGTACTTTTTAAGTGTTGCTTAACCGGGTAGAGTGAGTGTGACACTGTGACTGCCGGTGCTGTTCGTCCGATTTGTACTATACTGGGGTGATGCAGAATTTCTTTCGCCAGGCGGCGAATGTCTGCCGGCATTGTTGCCGAGAAGAGCAATGTTTGCCGTTTCCCCAGAAGACACTTTAATATCTTGCGTATGTCTGGCAGGAAGCCCATATCAAACATCCGGTCTGCCTCATCGATAACCATGATCTGCAGGTGGGACAGGTCAATAGAACCTCCCCACATATGGTCAAGTAACCTCCCCGGGCAAGCAACGACTATTTCTACGCCAAAACCCAGCTCCATAATCTGCCGCTTCATATTAGTACCACCATAGACGGCGATACTTTTCAGGCCTGTATGTTTTGCCAGTCTTTTGATAGTCACGTTGGTCTGTTCAGCCAGTTCACGGGTCGGGGCAATAATGACAGCCCCAACTTGCCTTCTTGGTGCCTTCATAAGGTGTTGCAAGATTGGTAATACAAAGGCCGCTGTCTTTCCGGTTCCTGTCTGGGCTAATCCAATAATATCCCTTCCTTGTAATATTGGAGGGATTGTCTTTGTTTGTATCGGTGTGAGTTCAGTGTATCCAAGCTCATTCACACCGGACAAGATGCTTGGATGAAGATTTAAGTTCTCGAAATTCATTAATACTCCTGATTTAATTCATGGGACAATATGCTCCGGTTGCCAAATCGATTGCACTTCCCCGATTTGTAATTGGTGAGCCATAAGTTTGTGAGACTCTCAGTATGAAACTCTGAGTGACCGGGTTGACTAATACCTTTGCCGTCTGCCACCACTCGAGTGTCCACCTCTCCCACTACCGTAACCACCACTCCTCCTGTTGTCATAAGAACCACTGCTCCTGCTATCTGTGCGAGGCCGTGACTCATTAACTACGATAGTACGGTCCCTTAATGTTTGACCATTAAGTCCCGTGATGGCAGCTTCACCCTCAGACTTTGATGCCATTTCAACAAAGCCGAATCCCTTAGGTCGTCCGCTGATCTTGTCTGTTATGATGCTTACAGACGTCACTTCTCCAAAAGCACTAAATTCTTGTCGTAGGTCTTCTTCAGTTACCTCATAGGATAAACTACCTACATAGATTTTCATATTGTTATATCCTTCTTTAAATTGTGTAATCCTTAGTTCTAGTGACATACACAGACCAGGTACTCCTGATCCATGTATGCTTTCAAGGGCAAACCAGTAGTAACTACGTCTTTAGAAGGCAAAAAGCCTTTACCACTTGGAATTGTGGCTGTAGTTTTCGCTACTGGAACGTTGCGCTTTGTTGGCTCGACGGCATGAGGGACAACGCTTAGGCTCATTGGTAAAGCCTTTAGATTGGAAAAACTCTTGTTCCCCAGCGCTGAAGGTGAAGGTAGTCCCACAATCGGAACATTGGATCGACTTGTCTTGGAAACTCATTGGATGACTTCCTCTCTTCGAAAATTTAGTTGGAGTTCCGATCATCCAATACTTAATTAATTTGTGAAAATTATAAGAAGCTTGCAATAACCTAAACAAAAACTATTTAATATATTATACACCAAAGTGACAAAATTTACAAATAGATAAAAAGTCTTGCTAGGGTGGCTACTCAAGTATGCAACAAGCAGCAGCTGCGAAGTTTGATGGTATAGTCTTACCTGAGCAGAAAGATACCGTCGCAATCGATTAGTGCCAAATTAGTGCCATTTAAAGAATCAGCCCCCATGCCGTTTGTAACTAGGGGCTTTTTTAGCTTCAAAATATGGTGGGCGGTACAGGACTCGAACCTGTGACCCCCTGCGTGTAAAGCATTCTTGCTAAAAGGCGGAGGCCGCTTGCCTCCTTTCAATCATATATTCTACTCAAACCAACAATATTTATCAACTGCATGGAACACTTGCTATGTCACTCTTTTTTTGCACCTTACTTCTAATTTTATGCAATAATACATCATCAGTTAAGCCATTATCTCCAACATTACTGTTGACAAGTACATACTGAATAACTAACATAATAATTAACAACTAACATAAACGTATGACAATGGAGGTTCAATATGGTCGAATTCTTTTACTCCCCCAGCCCATCTAGAATGATAGATTTTCTGTCTAGGATTCAGACAATAGGTGTTCCCGAAAAAATTAGCATGAAGTTTTTGTTATCTTTAGGTTTTAAAAGTAATAATGACAGATATTTGCCAAAAATTCTCAGGTCTTTGGGGTTTACTGATGCATCAAACACACCAACAGAACGGTGGAAAGCATATCGCAATAAAGAAAAAGCCTCCAGAATAATGGCCGAAGCAATAAGCGAAGCCTATTCAAGCTTGTTCACTATGTATCCGGATGCATATCGCAAAGATGACGAGGCAATAACTAACTTCTTTACTTCTCAGAGTACTGTTGGCCAAAAAGCAATCTCATTTATGTTACGTACTTTTAAAGCTCTCTGTGAATTAGCCGATTTCCATGAAGTACTCGAGACAACACAAAAAGAAACACCTCAACTACCTGAGGTTACCACAACACCTACAGAAACAATCACCAAATCTATTCCGCAAACTCAAGACGATTCGCAGGGCATTACAGTAAATATAAACATACAAATCACCCTACCAGAAACCAAAGACAACTCCATCTACGATAAAATTTTTGAATCCTTAAGAAACAACCTTATCCGCCGCCAATAACTTTGCACAATGGATAAAATAATACCATTAGTCAAACGAGCTCATGCGTTCCAGCGACAGGCACACCTCATTTTAGGTACGCACGAGACATCTAAGTCACGCGTAATTCTACTCGAAGCTACCTACGACACATTAGGCAGATTGAGCTTAAAACAGGACGAGCTTTTCAGGCAATCACTCCGTTGCGTCGAGAATTCTTTGTTCAGAGCATCTCATGTAATGGCTTGGTCTGGATTCATTGATTTCCTTACCGAAAAATTATCTTCCAACCATTTCACTAAACTCTATGCTGCCAGACCTAATTGGAAACTCAATTCAACTGATGAATTGCTTGAGAATTATACCGAGTTTGCTATCATTGAAGCATGTGAAGGTACTAAGCTCTGCACGAAGGGCGAAAGAAAAATCCTACACGGTTTACTAAGTAAAAGAAATGAATGTGCGCATCCAAGTAATTATTTTCCGGAGTTAAACGAAACTCTTGGCTATATATCTGAACTATTTCAGCGTATTGAAGGGTTTAAAACTAAGCCTTATTAGTCTCATTTACTGACACAACATTCGTAACGCCAGGACAGGCACCCATTTGATTTACACAAGGGGGGGCTATTATCAGCTCCCCCATTTGCGATGATCTTATTACTTCATCAGCCGTCAAGAATAAAGGCTTTGCCCAGCTTTGTTAAAAAGGAACGATGTCAGGCTAATATGGTGGGCGGTACAGGACTCGAACCTGTGACCCCCTGCGTGTAAAGCAGGTGCTCTAACCAACTGAGCTAACCGCCCATAAATGGCGCGCTTGGCGGGGCTCGAACCCACGACCTCAGCCTCCGCAGGGCTGCGCTCTATCCAACTGAGCTACAAGCGCC
>SDBU01005986.1_pt1 | contig 14399 bp, 25 predicted proteins | sample 2277071 | NCBI WGS metagenome assembly SDBU01 (sample SAMN10397929, study PRJNA504765) | marine sediment metagenome | isolation source: marine sediment core GS08_GC12, 126 cmbsf | place: Arctic Ocean: Gakkel Ridge, Loki's castle | collected 2008
GTCATAAAGCCAAAACCTATGCTTATTGTTGAGATAGAATATTGCACTTAACCTATGGAATACAAATGGTGGTAAGTCACTAAGACTGTTTGCACAAGCCCCGATGAACAAATTAAGCTGCCTTATCTTGCTTAGTATATCCCTCAATTCCCTTCCACGTTTAGACATAGGATGCAGCTTATTTTCTGGTTCATCCAGCATAACTGCCGGGAAATCTGTTTTAGATACTGCATTTTTTATAATCTTTATTAGGGAATCATAATCAAGTGCTTTCCTGTCTGGAGTAAAAGTCTTATCCAGGAGAGACATACAGTTCTCAGCTAGAGTAGTCTTACCTTCACCGCCATTCTTGCCTATGAATGCAACCCAATAATGCTGGTTCTCCTTCTCAACCCAGTTCTTTTTGTCATATAAATACCACATCAATCTAAATGGAATATAACTCCTCTTATGCTTGTCATAAATGCTGGAGACATAGTTCATAAAATTATCTATGGATGATTTATTGACACCCATATCACTATAATACTTCCTAACATCTTTCTTCCATTGTTCGTAATCCTCTGTGCTTCTCTTTACCATTTTAGAAAAACTCCGGCATTTCTCCTCCTGTACTTTCTTCTGCTAACTTATCATCCATAAGACCAAACAGGCATCCAAACTCAATCATCAAATCAACAGCCTTACTCAAATCCTCTATTATTACTTTCCTTAATTTATATTTATCAACCAAATCTTTAAGTTCTTTCTTTCTTTCTTTCTTTATCTTTTTACTGTCTTTAATCTGCTTAGACAAAATCATACTAAGATAATGGATTCTTCTCCAGCAATCCCAATAATCATCAGAGTTCTTTACATCATAGCCTTTGTTAATCTTACTTAAAAGAAGGGCATAGATTGCGGCCAATTCCGTCAATGCTATGGCCTTGTTCAAAGCTAGGAATTTCTTATCTATGAATATCTTCTCTGGAGTAGTTTCTTCTGTCCCGTCTTCCATTTTATTTCTTTCTAAATGATGGGAATCTAGCGTTCCTTATCTGACTCTCAAATTCATCAAAGTCTTTCTGCAAAAATTCAATCACTTTTCTTATTGTAGATTTACCATCTTTGTGGCTTAAAAATTTCATCGCTTCAGATAATCCCTTGTCTGCCCTTACATTCTTAACTTTGAATCCTACACTATTGCTTTCTCCATCCCACATAGTTATGTTCGTATAGTATGTCATTTCAATCACCTACATACCGCAGGTTGCACCGACAGCCCTGCATATTTCACCAATCATTGAATCCTGCTTGAATGCAAAAAAAGCAGCAATAGAAGCAGCAATAGCAGCAGCAACCACAAGAAGTTTTATAGTATTTATATCTGTCTCCTGTTTCTTATTGGGTGGCTGTGACTTAGCTCTTGAAACTAAGTTATCAACTATTTTAGAATCCATTGGAGACATATATTCATAGAAGTCTTTTGGTATAGGGTCATTCTCCATATAGAAAAAAGCTGGTCTTTTATCTTTGAAGTAATTCTCCTGTTTTACCCTTAGCTGATTCTTCAACTTAACAATCAAGGATTCAAAATGCTCATACTGGCTTTTAAACTGGAATTTCTGTTGAGGATTTTTAGAAGCCCTATACAATTTATCTATTTCGTCTTGCCTGGATTCATATTCTTTTATCCTTGCTTTAATCTTTTCTTTCTTATTGAACATTGAATCTTTAATCCTATCTCTGGTATCTTCAGTTAAGTTCATAGTCTTGTCAGGATTAGTTATATAAGGAAGTTTCTTTATCTTAAAGACACCCTCTTTAGGGGTAAGGTAATAATGAGATATATTCCTGTTTGTATTGGCAACATACACATCACAACCCCTGGGGTTAAAACGCCGTTGGAAAGCCATCAATATATCCTTTCCAGCAACCACAAGCAAAAGAATAAAGAATGTTAGCCCAATCGTTGAGCCTAATACAATATACATAATACTTACGAAATCCATCACATTCACCTCCGAATGTTAAGTTTTTTTCTTAAAATTGAAGAAACTGAATCCTTTCTTTTCTTCAGTTTCATCCTTGAATGTCTGGGTTGAGTGAGTGCTTACATTGGTAAACAACTGGAAAGACTTTGCATCCTTGCTTCTCCTGCTTATAAGAAGAGTTGCCAAGTCACCCCTGAATAGATACTCACTTTGCTTTAACCCGTAAATATGGCAAAGGTTAATACCTTCACATAAGTTATCCACTTTAAATAAATCAATAAAGTTAAGGTTAGTAAAGGACATATCCATATTGATATGCTCGAATCCGTCTGTCTCTGGCTCTAGCATCTGTCCCAGGTATTCTACTAATTGTTCCTTCCTTGCCCTTTCCCTGTTTCCCATAGCGAATAAATTAGCCGGTGTTGATTGTAAAGATTGCTGTTGTTGAGGCTGTTGAGATTGCGGTTCTTGCTCTTGTTCTTCAGGCATTTTATTCTTCCTCCTCTTCTGGTTTTCTTGACCTATTCATTAATATGCTGTAATATGCACTATAGAATCCAATCAAATAACATACCAATGCTATGTATGTATTAACATTGAATATAAAGCTGACATCAACATCCACTACCTTAAATCCGAATAAAATCATACTTCCAAGTATTGCCATTATAGCTGTTGACATAAATCCAAAAACTATGCTGCTTCCTTCATCTTCTTTGAACCTGTGCATAAATGCAATCAACACCAAAGATATTGCAAAAAACAAGCCGAATATAGTCAATCTCAAAAATTCCATTTTTACACCTCCTACTATTATTGTTGCAGTTGAACCGTCTGAAGAATTTAATGAATAGCTATCTCTTTCAGTATAATTGAAAGTTATATTACACCTGCCACCATCACCCCAGACATCATAAGTTCTTGTATCTAATAATGTTGGAACTGAATCAAATATCTTAATTGTATTTCCTGCACAGCCACCATCAAAAAGATAAGTACTGACAACCTCGCAGGGAATATCAGAAGGCTCTATTGGTGAATCGCATTGTTGCAATCCATTAACTATTGGAAACATTAAAATCATTAAAAACAACGATATTTTAAAAATGTTATTATACATTGCATATCTCCTGAACTGTTGAACCATCTGGACTGAATATAAATGTGCAAGTAGCGTTACCACCTAATCTTGGATTGCCATTTTCATCTGTTATATTGTAACCTGCTGAGAAATTTAACATGACGTTTCCTTGAAAGATATGTAGCTTTGCTTGGGGTATTGTTGTGCCTATTCCTACATTACCCTGAACAGTTATATTTTCAGAAGCATTTATATTTCTTGTATTGAGTAAGTCATTACCTAACATATCAATAAAAGTATCTATTATATGTGCTGCTACACTCCAATTTAGTTTATTCAAAAGATTATGGTCTACTATAGGTGGTGGAGCTACACTCCCGCCTCCTGCCCTTATTTCACCCCTTAAATCTTGGAATAATTCATCATTTGTAGGAAAAGCTATTAAGTCATTATTTCCGGTTTTTCGGTGAATTGTCCTAATTACAGGAATTTCTGCCCTTTTAAAATCAGTAATAGATGAAAAGAAAACTACCTTCAAAACATCTTCTTCAGCATCTATTGCTTTAGTATGCTCACTTCCTGGCTTGTTTTGAGGTATTGCTAAAAGCCATTGTTCTGACTCTTTGACAGGAACTACTAACCACACAACACTATAATATTTATTATTGCTTATTTCCTCACCGCTTGAATATTTATCTAAACAAGTAAAATCAGTGCATTGGATAAAATTACCAGTTGAGTTAATCCAAAAAAAACTGTCTGAAGAAACGTTATTTGTATAAGTTAGTTTAGAGAGTCTTATTCTTACTATGCCATCAGTTATATTTATTTGATTAGTGCTTACAGAAGGATTTAAATTATCTAAATATATAGCCCCTGAATCTTCAAAAGTATCATAAACCTGATCTATAAACTGTTCATTATGAGATATTGTATTGTCAAAAAGATAAGTAGTATTCGTAGTATCCCCAATATAAATTACAGCCACGTCTGCGTGTTCAACAGTAGGTTCAGTAGAATCTCTCGTAAGAGTTGGATTATCTTTATTCTGATAAGATATTTCATTAACTGCAGGAGAAGTGTTAGTTCCTAATGTTAAAGTTATGGAGTCGTTTATTGTTGTAAGAATTGTTTCTGTGCGGTCTATGTTTATAACTAAAGTTTCATTTAATTTATCAGTTATTATAAATTTATTTCCAACAAGAGTTAGATTAGCGTCATTGAATAAAATATCCTCATATAACTCATCTCTTAAAGTCAATTCTCTTGTAAAGAATCTCCATTGTCCATCTATATTCCTTAGATATAATTCTCCTGTTATCTGACCATCTCCAAATAATAGAAAATCAGGGCCACTTCCTAAAGGATTAGCTGGACTTGTAGAATTACAATCAATTTTTAATTCAACTCCAGAACGATTTGCTTCTATTGCACAACTTGTCCTGTTTACATTCAATAAATTTGTTTTGTTTCTATCAACTAACATAAAACTTCCTGCTATGTAACTCGCTTGTTCTGCTCCTCCTGGCTGAAAATTAACATAAGGAATATCAAGTGAAGTAGTAGAATTAGCCCATATACAAAGAGAACTTCCATTTATAAAATTATTTGTATCACAAGGTGCTATATAATAATCATCTTGATTTATCCTACCACTAACTGTAATATTGTGAACAGAAGCATTACCCTCTATAGTTAGTTTTTCACTTGGAGTGGTTGTTCCTATTCCTACATTATCATCAATATTAGTAAGAATAACATTCGTTTCTGAACGACTCCAAGCTGAAGAATTAGCTTCTATTGTTACTTCATCCCAATCACATACCCATTTATTATTAAACTCTAAACAGTCTAAATTAGTTATATTCCAATCATTCTGATAGTCTGTATTTACAAAGAAATCTATCTCTGGTTTTGTCCTTCTTATTCTCATTCTTGTTGTTGAAGTTCCATCACCTTGATCCAATGCCATAAAGTAAAGATAGTTAGTTGAGAAATGCTGAGAGATTATATCAAATCCATTACTAAGTCCATTTTCCCTGAATCTTAAAGTAGGGTTTGCATTAATACCTGTATCTATTGTTATGTTACCACTTGCATCTATGGCTTCTGAAATAATATTATCTACAGTTATGTTCTTAGCCTCTAAATTACCGCCCACATTAAAGTTCTCTGTAATGTTCCAGGTAACCAAGTTCATAGTTACATTAAAGACATCCCCTATTACTGAAAGGTTAAAGACAGTTAAAGTATCAACTATTAGATTAGTTATTGCACAGCCAGTTAATTGACACCATCTTGAATCACCTTGTCCGATAGTTACAAAATCCCAATAATGTGCAGAAACTAAAGAAGGAGTTAAAAAAATAAAAAAAAGAAAAATTAAAAAAGATTTTTTTCTCATTGTTTTTACCTATAGGTCTTACCTGCCTAGTGTTATAAGAGCTGCTACAGCTACGAATAAAACTAAACCAATCATAAGAGGTAATAGGTTAACTATGGTTAATGTAGTTCCTGATAAACTAGCATTAGTTATTGTGTCTTGGATAACTGGAATAGCTACTCCAACCCCGACTATAACCGCAACCAATATTCCGATGAACGCGGCGAGTGATTTATCCTACCCTTAGTTAGAATATCTAATCCGCCTTGTGCTTTTCGGTTAATAAGAATCTGCTTCATATCCATGTGAATTCACCTCCTATTAATTAAGTCTATATTTTGAACTTATATAAATCTTTTGGTTTTGACAGCAATATCTAATCTTTGCTTAAAGGTTTTAGTTTCACTACTATTTTATAAAACAAATGTTTATATACTACCCTACCCATTAGGTTAATAGGTGATAAAAAATGTTCATAAAACAAAGGATAAGAGTTGAGCCAATATTTAATATTTTTGAGTTAGGTTATATATCCGTATTCGGTAACTATGGATTCAATAATGTATGTAGAGGTAATTTAATATGGTAAAAGTATTTGAATGGAAATGTCCTAAATGTGATAGGGTAATCCATTCTACTTTTGAAAAGCAGTTTAAGTATAATAAAGAGCAGCATATTGAAGCCCATAAAAGAAACGCATCTAAGGGTCAGGAAGATGGTAAATAAGAATCACGTATCTGGATTTCCAATTTGGAGAAAGAATAATCTAGGAGCATTTCTTTTACATCAGAAAAGAGCATTTAAAAATAAGATAAAAGAGATAATGAAAAATTCAAAAATTCATATTCAAAATAAAATGCTGTAGATAGGCAGAACTAAGTAAGGACTTAGTGACGTAAAGGAAGGTGATTACAGGCAATGACGAATATCCAGAGTTCCTATCTGTTATTGTATTTTTCAAGATGCGAAAGACACCTAATATCGTGAGGTATTAGGGGGTTCAACACAAGTGATAATTCTAAAAGTTTTATCACCTCTACCTTATAAAGTCTCGCAAGATTTTGAAAAAGAAAAAAACGTTAGGAAAATCAATTTGTGAAAGTTGTGGTAATGAAATAGCAATAGCAATTAAGAGGACTAAATACTTATGTGAATATTGTTTTTATAAAAAATAACATAATCCCACCGTCTAAAGACGGGGGCTTTTAAATGGAGGTAAAAAAGATGTCTGGAAAAACAACAGAAGAAGTAAGAGAAGCATTGATTAAAGTATCTTTCAAAAGTAATGCAGGAAAAGGTGCAAGGGTTTGTTATCCAAACGAAGTTCTTGCTGAATTATATGGTAAGGATGTTTTGGATAAGATGTATATACCTGAAGAGGTGAAGCCAAATTCCTCCCAAGAATAAATTCTTGGGTATCCTTTGGCACGATTTATGAAAATATTTAAAAAAATCTACGGTTTCGTTGATACTTTAAACTGGAGTAAAAAACTATTGATTTTATTATTGGGTTATTTATTGGGAAAATTAATAGGAGTGATTTTATTATGAAACCTGACAATCGCCAAAATGAGAAGAATTCTGTCATACTTAAAAGTCCCCCTATAAACCAACATAAAGATAATTCTAAAGGGACTAAATATTTCAAAAGGAAGAAACCATTACCAGCTAAAAAATTAATAAAAGAGTATGAAGAGGAAGAAGAATGAAACAGATAAAACAGATTATAGTTAAGTTTGATGATGGTTCAGTAAAAGGTTATAACCTTAATGCCTTTGTTGTCAGGTTTAAGTATGGGTTAAAATCTTGGTTAGGTCAGGTTTAAAAAGTAATTAAAAATGGCAAAATGGTTAGATAAATATAAAGACAAAGAAAAAAGAAGAGAATACAACAAAATAAGATGTAAAGAATATTACAAAGTTCATAAAAAAGAATTAATTAAACAAAGCGTTAAATCACAAAGGATTAAAAGAAAAAGGTTTAGGGCCAGTTTAATTAAAGGGTTTGGAAACAAGTGTCAGATTTGTGGTTTTGATGAGTGTATAGGAATACTTCAATTCCATCACGATCATAATAAAGTAGAAGCAATATCGATTATGATAAGGAAAAACATTCCATATAAGAAAATAGAAGAAGAAGCAAAGAAATGTCAATTGTTATGCCCTAATTGTCATATGAGAATACATTATGACGAAACATTTATTGGAGTTAAAGTGTAGTTAAAACTAATTGATAATCAATAGGACTTAACAGCTAATTAATCAAAATGAGGAAATTTATTATTGTTGGATTGTGTATGTTTTTGATATTATTAATAGGTTGTTCAGTAAAACCAATAGGAGATTATGGAGATATAGGACGTTCAATTAATTCAACTCATTATTCACAAACAGAAGATGAAATAGAGAGATTATGTATCGAGAAATGTGGAGGTAAAGCATACTATTTTGGTTTTGAATGTCCTTGTAATTATTGTAAATGTAAATGCGGGGGATTAGGATAATAAATTTCCTCACTATCGATTAATAGCTGTAAAACGAAAGGCTCGATTAATATTAAAATACTCTCGCCCTTCGTCTATACAGCAAACATTAATCAAAATTCGGGAATCTATAAAAAAGCCCCCGACTAACGAAAGATGAAAAACAGCAAAAATCGTGTGGATAGTAGATTTTGGTTAGTTCCACCAGAAATATATGAACCCTTGGACCAAGAGTTTAAGTTTGATTTTGACCCTTGCCCTTATCCATTCAAGAAAGATGGAATTGAGTCAGAATGGGGTAAGGTAAATTGGATTAATCCACCATTTAGAGCAAAAGACGCAATTAATGGCCATGGTCCTACTGCTTTTGTGAGGAAAGCTATAGAAGAACAGAAGAAAGGTAAAACTTCGGTTCTAATCTTGCCTGTGATTAGTTTACTTAATATGTTATTTGAAGCAGGAGCAGAAATCAGGTCTATGGGTCGTGTAAAATGGGTTCATGCTGAAACAAAAGAGAGATGGAAGCAACCATCTAATTGTGCGGTATTCATATTGAAAGGAAAAACGTCGGGGGCTGACGAAAAAGAATAGTCCCGAACTATCGATTAATTCTGATACAACGACATTAAAACGTCGTCGGTATCAGAAACATTATCCAAAATAAATTAATATATAAAAAGGGGGTTTCGGCTCTCGGAGGAAAAAATGTCAGATAAAGAATTAGTAATTGAAGAAAACACCCCTACAACCAAACATCCAGTATTAGAATGGACTATGGGTATATTGGGCTTAGTAATTGCTGTTGCTGGAAGCATTCACTTAATGGAGTATTTTGATTGGGGAAAGTTAGCTATACTTATAATGATTGTAGCTGTTTTATTTGGACTACACATCAAATATATGAATGAAGAAGTAGCTAATTGGGATAGAGCTAAATGGTTAAGAATAACCGAAACCCCCAAGAAAAAAATAATATAGCAATTTACATCGGATAATAGCTGATAATTCTAATCGGCTATTATCTATAACTAAAATAATGTAGCCGACTGAAAATTATCAGCATACATTCAACGAAATTAAAACTCCCCCCTAACGAAAATGAAACAAAATAAGATTTTTGAAAAACTACAATTAACTTGTATGATTTTAGATATTGTTTGGAGTATGATAGGTTGTTCCAAAGAAGATGTGTTAAGTGCTTTAATTAGTGAACACGAAGATTATTTTATAATTAAACGAGGTAATGAAAATGAAGTCAAAGCATGAAGAAGGATATTTTCATATAAGAAAAAGAATAGTTAAAGCGTTTTTTCCTATAATATTTGGATTCCTATTTTTTTGGTGGGGATTATATGTATTTGAACAATATAGGGTAGAATATCCCTATATTATGCTCGTACCTTATTCAGTTTGTGTAATTGGAACTTTTATAGTGTATTGGGTAATTGATAATGCTTAAAAACAACGGGGGGAGTTTTAACTCTCCCTTCGGTCGGTCTAAAAAAGACTCGTTGAATTATCGTTAATATTCAATCGCTTACAGCGACTCACGAGGTCGCTTCGCTCCACTCGTGCCCTTCGGGGAAATTAACTAAACATTAATCGAAATTCGGGAGAATATATAAAAAAAGTCCCCCCTTAAAAAAACAAAGCGAGGTAAAAGAAAATGATGGCAACAGGCTATATACACGAAGCATTAAAATATGCAAAAGAAGGAAAACCATTTAGAGATTGGTTTTATAACTCATTTTTGAGGGCATATGGGGTATGTATATCTCTAAGAGATTCAGATGTTAAGAAAACTCCAGATAAGTTTAAGGTTAGTAATTATCATTTAAAAGAAAGGACAAAGGCAGAAAAGGAATTAGAACTACTGAATGATATGACTTTAGAGGAAAGGGAAGTATATGGCAAGAAAGTAAAAGAAAAGGATATGAAGAAATGGAGAGAGTATATTGCTAAAGATAAAAAGGAATATGAATTGTTAAGGAATTATCAAGCTGAAAGCAAAAAGATGATAGGAATTTTAAGAGATGTCAATAATAAAGACTTCGTTCATATTATAGAAGGTTTAAAAGAACAATTTGATAAAGCCTTTTCAGATGAGGATGACAGTTATTGGGAGAATGAATTAAACAAATCCTCTAATAAATCTCCCTTAGACCATTATAATGGCAAAGTAAAATCTGCTAAGTGGAATATTAATTACCATAAGAAAGAATATAAAAAAGAAGTTGAAAGGATAAATGATAGAAACAAATTCCTTAAAAAAATCATAGATTGTCTCTCGAAGCTACACGATTTAGAAGATGAAAGTAAACAAAAAAAGAAAAAGGGGGGACTTAAAAAAACAATATAGTCTCTCAAAATAAAACTCAAGGGGCTAACGCCCTCGCTTAATTCGTGTTAATACGAAATCAAATCCTAAAAAGGATTTGACTCTCGACTCTGAGGAGTCGAGCCTTCGGTCGTTTGAACACGAAACATTATCGGAAATCGGCTTTAAGGAGGAAGAAATTAAAAACCTAAAAAATATTTGTACAGTAGTATACATTATTGTATTTACAATATATGCTTCGATAAGTATATTTATACCAGTAATTGATGACAATGTAACAATATTTTTTTTATGGTTGTGGTTATTACTAACTGTGTTTAATATATTTCCAATATGGGAATATGAATAACGCCGACTATCCGATAATTCGTGAACAACGAAACCCTCGATTAATATTAAAATACTCTCGGACTTCGCCGATTCACGAAACATTATACGCAATAACTTTTTACCCCCCTTAAAAAACAAAGGAGATGATATAAATGGATTTAATAGAATGGGTACATATATTTGTTCCAATATTAGTTGTAGGTTCGGTAGTATTATTATTTTTCGCTTTAATAGTCCCAGAAGTAAAAGAACAAATGACAATAGAAAGTTTAGACGAAACTTGTTTTAAGTTGGAGAAGATAAAATATTGTGATAGTATTGGAATGGAATTTGGTTCAATAGTTGTTACTCCTAGCGGAATATTTGGTGGTTCACCATATAATAAAGAAGCGTGTGTAACAAAAAATAGCGAGAAGATAATAGAGTTTAATGATTTGAATTGGAAGAAATGTAAACAAGGGGGGTAAAAAGTAACTACCCTCCGCTTCGCTACGGTGCGTATAATTATCGTTAATATTCAATCGCTTACAGCGACTCACGGGGTCGCTTCGCTCCACCCGTGCCCTTCGGGGAAATTAACTAAACATTATGAAACATAAGCCCCTACGGAGGAATAAGATGAATAAGATTATTATTGTTTTGTTGATTGTAATATTAGTATTATCAGGTTGTGAATCATCATATAGTAGATGTTATAGAGATTGTATAAGTTTAGAAGTAAAACAGTTTGATGATTGTTCATATACTGGGTTTTCGTGGACTTGTGAAGAGGATGAACATTTTTATCAAGTCAAAGAGGAATGTAATAAAAGATGTGGATGAACTACGGGGCTTACGGTTTCATAATTAGCGTAAAACAAAACCACCTAAATTATAGATATTTCAAGGTGGCTTAGTTTTACTAAACATTCAGTTCAATTAAAACTTTGAAAATGGCAATACAATTTAGGGATAGACAATTAAAGAAAGGAGAAACAAGTAATTATTATTGTGATGAATGTAGAGTAGATGTTAACCCAGATTTCAGACATAATCACAAATGCTGGGATGAGATTTAAATGCCATTTTCAACTTCCAAAAAAGGAAGGAACTGAATTGCGATTTAAAGAAATTAAAACTTCTTTAGAACCGCAAACATTACAAGACATAAGCCCCCTAACGAAAAGAAAATGATGTACAAAAAGATTAATAGAACTTTAACAATATATAAACCTAAAGATGTAGCAAAACCATTTGAAATTAAGTGGTTTTTAAAGCAGATAACAATTTTTATTTTAACAGTTTTTGGATTAATCGTATTATGTATATACTTATCCAAATGAAAACCCCCTTACTTAAAAAAATAAAGATGATAAAAATGAAATACTCCCAAATAAATCCGACTAAAGTCGGGGGTTTCAAAAGAAAATGGCAAAAACATCTAAAGAATTAGAAGAACAAATTAAATCTGGAAAAAGAAGGTGTGTATGTACTGAAGAAAGATATTGTAGCACTTGTAGGGAATTAAGATATCTTAAAGACAAGGAGGTGAGTGGCAATTCCTCACACGACTAAAGTCATGTGTATCCTTGCCACATGATTATGAAAAATAAAAGAATTGCTATTGTGATCATAATTTTTTTAATTTTTATATTTGGTTTTGTAGTTGGATATTCATATGAAAAATTTAGAAATATGTCAGATAAATGTCATTCAGAAGGATATGATGGATATGCAGACGTATCTGAATTTTTAGAACCAGCAAAATATAAATGTTATAAAAAAGTACTTACTGATGATGGTTATGAATATGAGTATAGTGATAGATTAAATTACCCTTCGGGTTGATTAATACGAATTAAAACACCCACCCATCCATTTCCTATGGAAAAATGAATAATAAAAAAGAGGCATATAATAAAAGGATTAAAGGTAATGTAGAAAATGGTAAGTAGCAAAGAATTACAAAATTTTTTTAAAGAATATTTATCTAAAAATCCACCCAAACTTGAATCTAATCAAAAGAAATTAAGTTATATTACTAAAGAAGAAATTATTTTGGAAAAAAGCATTAGAGAGAATGGATAAGAAAGGAGCTATTATACATGGCAAAAAGTAAAAAAGAAGTAAAAAGTAAAAATTTTTACTTGACTATCTTTGATTTAATTAAGGATGGATTAAACCCTGCAGGGATACAAAGAAAGTTGGGTATTTCTAAACAAAACATCAAATATTATACAGATTATTTAAAAAAAGAGGGTTATATTAACAATATTGGTTATGGAACTTGGGAAGTAAAAAAAGAAGTAAAAACTTCTTCATTAGGGAAGAAGGTCGAAAAACCAACTACAAATCTTCACGCATTGCAGATTACAATTCCTATATTAAAAGGGAAAATAAAGGATTCTAATTGGCAATTAAAAAATAAACTAAATAATTGGATACCTAAATATAAGGGATTGGACATATTAGGGGGATTAACTATAAGAAATAACAATAACAAAAGTATCACTATATTTGCCAAAACAAGGGATATTAAGGATTTAAACGAAGTAGATAACCTCTCATTCAAGATAAGGGCTTATATGAGCCAATATATGCGTTTGAAGGGGGTTGTATTAGATGTTTTTAATGCAAAAGTAACTAATTTGAATCTAGCAACAGAAGATAAGGAATCAGAGTCTATGATAAGGAAGGGGGAAAAATTTGAATTAGATCTAAAAAAGAAATCAGAAAAGATATTCCAAAAGGATAATATTGATGGTAAAGCCTGGATTGATGGTTCTCCTTTCAAATTTTCAACAGAGACTAATGATTTAGAATGGAAAAGAGAATATTTGAGTATGCCATTTAGAATAAGGGATATGTTGAGGGTATTTCCTAAAATAGTAAATAATCTTAATTATGTAGCAGAGAACTATAAATCCCACGTTGGAATGGTGGAAGAGGGCCATAAGCTATTTAAAAAACTCAATAGGAAATTATCACAAACAACATTATTAAGATTTACAAAGAAGGCATAAGGACTTAGCTTAACCATTCACGCCAACGAGCTATGCCCTATTTCCTCCATTTAATATACTAATTACTATACTAATATATAAATTTATTGGTTTTAAAATGACATACTCCCAAATAAATCCGACTAAAGTCGGGGGTTTCTCACCCTGAAAAGAGAGGAGAATTAAAATGCAAATAAATAAAGAACATGAATGTGAAGTAGTAAAAAAATCAATAAGTAAAACGCAGAAAGATTGGATAGAATATTTCAACAACAAAGGAGAAAAGATGATTTCAGCACCAGACATCTACAAAGTAGCAAAGAAAGGAAACACAAAACTTATAGAGAGCCTAAAGAAAGATTTTAAAGATAATTGGGAAGTAACAAGTACCAGAATAATCTACAATAAGAAAAATCTAAAAGCAGAGATAATCCATGAAGGGGGTAGTAAAATTGTAAAGCCAAAAAAATACAAAGTAAAAGTTCCTATATTAGATGGAGATTTTGAAGAAAACAAAGAAACAGAGAAATATCTACAAGCACTATTTGACACTAAAGACAGTATAGATAAAATTCTGAAAACTTTAAAGAAGTTTGGAAAAGACAAGAAACTTCAACTTTGGACTCCAGACCAATCGAGCAGAAGAAATAGACCTATTCGCTCTGTCGGGCTTTACTTCAGTGACTTCGGCAGGTTCGGTGTCGATGGCGTTGGCTGGTTTGATGGCAGTGTGGGCTTATCTCGTGGGGTGGTAGTGGATTCTGCGGAGCAGACGAAAAAACTAAGGAGGAAATCAAAATGAAGATTTTACCAAGTGATGGAACATACAGA
>SDBU01005987.1_pt1 | contig 14395 bp, 12 predicted proteins | sample 2277071 | NCBI WGS metagenome assembly SDBU01 (sample SAMN10397929, study PRJNA504765) | marine sediment metagenome | isolation source: marine sediment core GS08_GC12, 126 cmbsf | place: Arctic Ocean: Gakkel Ridge, Loki's castle | collected 2008
ATGCTTCGCTCCTGTCAAAGAACGTAAATCGTCTCCATGACAGAAGTTATCGAACACGACCGGCCATTTTCTTGAGCTTACTTTGCGCTGTAGTGCTAAGCGGTGGGGTCACGAACTGCCGGACGGCCGATCTGGTTACCGACCACGATTTCGAGGACGGCGATATCATCTGGAGGCATTCGCAGTTATACTGGGGTTATGTACCTCCCCCGCCGTGAGCGAGCCGCGGGGATGCACTCTACGCGGATGCCCACGCGGGCTAAAGCCCGCGGCTTGGGGAGAGGTGTTGTTGTGGTTTTGGACTCCCCGTTGAGCGAGGCCTGGGTTGCTGATCGGTATTCTATCGGACACCCATGGCCGGCACCTGGCAGTGCGTCAAGCCGTGGAGCTGTTTGACCGCCTCGGCGTCGAGTACATCGTTCACTGCGGGGACGTGGGAGGGACACGGGTCTTCGACGAGCTTGTCGGGCGGGAATGCACCTTCGTCTGGGGGAACATGGACCGCGGGAGCGACGGCATCGGGGAGTATTTGCGGACCGTGGCCCTTACCGAACCAGTCGAGGTTCCCACGATGCTTCAGCTCGACGGCAAGACGCTGGCGGTGTTTCACGGGCACGAACGCGGCTTCCGAAGGGCCCTGGGCGTGCTCGACGTGGATTACGTTCTCCACGGGCACACCCACGTTGCCGGCAGTGAACGGGTCGGGAACAAGCGGGTCATCAATCCCGGAGCCCTTTACCGGGCCCGGCCCAAAACGGTGGCCACCCTTGATCTGGCCACCGACGAGTTGATCTTCCACGAGATAGGGGGGCAGTCATGATCCGGAAAGTACGTTGGGTGGTTTCGCTGGGGGCGTTGGTGTTCTCTCCGTTGGCCGTCGCCGAGCAGGCCTGCTACGGCCCGGGGGATATCAACCGGGACGGCGTCGTGGGCCTCGCCGATCATGCCTTGGTGGTCGGGTGTCTTGGCGGTGTAGATGTGACCGTTCCTCCGCAGGGCTGCGACCAGGGTGACTTCGGCCGGGCGGACCTGGACATGGACAGTGATGTCGACATGATCGACTTTACGTTGTTTTCGATTGGCTTCGCCGAAGCCTACTTCGACTACGGCCCCGAGCGCCAAAACGCCGAAGCGGAGATGCTGGCGATGGCCGCCTCCGGCGAGCTTCGCGCCCCGGACGTGGAGTATGACCGCATCCTCCGCGACCTGGCGCTGATCCGGGTGGCCTATCCCGAACTCATCACGGTCATTGACGACCCGGACTACGTTCGCAACGAGCTGATCGTGAGTGTCCCGAAGGGACCGCCGACCGAGGCGTACGAAGCGCTGAACCGGTTCTTTCTTGTCACCGACGTGGATCCGCTCTTCGGCTCCTGGTATGTGCTGACCTTCTGCGACAACCTCAACGCCCCGGTTCTTGCCCTTGAATACGCGGCTCTGCCCGAGGTTCAATACGCCGAGCCGAATTACATGATCGGGATCGACGACTACATCACGGTGACACCCATTGGCGAGGTGTACCACTACTCGATCGATGACGGCTTCTTGGACTGCTTCGACGGGTGCGACTGTCACCGGCTTTGGGAGCTCGAGGTGGACGACGCCGGTACCGTAACGCTGATCTCATATCAGGAAACAGGGATGCCGTGGTGCGAGTTTTGACCTGCGTGTCGGTGACCGATTCGTACTGGCCAACCGGACTCGATGAGTTACACTCGCGGTGAGGTGAATTCCGTAGCCAAACACAGTGTTGCCCTGGTCGTCGGCACCGGCTTGACCGCCGCCCTTAGCCTGGCCTATTCGGTCTGCGCCGGACGCACCCTGGGCCCCAGCGCCTACGCCGACTTCACCGCCGCCCTATCGCTGGTGTTCTTCTGCAATATCGCCATGGGGCCGATCAATGAGACGGTCACCAGGTTCACCGCCGTATACCAAAGCCGCGGAGAGCTTGGCAAAGTGCGCACGCTGAGCCGAAAGGTCGCCGCCCGAACGGCATGGGTCGCTCTTCCGTGCGTGATCGCGGCACTCATGCTGATAGGCCCGCTCACGATCGCCCTGAAGTTCAACTCGCGCCTGCCCCTCCTGGTTGTCGTTGGAATTGTCTGCCTTACGTTGCCGCTCTGCGTCGCCCGCGGAGTTCTACGCGGGGTTCAGCGGTTCGGGCAATACAACGTGAACATCATCGTGGAAGCCGCGATCCGGCTGGCGGTCGGGGTGGCCTTGCTGGCGTTGATATGCAACGCCGCAGCCGGGCTTTTGGCCTATATCCTGGGGCTGGCTGCGATCCTGGTTGTATCCCGAATTCAGCTTCGACACGTCTGGAGCGGGCACCCCGCGGAGCCCATCGACGGCGGACCGGTGAGGCGATTCACCATACCGATCTTCATCATGATGCTCACTTTCGCCGGCTTCCAGAACATCGACATGCCCCTGGTCAAACACTACTTCTCCCCCGCCGACGCGGGCCTATATGGTGCAGCCTTCACCCTCGCCCGGGCGATCAGCGTCCTTCTGACCCCGTTCAGCACCCTCCTGCTGCCCTTGCTCACCACCATGCATGAGCGGGGGCATCGGGTCGCGGGTGCATTTGCCCGCCTGTGCGTTTACTTCCTCGCCCTCGCCGCGGGGCCCGTGATTGCTTTCTGGCTTTGGCCTGATCGGATCACGGTCGGGCTTTTCGGCCCGGAGTTCGCCGGAGCCGGGGCGTTGCTGTTGGCCGTCACCGCGGCACGCCTTGTTGGATCCCTCTGCCATCTGATCGCCCTGGCCGGTGCGTCCACAAATAACTTCCGGTTCTTGTACGTTTACGTTCCGGGGCTCGCTTTGCAGCTTCTAGCGGTGACTTTTTGGCATGGAACCACGTTGAGGGTTGTCGTCGCGGTGCTTGCCGCCCAGTGCGTGACCCTGATCGCCCTGGTTCTGCTTTGGGCCGGCAGGGCCCACTCCCGGCAGCGCAAACACGATGCGGGGGGCAACGACACAGAGCAACCGTTCACACCGGGCGATTCTTTCACCGCAGAGAACGCAGCCACGTAGGCTGGGCACTGCCCACCATCCTCGTCCGCGATAATGCAGATGGTGGGCAGTGCCCACCCTGCAGTGCTGTTTTGGGTTTCCCTCCTTTGCACATTCGAGCTTGTCTCGCGCTTCGAGCTTCGAGTTTTCGTAACTGCTTGTCTCTCGAACCGCTAAACGGTTGCGATTATCTTTCTCCTCCGGGCGTTAAGATCGCTACACACCGCCCAGACCGCAGTTGAGCGGACTTCGTAGCCTTTGCGAGCCCGGGCAACGGGATTATCGGGCTGTTACGGCAACTCCGGGCGCCGTGAACCGAGGCACTGAAACTGCAGGCTGTACGTCGTACGGTAGGGACGCAGTAGGCGGTAGGGCAAAGATGTTCTTTGCACTTCGGATGGCCCACCGGACGGACTTTGCCCTCCGGACCATCTTTGTCGCCCGGGCGTCCACCGCATGCGGAGGGGGGTCACGTGTATCGCGCTCAGGTCTATTGGTTCTTCCGGCGGAAGCTGAGGATCGTGGTCTTGTCGATTATGACCTACGCGGCCCTGTGCTAGCCCGGATCATTCAGTGCGCCGTGAAAACACGTGGATCTTCAGACGTAGGGTCCGCTGTGCGGACCTTCTCTCAGTGACTCTCGATCCTTTCCCGCTCCTGCTCTCTCTCTCTCTCTCTCTCTCTCTCTCTCTGCGCTCTCTGCGGTGAATAACCCGGGCTGACGGGACTTCCGTCCGCCGCAATGGACAGCCCAGCCCCGCGGAATTATCGTGCCGGGCATGGCCGCTGCCAATCCCATCCTGCGCTGCACGCTCGCCCTCGAGGACGGCACGGTTTTCACCGGGGTCCACTTCGGTGCAGGCGGGACCCGCACCGGCGAAGTCGTCTTCAACACCTCCATGACCGGCTACCAGGAGATCCTCACCGATCCGTCCTATTGCGGGCAGATCGTTACCATGACCTATCCGCACATCGGCAACTACGGGATCAACCGCGAGGACGTCGAATCGGCCGTCCCGCACGTCGCCGGCTTTGCGGTCCGGGAGCTGGCCCGGATCCCCAGCAGCTACCGTGCGTCAGCCAGCCTGGACGACTACCTGGCGGACTGCGGCGTGATCGGAATCGAGGGCATCGACACCCGGGCGCTGGCCCGGCGCTTGCGTGTCGAAGGGGCGATGCGCGGGGTAATCACGAGCGAGATCGACGACCCGGCCAAGTGCGTGCGATTGGCCATGGATGCCCCCGGTATGGTCGGAGCTGATCTCGTTCAACTCGTAGCTCCGAAAGAAGCGAGCACGTGGACCGCAGGGCTGCACAGGGAGTTCACACCCTCGCGGCCTGACATGCCCGCGCTCCGAGCCGCGGGCTTGGGCCCGCGCGAACTTTCGCGCGGGCTGACCCCTGCGGATCAGGAACGTCCGCGCAAGCTAAAGCATGCGGCTCCGCGCCACAACGTGGTCGCCATCGACTGCGGAATGAAGCGCAACATCCTTCGCCACCTGGTCGACGTGGGCTGCACCGTGCGCATCGTTCCGCCGACGTCGTTGGCCGCTTCGGTTCTGGAGTGTAAGCCGGACGGCGTATTGGTCAGCAACGGTCCGGGGGACCCCGCGGCGGTTCACTACGCCGTCGAGCTGCTGCGCGGGCTGATCGGAAAGGTACCGATATTCGGCATCTGCCTGGGACACCAGTTGCTCGGTCTGGCCCTCGGGGCCAAGACGTTCAAGCTCAAGTTCGGTCACCGGGGAGCCAATCAACCGGTGCAGAACCTCACCACCGGACGGGTCGAGATCACCGCCCAAAACCACGGCTTCGCCATCGCGATGGATTCGCTCGAGCAGGTGGGCGCCGCCCCGACGCACCTCAACCTCAACGACCGGACGCTGGAGGGCTTCGTGCACCGTGAGCTGCCGATTCTCGCAATCCAGTACCATCCGGAGGCGAGCCCCGGCCCGCACGACGCCACCTACCTGTTTGACTGCTTCGCGGTGATGATGTCTACCGGCAGGTCTCCCACCGGCGAAGAGATGGCCGGCGCCCAGGCTGCCCTGCAACATCAGGAATGCCGAATGGCGAATGGCGAATAGCGAAAAAGGGGAGCGATACTTCGATTCGCCATTCTGGATTCGTCATTCTGAAATCCCCTTCGGAGCTCAGATTCTGCTCGAGTAAGCAGTTTCGATCCTGCCAAACTGGCAGACAATTCCCGCAAGTTCGTTTCCAACCAGGACCAACAGTTCCATAACGTATTGCCCAGTAATAGGTTACGTGATACGGGGGCCGTGGAACGCGGTCTGCATGATAGTTCGGTGGCGGCAGGGGGAACGCAAGAAACGCAAAAACGCCGAAACTCGGGTATTTCTTAGTTTTTTCGTTTCTTCGTTTGTGCGTTTCTGTGTTTGAGCGTTTGTGCGTTTGTACGGAGCACTGTCATGATGATGGACCGGCTGACGATCAAAGCGGCCGAGTCGCTGCAGGCGGCCCAGAAGCTGGCTGCCTCGATGCAACACGGCGAGGTTACGCCTCTGCACCTTCTGGCGGCTCTGGTCGCGCCAGACTCAGGTGGAAGCCGGGGAAACGGCGGGATTGTCGTTCCACTCATGGAGAAGGCCGGCGTCGATGCCGGGCGGGTGCGGAGCATCGTGGAGGCGGAGCTGTCGCGTTACCCGAAGGTATCCGGTGGCTCGCTGGCGACCGGCCGCGGCCTGCAGGAGGTCCTTCAGGAAGCCCAGTCACACACCGACCGGATGAAGGATCAGTACATCTCGACCGAGCATCTCTTCATGGCCCTCGCCGAGGTGAAAAGCGACGCCCGCGAGGTCCTGTCGGTCTGCGGGGCAAGTCCCGAGACGATCCTGGCAGCCCTTCGAGAAGTGCGCGGTAGTGCCACGGTAACGTCACAAACTCCCGAGGACACCTATCAGGCGCTGGAGCGCTACGGGGTGGACCTGGTGGCCGTCGCCCGACGCGGGCAGCTCGATCCGGTCATCGGCCGGGACGACGAAATCAGGCGGTGCATGCAGATTCTCGCCCGGCGAAGGAAGAACAACCCCGTGCTGATCGGCGACCCCGGGGTGGGCAAGACCGCCATCGTCGAAGGCCTGGCCCAGCGGCTCCTTGCCGGAGACGTTCCCGAGACACTGAAGGACAAGCGCCTGATCGCGTTGGACATGGGCGGGCTCATCGCGGGGGCCAAGTTCCGCGGAGAGTTCGAGGAGCGGCTCAAAGCGGTCATCCGCGAAGTGACCGAGTCAGCCGGTCGGGTCATTCTGTTCATCGATGAGCTGCACACCGTGGTAGGCGCCGGCGGGGCGGAGGGGGCGGTCGACGCGGGCAACCTGCTCAAACCGGCCCTGGCCCGCGGGGAGCTGCGTTGCATCGGGGCGACCACCCTCGACGAATACCGCCGGCACGTCGAAAAAGACAAGGCCCTGGAGCGACGCTTCCAGACGCTCTACGTGTCGGAGCCGACGGTCGAGGACACCATCGCCATCCTGCGCGGGCTCAAGGCCCGTTACGACGCTCACCACGGAGTGCGTATCCAGGATGCCGCCTTAGTGGCAGCGGCTACGCTCTCCCATCGCTATATCTCCGATCGCAAGCTGCCCGACAAAGCCATCGACCTGATCGACGAGGCAGGGGCCCGTCTGCGAATCGAAAACGACTCGCTGCCCGGCGAGCTGGATGAGCTGCGCCGACGCATCATGCAGTTGGAGATCGAGCGCGAAGCCCTGAAGAAAGAAAAAGACGAGGGCAGCAGGAAGGAGCTTGCCTCGCTGGAGAAGACCCTGGCCCAGTTGCAGGAAGCCAACAACGCCCTGACCGCCCGGTGGGAAAGCGAGAAGGCCCAGCTCGAGGACATCAAGGAGCTCAAGCAGCGGATGGCTGCCAAGCAGACCGAGCTTGAGGAGGCCCAGCGGCAGGGTGATCTGGAGCGCGCCGCCCGGATTCGTTATGCCGATCTTCGTGAGCTTGAAGAGACCTTGACCGCCTGCGAGAAGAAGCTGGCTGATCTGCACGAGGACGGGCAGGGCCTGCTGCGCGAGGAGGTCACCCGCGAGGAGATCGCCGAAGTGGTGAGCAAGTGGACCTCCATCCCGGTCGCCCGCATGCTCGAGGGTGAAAAGGAAAAACTTCTGAGCATGGAAGAACGGCTGCATGAACGCGTGGTCGGGCAGCACGAAGCCGTCCGGGCGGTGGCGGACGCCGTGCGCCGCTCCCGGGCCGGGCTGGGCGATCCGCATCGGCCCATCGGTTCGTTCCTGTTCCTGGGTCCCACCGGAGTGGGCAAGACCGAGCTATGCAAAGCACTCGCGGAGTTTCTCTTCGACGACGAGTCCGCCTTCGTGCGGATCGACATGAGCGAGTTCATGGAGCCCCACAGCGTAGCCCGTCTGATCGGTGCCCCCCCGGGATACGTGGGCTATGAGGAAGGCGGACGGCTCACCGAGGCCGTCCACCGCAAGCCCTTCAGCGTCGTGCTGCTCGACGAGATAGAGAAGGCCCACCGGGATGTCTTCAACGTGCTGTTGCAGGTGCTCGACGACGGGAGGCTGACCGACGGGCATGGCCGCACCGTCGACTTCAAGAACACGATCGTGGTGATGACCAGTAACGTGGGCAGCGAGTACATCCAGAGACTCATCGAGGGGAGCAGCGACGACGCCCCCGCTACGGACGTCGAAATCGAGATGAAGGTCACCGAAGCTCTCAAAGGTGCGTTTCGTCCCGAGTTTCTCAACCGGGTTGACGAGCGGATCATCTTCCACCAGCTCACCCGCGGCGACCTCGCCCGCATCGCCGAGATTCAGGTGAAGCACCTGCGCGAGCGACTTACCGGCCGGGACATGACTCTGACGCTGACGGATGAGGCTATAGAGAAACTGGCGACGGACGGCTACGACCCAGCCTACGGGGCCAGGCCTCTCAAACGGCTGATCCAACAGCAGATCGAAAACCCCCTGGCCAAGCGAATCCTGGAAGGGAAGTTCACCACCGGAGATCACATCATCGTCAACCTAGCGTCCCCCGCTCCTGGTGGAGCTCACCTCCCCGGTGAAGTCTTCGCCTTCGACAAAGCGTAGCCGTAGGGTGGGCACCGCCCACCATTGTGGAACCGGTTTCCAACCGGTTAAGAACCGCTGGGACGAGATTCCCATCTCGTCCCCCGCAGTAGGGTGGGCACCGCCCACCGTGTGGAACCGGTTTCCAACCGGTCAAAAACCGGTGCCACAAGGTCTCGTTGTACTACACAAGTCGCTTGCGATCGATCTCGGCGGTGCCATACGATCTACGCCGTGCATACGATCTACGCCTCGTGTGCGATCGTTGTTCGCCCCGAAGGGGCAGCGACATGGCAGCCCAGGGCAACGCCCTGGGGAACCTTACCTCGGCGATTCGTTCCAAGCTCTATGCGTATCAGGCCGGCATCCTGCAAGAATGGAACAGCCCGGCAATCGTGATCGGCGGCGCTTTCGATCATGTCCATGCGTTGTTTGTGTTGTCCAAGAACCACGCACTGTGCAAGGTGGTGGAGGAGGTGAAGAAAGGGTCATCAAAATGGATCAAGACGCAAGGGGCGGCGTTTGCGGCGTTGTGTTGGCAAAACGGATACGGGGCGTTTTCCGTGAGCGAGTCGCAGGTGGAACATGTGCGGCGGTACATCGAGCAGCAGGAAGCGCATCATCGGACGATGACCTTCCAGGAAGAGTTTCGAGCGTTCTTGAGTCGCCATCGTCTCGAGTGTGATGAAAGGTATGTTTGGGATTGATTGTTTGTTGCGCCCCTACAGGGCTTTTTGGTATTGCGCGTCGCAGACCCAGGGCGATGCCCTGGGCTGACATGTTGCCGCCCCTTTGGGGCGAAGCGTGACCACACGAGCGGCGTAAATCGAGGCTAGTGCATCGTCACACCCAGATCTTTGGGTGTGCCACTGCTCTTGAGCAGTGTACGAATCCCGCGTGGCACTGTCATCCGCACTGCTCAAGAGCAGTGGCACACAGCACGATGCGGGAGGTCACCCGTAAGTCTAGGTGTGACGATGCACTAGCGACTTGTGTAGAACAATGAGGCCACAAGGTGGGGGTTACCTGGGTTCGCCGGCGTCGTTGATCTCGTCGCGAAGCCGCTCGACCTGGGCTGCGCGTTTTTCCGCATCGGCGTGACCGATCTCACGCAGGTAATCTACATACACCTGCGTCAATTCGACCGCTCGGCGTTTGTCACCTTGCTGAGCATACGAGCCCCCCAGATTCCAGCTCGTCTCGCTTTCTCCAGCACGGTCACCGATCTCACGCTTTATTTCGAGCGCTTGTTCATAGAACTCGATCGCCCGCCGCGCGTCACCCAGGCTCTTGTACGCGATCCCGAGGTTGCCGAGCGCGGCACCCTCCGCAAGCCGGTTGCCGATCTCTCGCATGATTTCGAGCGATTGTTTGTAGAACTCGATTGCCCGCCGCGGTTCACCCAGGATCATGTGGGCACTCCCCAGGTTGCCGAGCGCGTTGCCTTGTCCACGTCGGTTGCCGATCTCTCGCGCGATTTCGAGCGATTGTCCGTGGAACTCGATTGCCCGCCGCGGATCGCCCAGGGCTTCGTAGACAATCCCGAGGTTGCCGAGCGTTTCGCCCTCTCCACGTCGGCGGCCGATCTCTCGCATGATTTCGAGCGATTCTCCGTGGAACTCGATTGCCCGCGGCGGATCGCCTAGGGTATTGTAGGCAATCCCGAGGTTCCCGAGGTGGCCGGCTTCGGCGGAGCGATCCTGCACGCGGCGGGCGGCCGCCAGGGCGGCTTCCAGCCACTCGATCCCATCGCGCGGGTGCTGACGAAGGCTGAGGCAGTAAGCCCCCGCGTCCGGGTAGTCGCAGCACAGGCTGGCCGCGCCGGGGTCTGTCTCCGTGTGCATCCTGGACCAATTGAACCCGGTTTGAATGTTCAGCCACTCCAGGTCGAACAGTTTCAACGCCCGCAAGAAGTCGTCGTGCCCCTGCTCGTAGAGCCGATCGCAGGCGCGGGCGACCTGAAGATAGTGCGTTGCGTGACGCCTGGCGGCAGTCTGGCGGTCGGCGGACTCCAGGTGATCTGCCACGTAGAGCCGAACAAGATCGTGCAGCCGGTAGCGCCTCGTCGATTCGCTCCAATCAAGCACGCTGTAGCGGACCAGATCGCTGAGGGCGTCCTGTCCGGCCTCTTTCTCCCGCTCCCACACCGCCGCGGCCGCGGGGGCGTCGAAGTCACCCGGGAAGACCGCCAGGGCGTACCAGAGTGTCCGCAGCTCGTCGGGCAGCAGGGCGTCGCTGAGGCTGATCGAGGCGTCGACCTTGGGCAACTGCTTCAAGCGCGTCTGCTCGTCGGTCAGGCGACGGGTGTAGTCCGCCGGGCTCAGGTCCCGTCGCTCCGAGAGTGCGCTGCCGGCCAGTCGAAGCCCAAGCGGCAAGCAGCCGCACAGCTCGGCGATTCGCCCGGCCTCCTCACTCCCTATGCGCTTGCAGATGCGCAGAAGCAGTTTGGCCGCGTCGCCTGGGGGCATGGTGTCGAGATCGACCGCGTCCAAGCCGGGCAGCGCGAAGTGCGCGCGTGAGGTAACCAGCAGCACGCAGCCGGCCGGGGGAATGAGCGGTTGGACCTGATCGGCCCCGGACGCGTTGTCCATGAGGATAAGGCCACGTTGGCCGTGCAGCACGGAACGGTAGATCGCCCCGAGTGCGTTTTCGTCGTCCGGCAGGCGCTCCTGCGGGCGATACCCTCGGATGACGTGAGCCATGGCTTCGGACGCGGTAAGCGGCTTCTCGGCGGTGCCTTTCAGATCGAGGTAGAACTGGGCGTCGGGGAAGCGGTCGGTGAGCTGCTCTGCCAGCTTGAGGGCCAGCTCGGTCTTGCCGATCCCCCCCATGCCCCGCACGCCGGAGATGGTGACCCCACCCCGCTCGATTCCCGCAAGGAGCTTGTCCAACTCCTCGCCCCGGCCGGTAAAGTCGTTCACCGGCGAGCGGAGCTGATGCAATGAGGTCGCGCTCGCCGCCGCGGCGATGTAGTCGCCGGCAATGTTGTAGGCGTCGCGCCCAGCCTCGACGCCGCCCATGCTTGCCGTCGCCCCCGGGCCCGGATAGGAGCCGGGGGCTAGGGTTTTGGGGGCGGGTTTTCTTCCGGTGGGATTGCGGTCGCCTTGGCGTCCCGCCCGGCTTCGGTGTCTTTGACGGTCGCACCCCGCCCGGTTTGATCGTGGGCAACGGCATCACGCCCCGCCTTGACCCCTTCGATCCGCGCACCACCCGGAGCGGGCGCACCGCCCGCAGATCCATCGGCTTGCGGTGGGTCCTTGGAAGCCTCGAGCTCGACTCCCATCCCGCCCGGTCCTCTCATCTTGACGCGAACGCGGCGGAAATGTCGGTACAGCACGACGAAGACGATTACGACGATCGACCCGGCGATAATGAAGATGGCGGTGTCACTCACCATTAGACCTTTCGCAAGAACCTGCACTATCGGCGGAATCGTACCGGAAAACCGGCAGGATTGCACGCGAGCCTGGGAGGGACATTACGATGCCGATTGGGTATGCTGTTGCGCTGGGCGACGGGTGTCGCCGCAACGGTTCGATGAGATCGCAGAGCGTATCGTCCGATGATGGGGGGTGGGCGACGCCCACCCTACAGGATTCGTGGTTGGGACGAACATGGAAAACCCGCTTGAGCGTATGCTAAAGGAGCCGGTCGTGCTGGATACCGGCACGGCCATCCTCTACATTGGGATACTCGAGGAGATCACTGACCACCATTTCGTTTTGACCGACGCAGACATGCACGATTGCCGCGATGGGCATGCCAACAAGGAGGTATACCTTTCGGAAACGAACAAGGAAGGCATCGCGGTGAATCGACGCCGCGTGGTGGTGATGCGCTCAGCCGTGCTAAGCGTCTCCCGATTGGCTGACGTCGTAGCCGAGTAGGGTGGGCACTGCCCACCCAGCCTGCGTTTCGACGCTACGACGTTTCGACGTTTGGACGTTTTGACGTTTCGACTTTTTCCGTTTTTGCGTTGTCCGTGGAGAAGTCCGTGAACCTCTTAGTTACCGGCGGTGCCGGGTATGTTGGTAGCCACTGCGTTTTGGGGCTGTGTGACGGCGGCCATCGCGTTGTCGTTTACGACAACCTGGTAAGCGGTGGGCACCGTGCAGCCGTCGACCCCCGGGCCACGCTCGTGGTCGGCGATCTTGCCGATACGGAGCTGCTCGACCGCACGTTGGCTGCGGGCGGCTTCGACGGGGTGATGCACTTCGCCGCCCTGCTCGACGTGGCGGAGTCCGTTCGGGACCCGCTGGCATATTATCGCAACAACGTGGTCAACACCGTCTCGCTGCTCGAGCTGATGCGGACCCACGGGATCAGGAAGCTGGTCTTCAGCTCGACCTGCGCCACCTACGGCGTTCCTCCGTCGGTGCCGATCACCGAGGACATGCCCCAGGTCCCGATCAACCCGTACGGGCGTACGAAACTGGCCATTGAGTGGGCTCTGCAGGACAGCGCCGCCGCCTGGGGGCTGGGATCGACAGCCCTTCGCTACTTCAACGCCGCAGGTGCGGCTGCGGACGGGACCATCGGCGAGGATCACCACCCTGAACCTCACCTGATCCCTTTGGTGCTCCGGGTAGCGCTTGGCCAGCTCGGGGAGATAAAGGTTTTCGGGGACGATTATCCCACCCGCGACGGCACCTGCATCCGCGACTACGTGCACGTCGAGGACCTCAGCGCCGTGCACCGCACCGCTATCGAGACCCAGCAGGAAGGGGCGTTCCGTTTCTACAACGTCGGCACTGGATCGGGGGTGAGCGTCAAGGAGATCATCGAGGTCGCCCGCCAGGTGACCGGGCGGCAGATTCCAGCGTCCCCCGCCCCGCGGCGGGCGGGTGATCCGCCGGAGCTGTACGCCGATCCGACGAAGGCGATGACCGAGCTTAGCTGGCAGCCGCGATACGCCGATATCCGCCGGACCATCGAGAGCGCCTGGATCTGGCACTCTACCCACCCCGAAGGATTCGCGGCCTCGTAGGATTGCGGATTGCGGATGGGTGGCACGGTCAAGGATCGGTCCGACCGAAGGGAGAATCGATCCTTGGCCGTGGCGAAACGCTTGGGCTGTTGCCCACGGCCAAGCTCCGCCGCCTGTGGCGGCTCCGCTTGACCGTGCCACCCGCCGCAAAAACGAGCTTGTCCGTGCCGAACCTCAATCGAGCGGTTTTTCTCGACGGATGGCGGATTTCCCCGGTTGCAACCCCGCAGTCGGGACGTATAATGCGCGATTCGTGTTTTTCTCGGGCTGCCGAGAGGTAGGACAAACGATGCCGAAAATGAAAACCCACAAGGGGATCAAGAAACGCTTCAAGATCACCGCAAACGGCAAAGTCCGGTATAAACGGTCCAACGCCGGCCACCTGATGAGTGGCAAGAGCGGGAACCGCTGCCGGTCGATGCGCCGCCCTGCGATAATGCAGGGAACCGTGCAGAAACGCATTAAGAGGGCTCTCGGAGAGGGCTGATCGGGCATCCGTGCGGGCGATGACCGGGGTGGTTTCCGGTGAGCCGGCCTTGCTTGGGAGTTGATCGAACATGGGAAGAGCCACGTACGGCGCCGCCCGACATAGTAAAAAAGTGCGTATCTTGAAGTCCGCCAAGGGCTACCGGGGCGCCCGCAGCAAGCGTTGGCGGACCGTCAAAGAGGCCGTGGTGCGGGCTGCCGTTCACGCCTTCCGCGATCGGCGCCGGCGCAAACGTGAGTTTCGGGCTCTGTGGGTGACCAGGCTCACCGCCGCATGCCGGGCTCGGGGGATCAGCTACAGCCGATTCATATTCGGTCTAAGCGCAGCGGACATCGAGCTGAACCGCAAGATGCTCAGCGAGATGGCCATTCACTCACCGGCTGACTTCGACCCCCTCGTCGAAGTGGCGGGCAAGCATCAGCCCAAGGTCGCCGCCGCGTAGTCCCGTGTTTCACAATAATGCGACTATACTGAGTGTGTCGAACAACGGCAGCCGTGGATGGCATGGGCAAGCGCAGCTTGCCCGTGGGGAACCTCCCGCGCCGCTGGAAACGCACGGGCAAACAAGTTTGCCCATGCCATCCCGACGCGCAGTATCGCAAGAACGAACTTATCGAGTTTGTAACAGCATTACCGGGCTCATCGGTCCCCGTTCCTCTCATTGTGCAGCGACTGCGCTGCTTGTGTTCGCCCCTAACCCGTCTTCGACAGTTGTGTTTTGCAGGTTGTTGCAAGAGCGGAGCTTCCGATCTTGATCGTCTCGACCGGCGGGAGGGCCCGCGTTTGTGGGCATCCATGACCGCGACATTCTGCGCGAAGCGGCTACAAGAAGACAGGAGCGCG
>SDBU01005988.1_pt1 | contig 14395 bp, 11 predicted proteins | sample 2277071 | NCBI WGS metagenome assembly SDBU01 (sample SAMN10397929, study PRJNA504765) | marine sediment metagenome | isolation source: marine sediment core GS08_GC12, 126 cmbsf | place: Arctic Ocean: Gakkel Ridge, Loki's castle | collected 2008
GAATATGGCAATCAAAGCCCCAGCCAACAAAGAACCAATCAAAACAATATAAAAACCAATCGCTTCCTTGGGCAGCCGGCTCAACCCCCCCTTCCATTTAAAAGCATCGGCACTCACATAAGCTGTGGTCGCAGCTATTACCGGAATGGCTAAAAGACCAGCCCCAAAAAGACCCAAAGAAAACAAAAGAAATGCTCCCTCACCAACGACTGGCTTTAAAGCCAAAGCCGCTTGTTCGGGCGTTTCTAACATCTGATTTTTGCCAAAAAAAGCATAAGCTGATGCTAAAACAATAAAATAGAAAATAACCTGGGGATAAACCATACCAGCAATTACTCCCCTTGTCTCCTTTTTTAAATCGGTAACAGATTTTTTGTCTTCCACCTCTTCGGTTGTTTGCCAAAATAACATATATGGAGCGATTGTGGTTCCAATTGCGGCTACAACAATTAGGATCATTTTTTTGTCAAAAACCAACCTGGGGACAAAGGTGTCCTTTAAAACCTGGAACCAATCCGGACGGACAAGGAACGCCGCTCCCACATAAAGCAATAATATCGGGGTCAGCAAGAGTAAAAAACGACTCACTGTTCGATAATTTTTTGAAATCAATAAATATGACAAAAGCCCGATAATCGGAATCAACCACCAAAGCCAATTAGTATTAGTTAAAACCCCGGCCACCTGTCCCATACCGGCAATATTAGCGCCGATCGTTATTGTATCACCAAAGATTAAAATTAAAGCCACCACAATGGCAACTTTCTGACCAAAATTTTCCGCAATCACCTGATTTAATCCCTTTTTTGTGACTATCCCGATTCGAGCTGAAATTTCTTCCAAAACCGCCAGCATTGGAAAAGTCACGATTGGCAACCACAACAAACTTGTCCCTGCAAAAGCGCCAACCTGAGTATAAGTGATAATGCCAGCCGGATCATTGTCAGCGGCGCCGGTAATTATTCCCGCCCTTGAAATAGTAAAATAATCTTTGATATTTCTTCGTTTTTTGACAAATTTAACCACCACTTTAACTTCATCTTTTACTGAATCTTTGACCATTTTCTCAGCTTTTTTAGTATCCTGTTGAAGATCTTTTGCCGCTGAATGAATCTCTTTGCCAATTTTTTTTACCATCTTTGCATTTTGAGCCATTTTATCATTCTGATTGGAATGATTGGTAGATTTTATGCCACTCCTTTAAAGACAATGTTTCAGCCCTTCTTTCAAAATCAATCCGGGCTCTTTTTAAAATTCTTTTAATTTCGCCGGAGTCCATTCGTAATCCTCCAGCCAATGAATTATGTAATTGTTTTCTCTTTCCAGAAAATCCTGCTTTGACAATTCGAAAAAACTGCCTTTGGGAAATTTGGGAAAATTTTTCTGAGATATTTTCAATTTTAATAATTGCTGAATCAACTTTGGGAACTGGAAAAAAACTTTTCGCTGACACGGCCTCAACTAATTTTGGGTCTGAGAAAAATTGGACCGAAACAGACAACAAACTCATATTACCAGGTTTGGCAGTCATCCTTTCTGCCACTTCTTTTTGAACCATTAAAACCATAAATTTTGGTTTCAGTTTGGTTTCTAAAAAATATCTCAAAACCGGCTGGGTAATATAATAAGGCAGATTAGCCACCACTTTGTAATCTTTAATTGTGCCTAATACTTTTTTCAAATCCAGGCCCAAAATATTCTTTTGAACAATTTTTAAATTAACAAAATGACCGCAGGTTTCTTTTAAGACTCTAATCATATTTCGATCCACTTCCACACCCAACACCCATCTCGCTTTTTTGCATAATTCTTGGGTTAAAGTACCGACTCCGCAGCCAACCTCAATCACATAATCTTTTTTAGATAAATCAGCTGTTTTAATAATTTTTTGCAAGACATCTTTAGCGACCAAAAAATTCTGTCCCAATCGCTTTTGGGCCCACAAATGATGCTGTGATAGCAATTGTATCAGCTCGTCTTTGTCGGTCAGATTCATAAAGCCTCAATCAGTAAACAATTAACAAGTAACAATTAAAAAATAAGAACCTCCCCGACGTACCGTCGGGAAGAACCTTGTTACGTGCTTGCGCTACCCCTTCGGGGCTGCGGCTCCCCGATTGTTATCGGGGTCGCCTTGCAAGCGATGTAATAAAAAAGCCTTGTCCAAAACTTATTATAACTGGAAAGAATTTTTTTGCCAACATCATCTGATTTCTTCGATGCGGACTCTTATTATGCCAGCCCAAGGATTTGCTATTGCCTGAAATACATCAAAATTCAAATCAATCACTCTTCCTGTCCAAGCTTCCGGCCCCCAACCGCCAACAGTTGTAACCACTGATTTTCCATTCGCCAAATTAGTTACTTTTAATTTTGTGCCCCTCGAATATCTTCTGCTAGCAGTTGCTCCCGGATGCCAACTCGCCAATCCCTCCTGAACGCTATATGGCTTAGTTCCTTTGCAAATAATTTTATTTTGAGGTTTTGCGAGAACAGTCTCAGACACCGACTCTTTGCTAGCTAACTGTTCATTCTCATAAGTTAACTTAAATAGAACCTCTTTTTCGCCGTTTTTGCCTGACTGGCTGACATAACTTCTGCCAATATAGATATTGGGATCGTCTTTATAAACTATTTTGTATGGCACTGGCAATATCTCTGTTTTTTCTTCTGTCCTTACTCTGACGATAGTAATTTTTATATCTGAAGTTAAAGTTGTATCTAATGATGGCGAAACTCTATCCAAATCTGAAAGCTCAATGTCTTGCTCGTCTAATAATTGTTTAACCGTCTCTTTCCAGGTTCTAAAAGTTTTGATTTTGCCGCCGTCATTCACTATCACTGCGGTCGCTCTTCTAATTCTTACCCTTGTACCAATCCCCAAACCAGGATCAACTAAAACTGAAACTTTATCTTCGGGATAAACTTGAATTCCGATATCAGCAAAAACATCTGTCAGTTCGCTTTCAGCTGACATAAATTGAAATTCAATGCCATTATCGATAATAATCACCGGTTTTTTGACAGGCGTTTGAGCTCCCAAAACCCGCGGATTTTTATTCTTGGCAAAACTAGTTAGAACGATGCCAAAAACAACTATTAAAAAAAGTCCAAATATTATCTTAAATTTATGTTGGATAATGTTATTCATTGTTATTTGCTCCGCCACGTTTGACGTGGCTTCGCGTTATTCGTAGTTATTAATTGTCTTTTTATCTTCCACTTAATAACAACTTAATAACCACCAATAACTATTAACAACTACGTAGCCCATTCTAACAAAGCCCCAAAACTTGTCAAATTGACTTTTCAGCTTATTTATCTATAATATAATAAGATGTACCTTACCATTAAAGAAAGGTAGGAGAAATTGAAATGGATAACCAAAATAGTACTGGTTCCGCCCAAGAAGCAGAAGCAATCCTGAAAGAGTTCCGAATATATGCATTAGTTGTATCAGAACTGCTGGAAAAAATGCAACAAATGAAAAAAGAATTATCTAAACATGGTATTGAGGTGCAACTAACCGACATGCAAACTAGGCTGATTACCCAAATAAATTTGCATGAGTTGGTTGAAAGAGTTTACCAAAAACAAAAACAATATGTAGATGAAAGATGGCAATTCTCAAATAATGTACCAACTGATCTGCCTCTCGTTGAAGGCAACCCTGATATGATTGAAATGATGATAGATTTCTTGATGGGTAATGCCATTAAGTGCACCTATGAGGGAGGAAAAATACAAATAAGTGCTATAGATGAAGAGGAAACAGTAAGAATAGATGTTCAAGATGAAGGCCTTGGTATCCCAGGGGAAAATCAGGATTCAATTTTCAATGATAACCCCACCCTGGCATTGGTTCGTAATATTGCTCAGTCACATGGCGGAGAAGTTTGGCTGGATTGGTCTGTATTGCATCAAGGATCACGGTTTTCCATCAGACTGCCCAAAAAAGATAATCTGCCAAACAAAAATTCTTGCGTTTGTGAAGAATAATTTTTGCCAGTCGTTGTTCGGCAATCATGCCCATTCGGGCACAACGAACAATGGCTTCTTTTTTTACTCAACTTTCTTCAACGGCGCCACCGACAAAGACAACTTTTTGACACCTTTTCCAGCGAAAGCAACTTGAGCGGTATCACCATCAATTTGAACTATCACTCCCTGCCCAAATTTAGAGTGCTCAATTTTATCTCCCTCCTTGAATTGAGGCTTAGATTGCTGATTGCTGTTTGTTGATTGTTGATTGTCCTTAACCATTTCCTCCGGAACATCCCCAATAAACCGCGATGGCAAATTAACCTGAATCCCGCCATACAACAATCGCGATTTAGCATGAATCATATATAATCTTTTTTTCGCCCGCGTCATTCCCACATAGCACAATCTCCGCTCCTCTTCCATTTCAGTAGGTTCCATCAAACTCTTTGAATGGGGAAAAAGCGCCTCTTCCATCCCAGCCATAAAAACCACCCCAAATTCCAAACCCTTAGCATTATGAACGGTCATCAGAGTTACTGCATCAGAATTTTGGTCCCATGTATCAATATCAGCCACCAATGAAACCTCTTCCAAAAAAGCCGCCAAACCATCGACCGGCGCTAAATCGGCAAAATGCTCAGCCACAGATTTTAATTCTTGGACGTTTTCCCATCGACTCTCACCCTCAATTGTCCCATCCAAAATATAATCCTTGTATTTAGTAGCCTGTAAAACAAAATCGATCAGCTCTAAAATATTTAATTTTTCTCCCGCTTCCTTTAATATCTTTAAAAGTTCTAAAAATCTTAAAACCGATTTTTTCGCCCTGGAGTGTAAATTATCCAAATCTTCAATCTTCTCTTTTAATTGCTCCAGATCGCCAGCAAACTCAGCCCATAAATCAGCGATTTTCTGCCAACTAACTGGTGTAATTCCCCGCGGCGGCACATTAATAATCCTTTCCACTGCCACTTGATCTTTGAAATTGGCAATCATTCTTAAAAAAGCCAAAATATCTTTGATTTCTTTACGGCTGTAAAATTTCACCCCACCGATAATTTTGTAAGGCACTCCGTATTTGAGAAAAATCTCTTCCAATGCCCGACTCTGGGCATTGGTGCGGTACAATATCACAAAATCTTTGTAGTTTGAAATGGGGAAGGCCGGATCTTTTTTTAAACCATCAACTTCCCTAATAATAAAATCAGCCTCATCTTTTTCATTTTTGGCATTATAGATTGTCACTGGTAAACCATCTTCGTTTTCAGTCCAGAGCTGTTTTTCTTTTCTCATCATATTTTTGGAAATTACTTTATGGGCTGCTTGGAGAATTTTCTTAGTCGAACGATAATTTTGCTCTAATTTAATTACTTTGGTTTTAGGAAAATCCGATTCAAAATTTAAAATATTTCTGATGTCCGCTCCCCGCCAGCCATAAATAGAATTGTGAACCACGATGCCGTCTGCAATATAATTATAATGTTCGTCAGTTGATAAATCATAAATTTCGCCTCGAAAATCTTTTATCTTTACGTCAATGACTTTATCCTCAATTATTTTCCTTTTTGAATAAACTGGAATTATCATTCCTTTTTTAATATGACTCGCGGGCCAAAAATAAAAACTTGCATTTTCCCCCGTAACTAATCGTGCCTTTCTCACTATTTCTAAATCTGATTTTTTAGCTAATTTTTCAACAAAATCAATAGCATCTTTATAATGTTTACGCGAAGTCTCAATTCTCCAACTATTACGATCGCGTCTAATTTTAAATTGCGGAGATAATTTGTCTTTTAACTTTTGATCTGAGGAGGTCAATGAAATCCGATGCGCATGCCAACCCTGATTTTCCCAAAAATGATAGTCACCAAATAAAACTAAAGTAATCTTTTTTCTATCTTGTTTTTTTCGTGAACTTTTAATAGTAAAGTTCTGTGGCCAATGATGCGGATAATCATAAAACAACATCAAGTCCTTAAAAAGAGATTTTGCTCGTCCTTCTGTATCAATGTTTTGATAGAGACGGTTGATATGTTCCTGTTTCAATCTCATAGATCTACCAGAATTATGAAAAACCATTGTTGGCAAACCATATTTGGCCGCTAAAAATTGCTCTAAATAATAAGCTTCAGAAATATTATCACAAACTTCTAATATCCAAATTTTATCTGCTTTCTCCTGATTTGCTCGAACCTGTAAACCAGAGACTACATCTTTGGAACGGCGTATACTCCTTACTCCTTGAGTAATTCCAATTCTATACCCCTTATTTTTTCGATACATTAAGTAAACATAATATTGACTCTTAGCTGGTTTCAATTTACCAAACATCATATGGTTTGGGGTAGTCTTTATTTGATAACCCTTTTTAGTTTTTATAGTCAAAATCTTTCCTGAATATTTTTTCTTGAAGATCCTTGTCACTTTAGCATAATCGCTTTTCCCATAGCCGATAGCGGATTTTACTAAATCCCCTCTTTTAACTTTCTCAACGGGCAATTTCCCTTTTGGACTCTGGATTTTACTGCCCTCTAGCAAACACTGGTCAGAATCACCGACGACACAGATATTTTTATGTTTTTTGGCTAACATTTTCACCAAAGTATATTGGGCCCGATTTGTGTCCTGATATTCATCAACTAAAATATATTTAAAACGACTCCGCCATTTTTTCAAAATCTTGGGATGCTTTTGGAGTAGCTCAACTGTACGCATAATCAAATCATCAAAATCTAAACCTTGATTCTGATCGAGAATTTTTTGATATTCAATATAAACTTTGAGCACGATTTCATGAAAATAAGTCGTCGCATATTGGGCGTATTTTTTGGCGTCAATCAGTTCGTTTTTGGCATTGGAAATCATATTTAAAATTAGTTCTGGCGCGTATTGCTTAGGATCGATTTGGAGTTTTTTCAAAGCTTTTTTGATCGCAGTTTTCTGATCGGTTTCATCAAAGATGGCAAAGTTGGATTTAAAACCTAAAGTTTTTGATTCTTCTCTGAGAATTCTGACACAAATAGAATGAAAAGTTCCTAAAAATGGCAAAATTCTGGCTTTTTCTTTTTCCTCACGACCTAATAATTTCGCTACTCTTTCGCGCATTTCGTCGCTGGCCTTGTTCGTAAAAGTAACCGCCAAGATATTATATGGCTTAATTTGTTTTTCATAAATTAAAAAGGCGATGCGATGGGCTAAAACTCTTGTTTTTCCTGAACCAGCGCCAGCAATTATCAAAACCGGCCCTTCCGTAGCCCGGACCGCCTTTTTCTGTTCTGGATTTAAATTGGCTAAAATTTCCTTCATTGCTTTTCCATTGTAGCTAATTTGGCCCAAAAAATCTATTATTTATTATTGAAATTGGAAAACTGATATAGTATAATATCATTACCGTCAACTCAGCACATTACAAAAAAGGAGTGATACGGATGACTAATACTGCCACTATTAACCTTGGTACGTCTGATATTGTAGAGATTGTAATCGGCTACTCAAAGCGACCTCCCAATGGTGACACATGGCAAATCCCAATTCAGGCAATACACACAGCACTCTTCAATATCAAAGAAAGATTCCCAGAGTTACTTAGACATCTTCACTTTTCTGAACACCCAATTAAACCCCACAGTTTGGGTATCGAGTCGGCACTTGCCAGCGCTGGAACCACAGGGTGCGTCTGGACTGACAGCCCCCGCTATAAGAACCTTTTTATAACAGAAAAGATGCGGCAAGGCGGCTATAGGGAACACATCGAAAATGATTACCCGGAGCCGGAGGCATCGGAACAATTTGAGGCACTCGCCCAAGCATTTGACCAAGAAGTTGCAATATTTGAATCTGAAAACCGAGCCAACTAACTCTGACTTCTATCTCGCCCTGGCCCCGCCCGGTAGGCCACAACATCTGTTGTGTTAGCCCGCCGGGCCTCTTTTTTTGATCAAAATTTCATAAAAAGTGCCAAAATACTTGACATTTATTTTTTGATATGATACAATACATCTGAAGCTAAAATAGCTTCAAGTATTGATTTATAGTTTTAATACAGTTACAATAAAAATGACAATATTAATGTCATTTTGGAGAAGATATGAAGCAAAAAAAGAAACTATATAATATCCTATTAGAATTTGGCTTAACAGATAAACAAGCTCGGGCTTATCTGGCGAGCCTGAAGATTGGCCCAGCCACCATATCTGATTTAGCTCGCCAAGCTGATTTAAAACGAACCACCTTAGCCTTGATTCTTGAGGAGTTAGTTCGCCGACAGATTTTTCAAATTATTCAAAGAAAAAAACGAAAATTTTATTTAGCTTCTGCTCCTGAACAACTTATTGCCCTTTCCGATAAAAAGAAACAATTATTAATCCAAGCTCTTCCCCTATTTCAAGAAATTGCTAAACCAGTCTATCAGACGAGTTATCAAGTATTAAAAAGTCCATCAGATATTCAAAAAATGCTTAAGGAAATTATCAAAAATTCTGAAATAGATTATCAAATTATTCTACGGAAATTTCCAAAAAAATAAAAATATTTAAAAAGGGCAACTCAACCTATCTCCCCGCAAAGGTAAATAGATTTTTTGTTGCCCAAAATAATTATAACAAATCTGTATCCTCTTTGGTAGGCTTTAGCTCTTGACTTTGGTCAAAAGCTAAAATACTGCTAAGGAAGACAAACATGAACAAACAGGAGAAAGGATTCACTCTAATCGAGCTGTTGGTAGTGATCGCAATAATAGCGATCCTAGCAGCAATCTTGTTCCCGGTATTCCCAAAAGCCAGGGACAAGGCACGTCAAGCAAGCTGCATGAGCAACCTTAGACAAATTGGGCTGGCAATCGCGATGTACGTCCAGGACTACGAAGAAAGATTCCCTTTCACCTCATCTTGGGGTCCGTGCTGGATCGATGCCAAAGGAGACAAAAATTCTCCAGACTATCGGGGCGATCGGATGTTTCTACCTGATCTGTTGGAACCATACACTGGAAGAAATCAGATTTGGTGGTGTCCAAGCATTGATCCGAACAGTCAAATGCCGGGATGTGTAATTCCCTATACATTTCGGCAGAATGGAACCACTTATATGTGGAATCACGCTGTTTTTTACGGACCTAATGGTACACTTGGTTATGATGGAATGATTTGGGTAGCAGGTAGTCTGCTTGATAAGATACCTGAACCGAGCAGAGCTGCTTTATTAACTGACATTCCTTATGATTGGCGTGGTGACAGAGTGGCGCATTGGACAGGATTAAATGTCACTTATGCTGATGGACATGTCAGTCATTTCAATCTCCCAGAAGAGAAAAGTTTCTGGAAAAATTATGGTTGGCAGGGATTTATTGAATAGTCTCTCTTGTTAATAAAATCTAGCGGCTTCTGCTCTATCTCGCCGTGGCCCGGTAGGCCAAACACTACACATCGTGTTTGCCCGCCGGGCCTCTTTTTTTTTGCTCAAATATTTTTGAAAATTGTCGAAAGACTTGACAAAATTATTTCCGTTTGCTATCATTTAAATATCGTAAAGGCGCGACAAGCGCTCAAGTCTCCGAGAAGGAGACAATCTTCGAGAGGAGAATGACAAATGTCCCTTAACAATGCTGTTGATGTAGCTACAGGAGGAAATCAAAACCCAGTCGTAACCGAGGTGCTGTGCGCATTAACCAAAGAACTAACGGACACCTTCTATCCAGACATTCGAGATCTCTGTCTCCATGCCAAAGACTATGAGGGGGTGGCTACTTCAGTCGTCGCAGTAGCAGCTTTCACTCCTGTACTGGTTGAACATTGGATGAAAGTTGTTACACAACCATTGAGAGAAACTGAGATGGTTCCTAATGACACTTCGTTTTCCAAGGCGTTCGGCTTTGGCGTGGTCCTTGGGATTTTCGAGACAGGTGTGTGGCTTGATCAACATCGGGAAGAGAGAACTGAGTTTGAAGAAATCTGGGCGTTGATGGTTGAGAAGATTGTTCTTAACCACTCGTTGGAGCAGTTCTGGCCAGGTTCTATGGTTAAGCCAGGCAAATACGAGGCGCGTCTCTCTGAAGCCATCAAGAAATTCATACGAGGAAAAAAAGTATTTTCTGAATGGCAAAAAGGGCATAATCAAGAACAACGTATAGCTCAGACTTCCAAGCTATTCGAAACAGTGACAGCGGCAATAAAAAATGCAGAACTGCCGGCAGGACGTCTCAAGGGCGATGAGGTGGTATCACCGATTGGAAAACTAATCTTGGGACAACTCACATATGCTGTATTTGGATCAATGACACCATACGGACAAGCCCAAGCCCTAAGCACTCTGCCAGAACAAATCCTCCAACAAGTCTAGTTCTCATTAGCCCGGTAGGCCGACACTACACATCGTGTTTGCCCGCCGGGCCTTTTTTTTATTTTAGTTAAGAAGTTAGGGTGTTAGGAAGTTAGAAAGTGAGCGAGCGAATATTAAGTAAAAATTATTTAGAATTAAAAAAAGCGCCTATTTTACTTGACTTTTTATTTCTTGCATCCTATAATTAAATAAATCCGTACCTTAAACTGTTATCCAAAGGAGAACAAACTGTGCCGACAGAAAAAAAACAAGCTCAAGAGCATCCATATGATGTAGGTAGAGAGGACTTAAGATTGATTTGTAAGAAGGCAACAGAGCAAGTAATTCTTTCTGATTTAAATCCCCCTCAATTTTGGGAATGGCCTGGAGTAATGGAAGTTATTGAAAATTGCGCTGAAAGACTTGGACCAAGAAACATTATATTCTTAATAGGCCCTGAAGGCATTGCCGAAGATCACCCCTTAAAAGAAAAAGAAAGGGAAGGTAAGATTTCAGTAAAGTGCGTATCACCTGATGTCCCAATTCGTTATTTTAGGTTACCCATTCCTCACAAAGGTTGTTTTACCTTGATGGCTCCGAATGAAAAAAAACCAAAGTACCCATGGATAAGGAGACTTTGGAATTGTGATTTTGCCGCCAGAGAGTTGATTAAAGGAATTAGTTCAATGTTGAAAGACTGCGGTATGACTTCACTGGCTCATAACCTGAGAGTAGAAGCTGTTGCTGCAACGGGTTGTTTATTACCATTGATAGCTATTGTGGCAATAGTAACAGTTATATTATTGATTGTGGGAACGACAATAACCAACTTGTAGATTTACTCGCCGTCTAGGGTAAATTCTTTAGTAAACTACAACCACCTTAGACGGTTTTTTTATTAAAAAAAGCGCCTATTCTATTTGACTTTTGCGCTCGTCTTGTGTTAGAATAGGCGCGGAACTGACCGCCCTGTTAATTTAATTTAATGGCGCGTTCCGCGCCTTGGGAGGCTGCAGTCTTCTAATTATCCCCGAAAAACCTATTGGCCCTTCAAAGATGACTGAGTGTCTGCATGCCTTTGGTTTGGAAGGGACAAGAGCCGATCCTTCTCTTGTGCCAAGCCTCTACCTTTGTGGTAGTTGGCACACCTTAGACAAATTTTTATTTGTCTGAGGCGCACCAACTACCTTTTCCACCCCCATCTCTCCTTGATACAAATTAGGCAATTGGGAGCCCGAGATATACTCGGGATTTTTGTTTTAGAAGGTACTAAATTTTTAGAGAACATTTTTTGGACCGGGATTGGATTCGTGAAACTGTGTCACAGAAATTAAAAAGCCCCTCTTTGTATTTTTCTGCGCTGATGCAGAGACTTGTTGTTAACTCTCCAATTAGGAGATTATACTATTATATGATTTATAAAATTTTTTGTCAAGACCTATGTGGGGCACTTTTTAATTTTCTCTCCAAAATGAATTCAAATTTGTCAATTTTCATTTTGATTTTTGATTTTTGATTGTTGATTGTTAAAGTTATCCACAGCCCTAAACTAAAAGTTATCCACAGATATTTATCCACAATTACTTTTTTAATCCAATAAAACTTCCAAAACAGGGAAATCGTTCATTTTCTTTTTTATAAAAATTTGGTTATTTCTCTGTTTTCCGAGCTGAAAAAAATCGCTGAGCTTCACAAAAAGTACAAATCCCGCAATCTTCTATATTATCTTTTAAAATACCCACATCCACTAACTGCTCTATAGCTAACTTAGTCAAATCAAAATAAATTTTATTATTTTTTTGAATAAAATACTCTTTCCACTTTCCATTTTTTAAACCTTTTAAAGTATCTTGTTTAAGCCAATAACAGCATTTTCTGATATGGGGGCCGATTCCGACCAAGAGATCTCTTGGCAAAGAATCAAAATCCTTTTTTAAAATAGAAATGGCATTGGGGATAATTCCTGCCACCAATGACTTGCGACCACCATGAATAGCAGCAACAATTTTTTTAACACGGTCGTAAATCAAAATTGGTACACAGTCAGCAGTTTTAGTAATCAAAATCTGACCAGGATTCTTAATGATTAAACCATCAACATCAAGTTTAATATAGCCACCATTATTAGCTGGCACAATATGAATATTCGCCTTATGTATCTGCTCAGCATAAATTAAATTATTAATAGTGTAGCCATCCAAGTCTAATTTTTTAAGAGCATTTAAAATATTCTTTTCACTATTGGAATTAGAAAAAGGATTCACCGAGCCATCTTTGCGTTCCATAATTGCGTGAATAATATCTTTATGTTTTTTTAGATTATCAAAAAAGATCATTATTTCTTCCTTTTCTCAAAATAAATTATCACTCCTATTACTATAATAATCAAAGCGCCAAAAAATATTCCCAAAGTAACTAGCCAACCTGAAGCTGCACCAACTAAATTAGTAAAAAAGTGAATTAATCTTTGCCCAGGATTTGTAATATCAAAAATAAATAAAAGCAAAACCGCAAATACAAACCAAAAAACAACCCTTTTGAAAACACCAGGTTTAAACAGAAAATAATAACTAAACCAAGCTGAAATTCTACCAGCCAAACCTATATCAGGACTTTCTGATTCAGTCAAATCCAAAATCGCCTGACGATAATATTTAATCGCTCTTTTAACATCCTCTTTTGAAACTTCTTTATTGTATTGCTCAAAAATGCTCTCTTTTGTCTCCAAGGCCTGGGCTAATTGATTCAAACTAGAAAATCGGCTTTTCGCCTCTCTAATGCGCTCATAAATGTTCTTACCTCGATAATGCTGATTCTTCAAAATATAATCTAATAATTTGTCAGATTCTGCTAAAGCCATACATAAACCAGAAAGAGTTCCCTCTCCTTGATAATCTTTAATCGTTGTCCAATCAATTGTTGTTTCTTCAAAAAGATCTTTCATTTTGTCAGTAAACAGTCAACAGTAAACAATATATTTTATTCTTTATTGTTATCTGTTACTTGTTAACTTTCTCCTGTCTTTTCTTTTCTAAATTTTTAAATGATAATTGCTCAGGGGCAAAATATAGCTGCACATCACCAGTCGGTCCATTTCGATGCTTTTTAATCATAATATCAGCAATATTTTTTCTATCTGTTTCTTTCTCATAATAATCTTCTCTAAAAATAAACATCACTACATCTGAATCCTGTTCTATTGAGCCCGAATCTCTTAAATCTGCCAATTGGGGAATATGGTTGGGTCGCATTTCCACTGCTCTCGATAATTGCGAACAAGTCAAAACTGGAATATTTAATTCCCGCGCCAAAGCCTTTAACGCTCTCGAGATTTCTGAAATCTCCTGAACCCGGTTATAATCACTAGACAATGATCTTCCCTGAACCAACTGCAAATAATCAATCACTATCAAACCTAAACCATGATCTGATTTTAATTTTCTCGCCCTTGTCCTAATCTCCATACTATTTAGAATAGGGGAATCATCAATAAATAAAGGCGCTTCTGACAAAACTCCCATTGCATAACCGATTTTAGGAAAATCAGAATCAGATAACTGACCAGTTCTTAATTTCCAAGAATCAACTCCAGCCCGTGCACACAGCATCCGATCAACTAACTGTTCCTTTGACATTTCCAAAGAGAAAATACCGACTGGAATTTTTTCCTTAATCGCCACGTGGGCGGCAATATTCAAGGCTAAAGTGGTCTTTCCCATTGCCGGTCTGGAAGCTAAAATAATCAAATCTGCATTTTGCAAACCGGCCAAGAGATTATCTAAATCATCAAAACCAGTTGAAATCCCTCTTAATCCTCCTTTTTCTTTGTGCAATTTATCAATCCTATCAAATGTTTCAGATAAAACATCCTTTAATGATATAAACTCCTGTTTTAAATATCTCTGAGTCACATCAAACAAAACTCTCTCTGAATTATCCAAAATCGCATCCACATCATCTTGTTCTTCATAACCCAACTGGGCAATATTTTGGCCAGCCTCGATCAGTCTTCTTAAAACCCCCTTTTGGGAAATAATATTAGCATAATGGACAACGTGACTGGAAGTTGGCACTGCATTAGCTAAAGAGGCAATATAAC
>SDBU01005989.1_pt1 | contig 14391 bp, 13 predicted proteins | sample 2277071 | NCBI WGS metagenome assembly SDBU01 (sample SAMN10397929, study PRJNA504765) | marine sediment metagenome | isolation source: marine sediment core GS08_GC12, 126 cmbsf | place: Arctic Ocean: Gakkel Ridge, Loki's castle | collected 2008
AAAGGTATTATATTTATCGCTTCCCCCTTTGATAAGGAGGCGGTAGACCAACTATATAAAATAGGTGTCCCTGCCTATAAATGGGCATCCTTTGAAATAGTCGATTTACCTCTTTTAAAATATGCCGCCGGTAAAGGAAAACCCATAATCCTCTCAACCGGGCTATGCGATTTAGCCGATATTCAAGAAGCAGTGAGTACAATTTACGCTACCGGGAATAAAGATATTATCCTGCTTCACTGTACCACTTTATATCCAACCAAGCCCAATCAAGTGAATCTAAGGATGATGGATACTATCAGAAACGCGTTTCATCTACCAGTAGGGCTTTCCGACCATACTTTGGGCATCACCATACCCATCGCTGCTGCCGCCAGAGGGGCTTGTATTATAGAGAAGCACTTCACCCTGAGCCGTAAGTTAACAGGACCTGACCACCACTTCGCCTTGGAACCGGAGGAGCTAAAGCAGATGGTGAAGGCAATCAGAGAAGTAGAGAAAGCTCTTGGCTCACCGATTAAGCAGATGATTCCAGGTGAGGAAGAGAAGGTATCGAGAAGGAGAAGTATAATTGCCAGGGTTGATATTCTCAGAGGGATCAAGCTCACTCAAGATATGCTTATCATCAAGCGACCTGGGTGGGGTATCCACCCCAGGTTTTTAGATATTATTATTGGCCGAGAGGTGAGACGGGATATCAGGAAGGATGAGGCTGTTACCTGGGATATGGTATAGTGATGAGCGATAAGTTGAGGAGTTTCTGAATATCCGGAGGAAAGGATATGGCAACCATTGATGGCAAAGAACATTTCGGACGTTACTTAGAAGAGTTTCACCAAGGAGACATATACAAGCATTGGCCAGGTAAGACAATAACGGAGAGTGATAATAATCTATTCTGTCTGCTTACCTTGAATCGCCATCCGATACACTCAGATGTTGAATATGCCAAAGCACATCCTCATGGAAAGAATCTGGTTGTTGGACCTCTAATAATAAGTCTGGTGGTTGGGATGAGTGTTGCTGACACCAGTGGCAAAGCAATTGCGAATCTGGAGTATGAAAAAATTACCCATGATGCACCAGTTTTCATTGGGGATACTATATACGCTGAAAGTGAAGTCTTAAATGTCAAAGAGTCTACCAGCAAGCCAGATAGGGGAATCATATATATTGTTACGCGTGCTTATAACCAAAATGGGGAGAAGGTGTTAACCCTGTATAGAAAATTTCTAGTGCCTAAAAAATTGGCAGAGGAGAAATAAAAAATGAACCCAAAAGAGGAAGCAAGGCTCTTAAGAAGCCTATTGTTTGTCCCAGGGCATCAAGAGCGATATCTTGAAAGCGCTGCCAGGTCGGGTGCTGATGTGCTGATTTTGGATATTGAAGATTCTGTCCCCCCGCCTGAAAAAAAGGTTGCCCGCGAGTTGATAAAAAAGAAAATAAAATCAGGACTGTTTGCTAATAGAGAGATTGTCATTAGAATAAACAGCCGGGAAACTAATCTCATTGAGGAGGATTTAGAAGCGACTATCTGGCCAGGGGTTTCGGGAATAATGCCAACTAAGTCCCAAAATAAAGAGGATATTCAACTCTTTGATAGTAAACTGGCAGACCTTGAGAGAGCTAGAAATTTAATAGAAGGTGAGCTTTATATTATTCCTCTAATTGAGAATCCCGCTGCAGTATTAAACGCCTATTCCATTGCTACTGCGTCAACACGGGTGGTTGCTATCGCCTTCGGGAGCGAGGACTTTATTGCTGAACTGCAGGGAAAACACACTCCAGAGGTAAACAGCCTGTTTGTCCCTCGAGCACTCACCGCTATGGCAGCTAGAGCGGCAGACTGCGAACCAATTGATACTGTTTACTTAGATATTCGCGACCTTGAAGGCTTTGCCAAACAGGTAGAGTTAGGTAGAGAATTGGGCTTCTGCGGCACTCTGGTTCTCCATCCATGCCAAGTCGAAGTGGCACACAAATATTTTACACCTACTGATAAGGAAGTTGAGGAGTCAAAAGAAATATTAGCTGCCGTAGGGGAAGCACAGGAAGCAGGTTACGGCATTACTCTGCTAGATGGCCAGTTGGTTGGTCCACCCATGGTAAAAAGGTCGCTAAAGGTGATGGAAATGGTTAAGAGAATCTCCAAGAAACAGGGACAAGCTAAAGCCGATAGCTAAATTTGAGGGAGAATCAACTATGCCTAAGAAGGTAATTATTATCGGTGGTGTTGGCACTGGAACTGTTATTGGAGCAACCATAGAGGACATTATGCAGGAAAGCCAAGAATGGGAACTGCTGGGTTTTCTGAATGACCACATAGAAATTGGAGAGGAGTTGAATGGCTTCCCTGTACTTGGGAAAGTGAATGATGCCAAACAATTCAACTCCAAAGACTGCTATTTCGTATATGCATTGATTACCGCTAAAAAGGCTTATGAGCGTATCCAGAAGCTCAGCAGTTTGAGTATTCCTGAAGAGAAGTTTGCCACTCTCAAGCACCCCACCGCTGTTATCGCTCGAAATGTAAGGCTTGGTTACGGGGTTGTGTTAATGCCTGGGGTAGTCATTTCTCCGGCTGCAGTCATCGGGAATCATACACAGCTCTACGCAAATTCTTTCGTTGGGCACAATACGACGGTGGGTAGTCACTGTCTTATTGCCAATAACGCCAGTATTGGAGCGTTTGTAAGTGTGGAAGATGGGGTTCATGTGGGGAGTAATAGCTCTATTATTGAACGGGTCACCCTGGGCGAGTGGTCGGTGGTTGGATTAGGAGCTGTGGTAGTACAGGATGTGCCTTCTTTCACCACAGTAGTTGGGAATCCGGCTAAGGTCCTCAGCAAAGTGAACATATAATCTACAAACCTGACGCGCTGTTATATAACTGGTGAAGGGTAGTTCACAAGGATAGTTTACAGCAGGTTAGCAATGATGGCAGAAGACAACGTTGTCTTGCTTTTAACGGGAGATGTAACGCCGGGGGGCGAGTTTGTTCGGCTTAAGGAGGAGAGCGGGTTTGCTTAAAGTTGATTGGCACGTGCACTCTGAGTATTCGCATGACTCATCAGCAAAGATCCGTGACATACTTAAGTACGCGAAGCGCAGGCAACTGGACGCGATTGCCATAACGGACCATGACACCCTAAGTGGTAATATAGAAGCTCGAAGGTTGAGAGGACAAAATGATGTCCAAATCATTCCTGGGCTAGAGCTCACCTTTCCTGGGGGGGATTACGGACTTCATCTGATTGCACTGTATGTTGAGAGAAAACCTCAATACAACAATATAATCCAGGCTATTGAAGAGATTAAAAAGCAAGGGGGAATTGTGGTATTACCCCATCCCTTCCGTCCATATACCGGGCTATTCTACCACCTGAATCAAGGACTTATTACCAATGATGAAGTTAGCTTTGTTCTGGAAAATATAGACTACATTGAAGCGTTGAACCTGAGAGATAGGAATGACGTGATTACGCAGACGCTGCAGTTTGTGAAAGGGTCAAGTTGCCCCATGGTCGCCGGTACCGATGCTCATATACCGGCCGAAGTAGGCATAGTGTACTGTGAGGTAGCCAGTCTTGATGACTTTAAAAATGCCACAGAGAAATCGGTTATCGTTGCTCATACCAGAGAGGGAGCAACCCTAACGGTAGACAATTTAGGCCCATGTTTGCTTAGGCATGATGATTATCGTAAGCTAAAAGATGGGTTGCAGTCAAGGATACTAAGCAGTGTTGGCAAAATCACCAGAACCCTACCCAGTTTAAGGACACAAAGATTTATTGAAGGGGGAATTCAAAAAGTGTTAGCCAGCCTGGAGAGGAGGAAGATCGAGGCATTTATGAAAGTCTCCCTTCCGGTAAATATTTTGAAGAATAATGATTCCCAGATAATTCTTACCAAAATTGCTGAAAAGAGACAATAGCATGAGTATTGAGCCAACGGAATATGTCAACAAACTAGTACCCTACAGAGTATCGCAAAGTGCGCGACTTTCGCTTGAAGATAAGCCAAGGTTCCTTAAGCTAGATTGGAATGAGGCAACCTTTCCTCTGTCTCCGGTGGTAAAAAAGAGGCTCCTTGAATTCCTGGAGACGAATAAACTCAACTTTTATCCTGATGTGACGGCCATGGAATTACGCCAAAAACTGTCTCGTTATGTCGGTTTAGACGCTTCCTACATTCAGGTTTTCAATGGCTCTGATGCTGCCATTAACACTATTTGTGATACCTATATCAGCGCTGGCGACCACGTTTTGGTCAGGGAACCTATCTATACCCAACCCTACACCTTTATACGGGTTAAAGGCGCCAATATGATTACTTTCACAGGCGAATCTCCTTTCTCAAAGTCTCTAGATAAATACCACAAATACCTATCTAGTCACTTTATTAAGCTAGTTTATATTGTCAACCCTAACAACCCTACCGGTGTCCTCTACGAAATATCTGAGATTGGTGAGCTACTACAGGCATATCCTAAGACATTATTTGTTATTGATGAGGCCTACTCTGAGTACGCGCGGAAAACGGTTATCGGGCTGGTTGAGCATAATCATAACCTTATTGTTGCCAAAACGTTTTCCAAAGCGTTTGGACTAGCGGGATTAAGAGTGGGCTACCTGATTTCGCAGCCGAGCATAATTGGTAATCTGAATAAGGTACGCAACGGTAAAGACATAAATGTAATAGGACAGGTTGCCGCGTCAGCCGCCTTAGATGACCTGCCTTATGTTGAGAAGCAGATTAACTACCTGATTGAAACGAGGGAATGGCTGGTTAAAAATCTCCTCCATTACGGGATAGAGTGTCGGGGAACACCAGCAAACTTCATCCTGATACGTGTCCCGAATGTACCTGAGGTCATACGCCGCCTTGCTGAACAGAAAGTTCTGGTTCGTGACCGAAGCCATCTTCCTCAACTAGATGGCTATATCCGAGTCACCATTGGGATGCCCGAGGAAATGAGGCGGTTCTTTGAGGTGTTAACAGCGTTGCCCGATAGTCTGATAAGAACCGAGGCGGCGGGATAGAGCAGCCGAATGAAACTTTGTTTTATGGCCTTGAGTACCTACAATATATGATTATGACTGGAGAGATTAGTGATGGAAAAATCACAAGAATTCTGGAATACTTTTAATTTTCTCCAAAAGTCACAGTACTGGTCGAAAGGGAAGATGCAAAATTACCAGTTGAAAGAACTTCAGAAGCTTATTCACTATGTATACAAAAATGTGCCCTATTACACTGACCTGTTTAACAAACACAACATTCGCCCTGAGCAAATAGAAAGCCTGAGTGATATTCAAAGAATACCGTTCTTAACCAGAGATGTTCTAAAAAGGGATACCGATAAGTTTTTTGCAACTAACATTCCAAGAGAAAGTTTGATTAAGAAAGCCTCAAGTGGTAGTTCCGGAGACCCACTGGAATACTATGCCGATAAAGAGACGAGAGACAGGCTGTCTGCTTTCACCTATCACTACCTAACTTTCCTAGGACTGAACCCGGATATTATTCCTACCGTAAGGCTTAGGTCGGATAAGGTACCGGAAGAATTAACCAATAAGGGTGAATACTGGTATCTCCGAGATAAGAACCAACTGGCTATGTCTAGCCTTCATATCTCAGAAGACACCACTTATGCTTATGTGAAGAAGTTAAATGAATTTAAGCCGCAGTATATTGTCGTCTATCCTTCTGCCATCACCCTGTTGGCGAGGTATATGACCGTAAATAATTTATCATTGGACTTCCAGCTTAATTGTATATATTGTACAGCTGAGCCCCTTTACGAACCGCAAAGGGAGTTTCTCTCCGCTACATTTAAGTGTCCGGTATATAGTTCTTATGGGCATACGGAGGCTATAATTGTGGGAGCATCATGTCCACATTCAAGATTCATCCACATACTGCCGCAGTATGGAATTTGCGAGCTTATAAATTCAGATGGCAGTGCTGCAACTCAAGAAGGAAATAGGGGAGAGATGGTGGGTACTGGATTTATTAATTATGCATTCCCACTTATAAGATATAAAACTGGCGATATAGGAGTTCTAACTACACAGACCTGCCGTTGTGGTCGAAATTGTCTGCTACTGAAAGTAATTGAGGGTAGGGTACAAGATTATGCCGTCAATAAGAAAAATAATATGGTGTCAATGACTTCTTTACAAGACTACTTTATAAAGTGGGCAAGTATGGATAGCTGGTTAAGCATACATAGGTGGCAAATTTATCAGGACACCCCTGGTGAGTTGGTGTTTAAAGTGGTGAAAAGTAAGCACTCCAAGGAATCAGATGAGGAGCTGGAAGCAAAAATAATAAACGGTTTTACCAAGGTATTTTCTGATTCTTTTGATGTTTCAGTTGTGTTTGTTGACGAGATTAAAGAGCCTCCAAGTGGGAAGAGAAGATATATAGAACAGAAACTTACCTTGCATTTTTAAGTTTAAGGCGGTATTTTAGGCTAAAAGAGCCTTTGCCTTACGGGAATCAGGGTTATTTAAGGAAATTTAAATGCATTACACTAAGATAGTGTTTGAACGATTAACCTTAATCCATTTCCCTATCCTAAGCTATTACTTATGGAAGCAAACAGAAATTAAGTTCCTTGATTATGCAAACTTCGTGAAGAATAAAGATTGGGTAAAAAGGCTTGTCAGAAAAGGGAAGATTGCGGCAATACCCCCTATTGGATACGCAGATAATGAGTGCTATGGAACGGCATTAGATAATGTGGGCAAGTTTTACAAATATTTGACCGGTAACTCTATTCTGGCAAGGGAAATGATAAAAATTTATGGAGATGAGACTATTGAACTGGCCTACAAAAAATTAATTGTCAGAGAGTTATCTGAATTTTACTACCTTAATTCACATTTACATCACGAAGAGAGTAAATTAAGTGCTGATGAAAGAATTTTATTCATTCCGCATAAGTACAATAAATATTTAAGACTGGCGAAAAAAGGCGGTGCTTTCTACCATGACCATCGAAATATAGATATTGCTCATACTCTAAACATCTTCAACAGCGTATATGATTTTGGGAGCAGAGTCAAAGCCTGGCTTCTTCAACTCGGCGTAATAGCCTCTTATTTTATTAAGTCAATGGCACCCGGGAAAGGCAACGGCCAGGTAAAAGAGTATCAGTACGCAATACTCGTAAGAAGTCCGGACTATCAATTTAAATTCAAAAATAGGACTGTTGATTTTCTCCTTGATGGCAATAAAATCAACAAAGATAATGTGATATTTATACTTTCAAACCCGGCGATTACGCATGATAATCTGGATGAGATAAAGTCCAAAAATTTGAACGTTATAGACTGCTCAACTCAATCCAAATTATTCCATAGCCTTGCTAAAAAAGAAATACTTCATCTCCTAAAAAGGACGTTGCCCTATATTGTTAAACATATATTTCTGGGGTTATTTGAGAACAGTATCCTCCTTAAAGCCAATAATACATTATTGCAAGTATTCTTCCAATGGTCTCTCATTTTATCCAAGATTAATATCAAACACCTTATAACATTTAACGATGAAGGGATAGACCATATAGGCAGAAATATACTACTAAACAAAACCGGGGCAAAAACCTGGTATTACGCCCATTCTGGCTCTTCCCCCTATATGACTATAACTCCTAATATTAATATTGCCAATCGGAGGCACTGGTTTTGGTCATTTCTATACTATGATTATTATGTAGCGTGGAATGACAAGATGATTGAATATTATAAACTGCACCCCCAAAAAATAAACAACTATCTAAGTATTGGTTGCATATGGTCTCAGTCAATAGTTGATATTTTAGAAGGCAGAGTTATTTCAAACCTTAAACAAGCAGGGTTTATTAAGTATGAGATGGATAAATTCAGAACGCTTGCCTTTTTTGATAGCAGCTATTTACCTAACTCGATTTCAACCTTAGAGGACGGTGTTACTTTTTATCAGTGCCTATTAAAATTACTGGAAGAATTTCCCGATATACTGGCAATTGTAAAAGAAAAGAAAGCGGAAGAAACCGTATTGAAGGTATATGAGAATTTCGGCGGAACTAGCGATATTTTTTATGAACAATACCAACCGGCTTTAGCGGAATTAAGGAAACATCCGCGATGCTGTGTGACTGGCTATAAAGGAGACCCCTCCGAAGTAATTGCCATGAGTGATTTGACGATTACCTATGCGTTTTCATCCTCAACACTGGAAGCTTTATGCGCCGGGAAAAAGGCAATCTTCTTTGATACCAGCAACAGATGGAGAGGTTGTCGCTATGACAAAATCCCTAATCTTGTTGCCCATAACTATGACGAACTAAAAGAATTAATCCACTATTGGTTGTATGAGGTCACCGATAAGAACTTTGAGGATTTCCTGAATACCTATGTTAGAGACGAAATAGACCTATATTCGGATGGAAAAGCCGTTACCCGGTTTCGGCAGTTGCTGGGGAGGCAGATGTGAGGGTTATCATTTCTTTAGATAATAAAAAATTGGGGCATTTTCTGGAAAATTGCCCCGAGGATTACCACTATATCTATCTGGGAGAAAGAAATGAAAAGATTAACCGATTATTAAAGGAGCACACCTTCACAGAGTTAAAGGTAGATGACTATGATGATTCGTCTAAAGATAGCTTCCTTAAGTCATACATTGATCTAATCGGAAAGCTAGGATTAAAATATAACTCAATATACTGGTGGGTAACCTTTACCTCGGCTAAAAACCCCTTCATGTCAAAGTTATTGCCCAATCTGTTCGTTTTCTATTCACTAGTCAATAGATTAAAGAAAAACCCAGGGGGAAATGTATTAGTTATTAATCCACCAATAGGAATATGTAGCTCCATAGCCAAATATTGTTTGGTGAATTCCATTGAGTTAAAAATACTGTCCACTCCCTTATATAGGCTCACCGAGGTGATTAAGCAGATTATAATAAGTGGCATAAGTGAGATTTTTTTCATATATCAAACCTGGAAAAAGATACACATATCAAATAAATACCTAAGGAATAAGTTCGTCAGCCAAGATAAACAAGAAGGTAAATATTATGTATTAAGGTCCTGGCTCTATGCCAGGTCTTTTGACGAAAGTAACAAGTATCACGATGCCTTCTTTGGAATATTGCCTGAGTACCTGGTCAAGAAGGGTCAAAAACTGGTTATAGTCGGCGGTATCATTGGAGATTATGAATCTATCGTAAGAAGGATAGTGAGCAATAACGAGTATTTGATTATTCCCCAGGAATACCTCATCAAATATGTTGACCCTATCAAGGCCGTGGCTGATACTTATCTTCACAGAATTAGAATTAGAGAGAAAATAGAGCTTGACGGCCTTGACATTACCGATATTCTTAAATCAGAAATCTCAGAAAACTATAAATATACCGCCGGAGAATATTTACACACCTACTATATTAGGAGAATGCTGAACCTGATTGATGTTGACACCTTCACCACCACCTATGAAAACAACCCCTGGGAAAAAGTATGCTTCTACACCTTAAAGGAATACTCGCCAGAGACAAGAACTATTGGATACCAGCATGTACCACTCTCTAAGGCACACCTGGGAATGTTCATGACTAAATATGAAAAAGAAGTAATTCCCATGCCCGACAAAATAAATACTATAGGGAAAATCACCAAAGAATTGCTGCAGAAAGACGGACACTATGAGAAAAGTAAACTTACAGCAAGCTGCGCACTGCGGTTTCAGCTCTTGCCTGCTTCTGAAATGACTCGCCGAAAAAGGTCTAGCAGAATATTAATAGCCTTGCGGGGCGAATTTTCCCTCTCCGTCAGGTTAGCTAATTTTGTTTACCTAGGTCTGAAAGATAATAGACAATATAAGATAATTATTCGACCTCACCCGGCATTACCTTTCGAACGATTTAAAAATGGGCTTATTTTCAATGTATCCTCCTCACCAAATTTTTCTATCTCCAATACCACATCGGTCAAAGAAGACTTGCAAGAGGTAGATATTGTAATATATGAGGGAAGCGCAGTAGCGGTTGAGGCTTTAGCGATGGGTATCCCGGTAATCCACATAGACCTTAACGACCCCGCCAGTTGGGACTCCTTATTTCAATGCGATTATTTTAGACGGGTAGTTAATAGAGAAAAAGACCTTCAAGCAACAATCAAGAGCATTTACTCTCTTAACGATGATGAATATTACCATCAACAAGCAGAGGCAAGACAGTATGTCGAAGAGCTTGTCAATGAAGTTACTGAGCAAAGGCTTAATGAGTTTATCGTCTAGTAGGGTGTTTAGATGAAGAGAAAACTTAAAGCCGGAATAGTCGGTTATGGTTATATGGGTAAAATCAGGCAGGCAGTGATAGAGGAGCACCCTGAACTGGAGCTATTCGGGATATGTGACAACAATCCGGCAGCGTTGGCCGACCTGAACCCGGAGTGTAAGACCTTTGCCCACTATTCTGAGCTGGTAAACAGCGAAGCTGACATGGTCTTTGTCTGTACCCCAAATGTTTATTCCCCTGAAATAATAATATATAGTCTAAATCATGGAAAACACGTGTTTTGTGAGAAACCGCCAGGGCGGACGGCCAACGATATTAAGAATATAATTCAAGCTGAAAGAGCGAACAAGGGCTTGAAGTTGATGTTTGGTTTTAACCATCGTTATCATCCCGGAGTCAAAGAAGCTAAAGCATTGGTTGACAGCGGTAGATTCGGGAACATTCTCTGGCTAAGAGGGGTTTACGGCAAATCCGGCGGTTTGAACTACGAGAAATCGTGGAGAAACATCAAGGAACTATCAGGAGGTGGAATCCTGCTAGACCAGGGAATCCACATGCTTGACCTATTGAGGTTATTCTGCGGGGATTTTCAGGAAGCTAAAGGTTTTGTCACCACTTCTTTCTGGCCTATTGAGGTGGAAGATAATGCCTTTGTGCTCTTACGGAATAAGGCGGGACAAGTGGCTATGCTCCATTCTTCGGCGACACTGTGGAAACATACTTTCCGTCTGGAAATTTTTCTGGAAAAAGGGTATCTAATCGTTTCCGGTCTGCTATCAAAGACGGGCAGCTATGGTCAGGAGACATTAACTGTCGGGAAACGGCAGTTCGAGGATGAAGCCTTTGCTTTAGGCAACCCTCGAGAAGAGAGCATCTACTTTGATAGAGACACTTCATGGTCTTCAGAAATCAGTGAATTTATCGATTGTATTCAGAATAATAAGCCCGTCATAAATAGTTCTTCGGGGGATGCGTTAAAGGTTATGGAACTTATTGACAAAATTTATCTGGATGACCACATAAGGTATGCATGAGCATCTCAAGGACCTTTGGGAGGATTTAGAGAATGAGAATGGCGGTTCAATATGATGACGTTCGCGAGTTTGAATTAAAACCCAGCGCGCTCCTGAAAACCTATTTGCAGCTTACCGAAAGCGATATTGGGACATATTTCTTAGAGGGCGCAAAGCTTTTGGTATGTAATTGCCCGGCCTGTCTCAGCACCGAAAGGAACAAAAGCTTTACCAAATTTGGTCTGCAATATTGGGAGTGTGCCCACTGTAAAACCTTATATATCTCCCCACGCCCGGAAGAGTCAGCAATTGATAATTATTACAAGACATCAAAGGCACGCAAGTTCTGGGAAGAAGAGCTTTCAAGAGCGACTGAAGCTAAGAGGCGAGAGAAGATATTTAGACCAAGAGTAGAATGGATTATCGAAATTATCGAAGAATACCTCCCACATGCTAAACGCTTTTTCAGCATTAATACTATCCACCATCCTTTTATCGAAGAATTGGTTGAAAGTAATTATTTTAAGGAAATAACCATTCTTAATCCAAAGGTCAACCTGGACCGCATTAACTATCAAAAAAGGAAAGCCCAGTTTGTAGAAAAACCAATCAATACTCTCTCCCTGAATAATTTAGCCGATGGTGTGTCTCTATTTGAGGTGGTTGATAGATTGTCAGATGTTGATTCCTTTTTCCGGGCGCTAGGAAGGATACTTTCCGTGGGAGGGTTATGTTTTCTGACCACTATCTCCGTCAGTGGGTTTGATGTGCAGGTTCTGTGGGAAAAATCCAACAGCATCTTCCCACCAGACCGAATAAATGCTTTCTCAATTGAAGGGCTGACGATATTATTTGAAAGGCACGGTTTTGAGTGTCTTGAACTAAGCACTCCTGGACTTCTGGATATTGAAATGGTGGCTAATGCTTATAAAGAGGACCCTTCACTAGACCTTCCTCGTTTTGTTAAATATCTACTGGATAACAGAGGTTCCACTACTCATCAATCATTTCAGGAGTTTCTACAAATGAACCGATTAAGCTCATCTACCCGCATTGTATTAAGAAAGAAATAGGGGGAATGCCGTGTCTCAGGTTAAAGAGTATCTAGAAGAAGTAACAAAGATAGCGGATAGGTTAGACCACGCCGTAATAGAAAAGATGGTTGATGTGCTCTTGGATATTCGTCACCAGAAAGGGCGACTTTTCTTTCTTGGCATAGGTGGTGGTGCTGGGAATGCCTCCCACGCTGTAAACGATGCCAGGAAAATCGCCGCGATTGAATCTTACACCCCTTGTGACAATATTGCTGAACTGACGGCACGGATAAACGATGAAGGCTGGGAAACAGTCTTTGTGGAATGGCTCAAGGTATGCCACCTTAACAAAAACGATGGCGTATTTGTTTTTTCCGTCGGCGGGGGCAATTTGGAAAGAAATATAAGTGTGAATTTGGTTCGGGCACTTGACTATGCTAAAGAAGCTGGAGCTAAGATACTTGGAATTGTGGGGCGCGATGGTGGATATACGGCTCAGGTAGGAGACGCCTGTCTTATCATTCCCACCGTTAATCCCAACCGGGTAACGGCTCATACTGAATCATTTCAGAATGTTATCTGGCACCTCATCATTTCCCATCCTAAGATTAAGGTCTCGGAAATGAAATGGGAATCTGTTAAATAGTGGCTCATTACTTTTATGGAGGTGTGACATGGCAATTTTCCTAGATACCGGGGACATCACCGAAATCGAGAGATTTCTGAAGATGAATATTATTCGCGGCGTGACCACTAATCCAACAGTATTGCTTAAGGCCGGGGTCAGTGGGGGGATGCAAGGCATCAAGAAAAGGTCGATTGAAATCGCCAAACTAATCGAGCCTTATCCCCTATTTGTTGAAGTGACCACAAATGACCGGGCAAAAATGATGGAACAGGCTTTAGAATTCCATGGCTGGGCAGAAAATATTATTGTTAAAATTCCCATTCACGGACCAGCCGGCGAGCTGGAAAACCTGGAGGTTATGCACGAGCTGGAGGAAAGACATGATGTTCCCATTAATGTGACGGCGATGATGAGTGCTCAGCAGTGCTTCTTGGCTGCTATGGCTGGCGCCACCTATGTATCTCTGTTTGGCGGCAGGGTCAACAATATGGGTTACAACGCCTGTGAGGAGATTAAGAAACTGCGCAAAGTGCTTGATAGCTTTAGCTTAAAAGCGAAGATTATTGTTGGTTCTACTCGTGAAACATTAAATATTATTGAATGGCTTGAAGCTGGTGCCCATTTTGTTACAGCTATTCCAAGTCTGGTGCAGGGCATGATTATTCATCCCTATAGCAAGGAAACGGTGCAGACATTCTTAGCAGATGCAACCAGAATAGAGAATAAATGAGCAGGATGGCTGCTTAAGGGTTTTAGGAGTTATTTACATTGAAAAAGAATAAGGTTAAACACATACTAAAGACTGGTGGAGTTACCGTAGGTAGCTGGCTCTCAATGGGGCATGAATCTATAGCTGAGATAATGAGCGCGGCCGGTTTTGATTGGCTCGCCATTGATTTAGAGCATAGTGTGATTGACATTGAGAAACTGCATTCTCTAATCCTGGCTATAGAATTCAATGAATGCGTTCCTCTAGTTCGATTGACCGGTAACGACCCCTATCTTGCCAAGAGAGTAATGGATGCTGGGGCTTACGGCGTTATCGTGCCGATGATTAATTCAGCTAGTGATGCTGAGCTGGCTGTCAAAAGCATCAAGTATCCCCCTCATGGTCAGAGGAGTGTGGGGATAGCGCGTGCCCATAGGTATGGACCAGGGTTCAATGATTATGTCAAGTTAGCTAATGAGGAAAGTATTCTTATCATCCAGATTGAACACATTGAAAGCGTCCGCAACCTGGAAGAAATACTAAAAGTTGAAGGGATAGACGGCTTATTCATTGGCCCTTATGACTTATCAGGCTCGCTAGGTTTACCCGGGGAACTAAACCACCCCAAGGTAGTTGAAGCCAGGAAAAGAATACTGGAGATGGCACAGGACAAGGGCATTGCTGCCGGCATCCACGTTGTGTATCCCTCAATCG
>SDBU01005990.1_pt1 | contig 14390 bp, 13 predicted proteins | sample 2277071 | NCBI WGS metagenome assembly SDBU01 (sample SAMN10397929, study PRJNA504765) | marine sediment metagenome | isolation source: marine sediment core GS08_GC12, 126 cmbsf | place: Arctic Ocean: Gakkel Ridge, Loki's castle | collected 2008
CTATTTTAAGTTCATTCTGCAAAGCTTCTCTAAGAAGCGGTAATGCTCTGTATCCTTTAATTCGTCGCAAACGAGGTTCAATCTCCAATAAAGAAATAGTCAACCATCTATGTTTCTGATTGCTATTATTATGTTTCTTGGTTAAATTTCTCATTGGTGACTCCTTTCTTTGTTTTTTTAATATTTTTGATTTCTTTTGCTTTCTTTAATTTAGGAGTCACCATTTTAAATTTCAACTAAATATAATACATTTTCAAGTTTTTATAAAGCAATTTATAAGATAATTTATTTATTGGAAATAAGGTTAATTCAATAAAAATTTATGAATTATTTAAGTTAAAAATATTATTATTTTTAATAATTTTGAATGTTTTTAATTCTTATTGAATAAACACAATAACTGGATTATTAAAATAATGCTGAAAAGCGCCAATTTTCGATTCTATGAAGAACTCAATGATTTTCTTTCCACTGCTAAAAAAAAATCATTATTCTCTTATAATTTTGAGGGCAGTCCTTCAGTAAAAGATGCTGTTGGAGCTATAGGTGTTCCGCATACGGAGATAGACTTGATTCTTGTTAACGGTAAATCTGTTGACTTTTCTCATCGTTTGCAGAACGAAGATATAATTTCTGTGTATCCGGTATTCGAAAGTATGGATATCTCAAACGTAACTCATCTGAGAGAAAAGCCCTTGCGGGAATCAAAGTTTATATTGGATGTTCATTTAGGTAAACTTGCCAGGTATCTCCGAATGATTGGTTTTGATACCCTTTATGAAAATAATTATGAAGATTCTAAAATTGTTAAAATAGCAAAAGATGAAAAACGCATTATCTTAACAAGAGACGTTGAACTTCTAAAAATTAAAACAATTACTCACGGTTATTGGGTCAGGTCTAAAGACCCGGTAAAACAATTGAATGAAATAGTTCTTCGTTTCGACCTTTTCTCAAACATCAAAACTTTCTACCGGTGTATTACTTGTAATGGAATAATAAAAAAAACTACAAAAGAATCTGTTTTGGATAAATTGCAGCCGAAGACAAAGCTGTACTATAATGATTTTTATCAATGCATATCATGTGAAAAAGTATATTGGAAAGGGTCACATTATTACAAAATGAAGAGTTTCATAAATAATTTAAAGGAAAAACATACTCTCAACGATTTAGTTAAATAGTATGAAAAAAAATTGAATAAAAATATCCAAAAAGGAATTTTGCCAATGTAATAAAAAAACATTGATAATGTTAATATTCTTTTTAAATTTATAACATTTATTTAAAAATGAATTACAAATAATCAAAAATATTTAACATAATAGGTAATAATTATGGAGAATGGTAATAACATTACTACGGCACCCAAAGGACTTGCAATTTTGGCTATAGTAGGACCGGCATTTGTTTGGAGTGCTGAATATATCGGTTCCGGTGAGGTTATACTTGCAACAAGGATGGGTGCAATTCTTGGTTACTCTGTGCTCTGGGCACCAATAATTGGAATATTACTTAAATATTGGATTGGATTAAGCGGTGCAAGATATACAGTATGCACAGGTGAAGGTATGATCGATATGTTCAGCAGGATGCCTGGAAGAGGTAACTGGGCGGTTTGGATTATTCTTCTTGTACAATTTATAGCCGGTGCAATCTCTATCGGAAGTATAGCATCCGCTGCAGGTGTTTTTGCAAATTCGATTATTCCTGTCAATCCTTTTTTATGGGGATTGATTATAACTATATTTGCAATATCCGTGGTTTGGTCGGGGAAATTTGATGTTATAAAATATATTATGAGTGTACTTGTGTTTATAATTGTGATTGGTGTATTATATGTAACTATTAAAACATTTCCCGGCGTTAAGGTGCTTTATAGAGGTATAGCAGGATTTGAGGTTCCGATGTATCCGGATTGGGCAAAGGGAATAGGAGGATTATCTAATAATCCCTGGAATGAAATACTTCCGCTGATAGGGTGGGCAGCAGGAGGGTTTGCAAGTCAGGTGTGGTACACTTACTGGATTCTTGGAGCTGGTTTCGGAATGGCAGCAGGCAGAAAATATGGTGAACCTTGTGATGTTGAAGCATTAAAGAAAATGACATCCGAAACTGCTAAAAAAGTTAAAGGATGGTGTAATGTTGTTTTTGTTGATGCAACAGTGGCAATGATAATTGGAATGGTTGTAACTCTATGTTTTATTCTTGCAGGTTCGGGTGTTTTGCGTCCGGAACAAATTGCGCCGGAGGGTTCTTCTGTTGCTGTAGAACTTTCAAATATATTTGGAAAAATATGGGGAAGCACAGGAGCATATCTTTTTATGATTGCAGGATGTGCAGCATTGATTAGCACTCTCATAGGTCAGTTTGCGGGATGGCCCCGGTTGATTGCTGATTCATTGAGAATATGTGTTCCCGGATTCAACAGAAAATTTAAATGGTCAACGCAGTTCAGGATTTTTGTAGTTATCTTTTTTATCACTAATATTCTTATAATATTTTCATTAGGATTAAAGCCCGTTTTACTTGTTAAAATAGGTGCAATTTTTGATGGTCTTCTGCTTACACCTCTGCAGGCTGTATTCATTCTGATAGGATTGGTCTGGGTTCTGCCGGGACTTGTTTCCGCAGAAGCATGGAAAATACTTAAACCTCACTGGATATTTGCCGCAGGATTGATTATCGCGGCAATCGTATTCGGATATTTTTGTATATTTCAAATTCCAAAGATTATTTGACTTACTTTTTAAATTATTAACCGTGAAGTACACGAAGATAGAATGAAAATTTAACAAAGGATTCTTACAAAATTTTGCTTCAAGTATTTTGTTATTTCGGAGCTAATACCAGATCCAGTTGTTTTTCCTCGAGACTTACTTTGACTACTTGAACCTTTACTTTATCTCCAAGTCTGTAATTTTTACCTGTATGTAGCCCGGTTAATGAAAATGTATCCTCATCGTAATTGTAATAATCATCTTCCAAATCCCTGATATGAACAAGCCCCTCGGCAAGTATATCTTCAATTTCAATAAAAAGCCCGTAAGGTCTTACACCGGATATGATGCCGTAAAATTCATCTCCGAGCCTGTTTTTCATATATTGAAGCTGTTTAATTTTAACAGCCTCTCTTTCAGCTTCGACTGCTCTCTTTTCCATTTCAGATGCGTAACTGCATATATGATTCAGTTTTATTTTCATTATTTGTGCCATCTCTTTTTCTTCTCCTTTAAGGCAGGATTTTAATATTCTGTGCACAATGAGATCGGGATATCTTCTAATAGGTGAAGTAAAATGTGTATATTTTTTAAATGCCAGACCAAAATGACCGATGTTCTTTGGAGAATATTCTGCTTTCATCATTGTTCTTAATGTTGCTTCTCCGATAAGCCTTTCCTCAGGTTTGTCTGCAATTTTTTCCAAAATCCTTTGAAAACTTTTTGGTGAAGGTCTTCTAAAACCGGAGTGTTTTATTCCCATCAATTTTAAAAGCCTTACATATTCATCAATCTTTTTCTTATCAGGCTTATCATGAATGCGGTAGATAAAAGGTATTTTTTGTTCTTTTGATTTTTCTGAAATATACTCGGTAACGAGTTTATTTGCGGTCAGCATAAATTCTTCGATAAGGCTGTGGCTTTTGAGTCTCAATTTTGGTTTGATATCTTTTAGAATTCCGAACGGGTCAAAAGAAAATTTTATCTCAGGAAGGTCAAAGTCAAGGCTTCCGTTTTTGATGCGGATATTTTTCAGTATGGTCGATAATTCCGACATAGCAGAAATATTTTTCCCGATGTCTGAGTTTTCTTTGGTATCGATAATATTTTGGGCCTCTTCATAAGAAAGCCGAAAACTGCTTCTTATAATTGTTTCATCAAGTTTATAGTTTATAACTTTACCTTCATTATTAATCTCAATAAAGATGCTGAATGCAAGTCGGTCTTCATTCGGTTTAAGACTGCAAACCTCTTCAGAGAGTTTTTCAGGAATCATCGGGATACATCTGTCGGGAAAATAAACGCTTGTTCCTCTTTTGAAAGCTTCTTCGTCAACTGCACTGTCTTCTTTAATATAGTAAGAAACATCGGCAATATGGACTCCGAGCAAATAGTTACCATTTTCCAGTATATCAAGTGATGCAGCATCGTCAAAATCTTTTGCATCCTCAGGATCGATAGTGAAAATTAGTTTATCCCGTAAATCGGTTCTTTTTTTAATCTCTGAATCCGGAATAGAAAAACCGGTTTCATTTATTTCTTTTATTACATTTTCAGAAAAATCCTGCGGAAGGTCATAAGCCCTCTCAACAAGATACATATCGATTCCGGGTTTAAACGGGTCACCAAGAACCTCCGATATAACACCCTCAGGATTCATATATTCGGATTCCCACCTGACAAACTCGGCTATAACCTTATCGGATTGTTTTGCGTCCTTGCTCTCCCCCTTAATAATGTATAAATCTCTTGTAAATTTTTTATTATCGGGGATTACATAACCGAATGATTTGGTCTCCATATACGTGCCGATAATTTTATTCCCCGCTCTTTGCAGAATTTCCACTACTTCCCCTTCCAACGATTTACCTTTTCTGGACGCATAGACTGTTACCTTCACTTCATCTCCATCCATTGCGGTTCCGGTCATTCCACGGGGAATAAAAATTTCCTCTCCGCCTGTTTGACCCGCTACAAAACCATAGCCATATCTTGTGATGGATATCTTACCGACAGATATATGGGGTGGTTTCTTCGACCGGTATGTCCGTTTACCGAGTTGTTCAATTTTTTTATGAGCTGCAAGGCTTTTAAGGAGCTGACGAAAAGCCCGATAGTCCTTTTTGGAAATATCTAACTTTCGCAACATTTCTCTTGCACTGAACGTAATGCCGAAGTTTGTATCGAGAAATTGAATGACCTTTTGCTCTATTTCACTGTTTTTCATAATATTTTTTTTTACCACGAAGGGCACGAAGAACACAGAATAAAAAAATAGAAATCAGAATCCAGAATACGGAATATAGAATGAGAAAACCAGCTAATCCCGCTTAGCGGGATTACATTCTGCATTCTAAATTCTGTCTCCTGACGTCTGAATTCTAAATTAAAATGTTTCTTCGTGTTCTTCGTGCCCTTCGTAATTATATTATTTGATTCTTGTCAAATATTTATAAATTCATACAAACTCAATATCCCCAAACTCTTTGACTTTTTCCAATATTAGATTTCTGATTTCTTCGAGTCTTTCGGGGGATTTAGCTTCTGCTCTGATTATTAATGCGGGTTGTGTATTAGATGCTCTTACTAATCCCCACCCGTCAGGAAAAACAACTCTTACACCATCTATATCTATTGTTTTGTTTTCTTTTTTGAAATAATCCTTTAATTTAGCAACTATTTGAAATTTTTCTTCTTCTTTGGCTTTTACTCGCATTTCCGGTGTAGAGAAATAATGGGGCAAAGTATCTATAATATCTGAAAATTTTAAGTCCGTTTCCGAAACAATTTGACAAAGTCTGCATGCAGCATAGATTGCATCGTCGTATCCGAAGTAATCATCGGCAAAGAACATGTGCCCGCTCATCTCTCCTGCAAATGGCGAGTTTAATTCTTTCATCTTGCTTTTCAAAAGAGAGTGCCCTGTTTTCCACATAAATGGGATACCGCCGTGTTTCTCGATATCTTCTATAAGTGCAAGAGAACATTTTACATCAAATAATATTTTATGTTTTCCGGTTTTTTTTACGACATCACGTGCGTAAATTGCAACAAGCTGGTCTCCCCTGATAATCCTGCCCAGATTATCAATTGAACCTATCCTGTCTGCATCTCCGTCAAATCCAATTCCAAAATCAAGAGATTTTTCTTTGACTGTTTTGATTAATTCCTGAATATTTTCGTCAACTCCCGGGTCAGGATGATGATTTGGGAAAGTCCCGTCCAGTTCGCAGTAAAGTTCTGTAACATTACATCCTAATTCTTTTAAAATCAGCGGACCGAGTACACCCCCCATTCCATTTCCCGCATCTACTGCAATATTCAGCTCCTTTTTCAATTGAATTTTAGATTTTACTGTTTCAACATATGAAGAAACTACATCTGCTTCAGTACATCTGCCGCTTCCCGATTCAAACTTATCTTCCTCAATTAACTTTTTTATTTCTTGAATTTCTTTACCATATATAGAACTTTTACCGACAGCTAATTTAAATCCGTTATATTCAGGCGGATTGTGGCTTGCAGTAATAACAACGCCACCATCGACATCTAAATGAAATAAACTAAAATATCCGACAGGTGTGGGTACCTCACCTATATCGATAACATCTATGCCCGTAGATAGTACACCATTTATAAAAGAATCGTTAAAACGTTTTGAGCTTGGTCTAACATCTCTACCGAGGCTTATTTTCTTTCCCCCTTTTGACTTTACATAGCTTCCAAATCCTTTTCCGATTTTTTCAACTACTTCGTCGGTAAGGTCGGTATCAACCAGCCCTCTTAAATCATATTCTCTGAAAATATTAGGATTCATATTAAAACCTCCTTATAATGTAAAAACTCAAATGGCAAGACTCCAATGTCAAATCAAATCCCCCGTCGCTGGCGGATTAGGAAAAAATGTCATAATGTCAAAACTTATATAATCATACATTTTTTAGCATTTGGATTTTGGATTTGATTTGACATTGGACAGAACAATATCTGTCCATAATATTCTCTCTCTACATAATCAATTAACACGTTCGCAGTAAATTACTCTTTCAATTTTTTGGTAATCTTTTATAATTTTTATGTCTGAAAATCCGTAAGACTTAAAAAGATTAAAAACTATACTTCCTATCCCAATTCCTATTTCGACAAAAATCATACCATTCGATGTAAGCCAATTTTTACCTTTTTCACAAATTACTTTATAGAATGACAATCCATCACCGTAATCATGCAGACTTTTTTCAGGCTCATATAATCTAACATCATCCTGTAGATTCGGAAACTCGTTAGATGAAATATATGGTGGATTAGAGACAATTATATGCAGATTTTTAAATTTATTTTGACTCGTATCGAATATAGAAAGATTTTCGAAAGTAATTTTTTTGCTTACACTATTAAATTTTGCATTTGCTTTTGCTACTTCAAGAATTTCTTCATTTATGTCGATTGTGATTACTTCAGAGTTTTCAATATATTTGGCAAGACTGACGGCAATATTTCCGCTGCCTGTTCCAATATCTAATATGTTAATTATCTTTTCTTTTTTCCATCTTTCTTTTGCTATATTAATAACGTTTTCTACAAGAATTTCGGTTTCGGGTCTTGGAATTAATACATTTGGATTAATATTAAAAGGCAGGGACATAAATTCAGTAGAGCCGGTTATATATTGTACAGGTTCTTTATTTGCACGTCTTTTGATTACTTTTCTAAATTTCAGTAATTCAGTTTCAAGAAGGACTTTATCGAAATTCAAGTAAAGGTCGATTCTTTTTAAGTTCAGAACAAAACCGAGCAGGATTTCGGTACTTGTTCTTGGATTTTCGATTCCTTTTTCTTTGAGGTATCTTGTAGAGCGTTCAATAAGATCAATAATTTTCCATTGTTCTTTACTAATTTGTCCAGGCACTCTTTTTTAAGTAACCTCCGAATTTATTCTTTCGGTTCTCTCGGCAATCTTGAGTTGTCCTATAATTTCATCAATTTCGCCTATCATGATTTTTTCGAGCTTATAAAGTGTAAGTCCAATTCTGTGATCTGTAACTCTACCCTGAGGGAAATTATAAGTTCTTATTTTTTCACTCCTATCGCCGGATTTTACCATTGCTTTTCGGGAATCTGCAACCTTTTTGTCACTTTCTTCTTTCTTTTTTGCAAGTAATCTTGCCCTTAGAACCTTCATTGCTTTTGCTTTATTTTTGTGTTGAGATTTTTCATCCTGACACGTAACAACCATTCCTGTGGGTATATGAGTAATTCTGACAGCAGAATCGGTTGTATTAACAGATTGTCCGCCGGGGCCTGATGACCTGTAAACGTCAATTTGAAGCTCTTTTGGGTCAATATTTACTTCCACTTCCTCTGCTTCGGGAAGAACTGCAACAGTTGCTGCTGAAGTATGAATCCTGCCGGACGTTTCTGTTTCGGGTACCCTTTGGACCCTATGCACACCGCTTTCATATTTCAAAGTTCCATAGACATTTTTTCCGTTTATTCCAAAAATCACCTCTTTAATCCCGCTTTTAATCCCCGGGTTGAAAGAAATTTCTTCGATGGTCCAATTTTTTTCTTCTATAAACTTTGTGTACAGCCTGTACAAGTCAGCGGCAAAAAGACCGGCTTCGTCGCCGCCTGTCCCGGCTCTAATTTCCATAATAACGTTTTTTGAATCAGTTTCATTTTTTGGAACAAGCAAAATCTTTAACTCTTCTTCGATTTTTTCTTTTTGAATCTGTAATTCTTCAAGTTCTTCTTTCGCAATATCTTTTAATTCTGTGTCATCCGAATTGGCTATAATTTTTTCATCTTCCTGTATATTTTCTTTTATCTTTTTATACTCTTCATATTTTTCAACAATTGGTGAAAGTTCGCTGTGTTCCTTTGCAAGTTCTACATACTTCTTTTGGCCAGATACAACTTCACTGTTGCTTAACATAGAAGTTATTTTTTCAAATTTAAATAAAATATTATCTAATTTATCGAACATTTTAATTTGAAATTTTAATTAGCCTGAAAACAAAAGAAATAGGTTTGCTGCAAATTACCCGAATTATTATCTTTAATTTGTATAAATTTAAGGATTACTTTTATTCAAGTGTAATGTTCTGTAGATCTTATAGGTTTCCGTCAAAAATAACAACTTCCGACTCATTTCCTAAATCTTCCCCAAGGGAGCTTTTAAGTGCAACTAATCCCACTTTTAGCTGGTCAATATCCGGCTCTCTTGTGGTGATATTTTGAAACCATAAACCCGGAAGAATTAAAGTTCTTATAAATTTATTATCCTTCTTTTTATCAGCTATTTTTATCAATTCATAAGAGATTCCGCCAATAACCGGGATAAAAAGAAACCTGATAATTCTCTCTGTAATATTATCAGGTTTTCCTAAAAGCATAAATACGAAAAAACTAACAATTATAACCACTCCAATAAAACTTGTACCACAGCGAGGATGATGTGTAGTATATTTTTTTGCATTTTCCAGTGTTAATTCATCGCCATTTTCATAGGAAAAGATATTTTTGTGTTCAGAACCATGATATTCAAATACTCTTTGAATCTCTTTCCATTTTGATATAATTACAACATAAGATATAAAAAAAACCACTCGTATTATACTATCGACGAAGTTGTAATAAAATCCGGACTTAATACCAAGTAAATCAGTAAGTAGCAGCGGCAGATAGAAAAACAAAAGAAACCCGCCCGATAAACCTACTAAAACTGTGAGCCATGTAGTAATGTTTGACAATAGTTTGGATTCACTTTTTTCAACCTTTTCTTTACCACCATTTTCTTCATCAATAGCAACCTTGCTTGACCAAGACAGCCCTTTTACTCCCAAATACAAAGATTCAAAGAGTATAATGCCGCCCCTGATAACGGGCAACCTAAAAATTTTTTTCTTTTTGGTTAAGGATGTATAATTATCACTTTTCACCAAAATTTTACCGTTTTGTCTCCTCACTGCGATAGAGACCTTATCCGGGGAACGCATCATAACACCTTCAATTACTGCCTGGCCCCCAAGAACTGTTTCTGTTTTTTTAGCGGATTTCGGCACTTTTTTATGAAATATAGTAATACTGGATTATTTAATTATTGCTTTTCTATTTCTTTTGTTTGTTGTTCTTGTTCATTTTCTTTTTTGTTGTTTTGGCCAAATCTACGATAATATTTTTCAACCCTTCCGGCAGTATCCACTAACTTCTGAGTACCCGTAAAAAATGGGTGGCAGCTTGAACATAATTCAATTTTTAGATCACCGGATGTATCTCTGGTCTGAAAAATATTTCCACAAGAACATGTTACGGTTATTATTCCGTATTTCGGATGAATTCCTTTTTTCAATTTAAAATCTCCTGTATTATTATGGCTAATATTTTTTTATTAAGATTATTTATTTTATAAAGAAAAAATAATAATGGAAAAAATGACTATTAAAGCAAACAGTTTTTAGATTATTGTATATGAAACCGGAGATAACTTCACAGTCAATTTTACCTGTAAAAACACAATTTTTAAAATTGATGTATTAATAATTTAGTTTTTAAATGTAATATTATATTTCAATAAAAGCAAACAATATATTGCAATGTTGAATTTTGTGATTATTTTCAGCCTATCTCAAGGATGGGACAAAAAACAAAAAACTTGCAAATTATCATATTATTTGTTATATTATTTTGTTTTTTCATAACTTTAATTTATTCTATGATATATGATATGTAACCGATGCTTGATGAATTTACAGAAAAAATAAATATTGCTTTCAGAAAGCTTAGGGGTTTAGCTGTTATAAATGAGAATAATGTAAAAGAACCTTTAAGAGATATTAAAAGGATATTACTTGAGGCAGATGTCAATTACAAGGTCGTAAAATCATTAATCGACCAGGTTCAAAAAGAAGCATTAGGTCAGAATGTTATTAAGAGTATTAGTCCTGGACAGCAAATTGTAAAGATTATTAATGATGAATTAATAAATGTATTAGGTAAAAATACAACAGAATTTAAAATAAAATCGAATAGTCCTATGATCGTAATGGTTGTCGGACTTCAAGGTTCTGGTAAAACCACATTTTGTGTTAAGCTTTCGCATTATTTAAAAAAGAAGGGAAAAAATCCCTCGGTAATTGCAGCTGATCCATATCGACCGGCAGCAGTGAAACAGCTTGAAGTGTTGGGAAAGGCTTCGAATATTCCTGTATTTTCAGATATTACTGTTGATGTAGTATCCAGCACAAAAGTAAATATTGAAAGTGCACGAAAAGAAGGATTTGATTTTATCATAATTGATACTGCAGGAAGACTCCACGTAGATAATGAGATGATGGATGAGCTTTTCAAGCTTAAAAGTGAGATAGTTCTGGATGAAATATTACTTGTTACTGATGGCATGACGGGGCAGGATGCTGTAAAGACAGCTTTGGAGTATCAAAAAAGTTTGGATATAGACGGTATTGTCATTACGAAACTTGACGGAGATGCCAAAGGTGGTGCTGCACTTTCGATGAGGGCTGTAACCGGAGTGCCGATTAAATTTATCGGAACAGGTGAAAAAATAAATGATATGGAGGTTTTTCATCCCGATAGATTTGCCTCCAGAATATTAGGTATGGGCGATATAGTTTCCTTCGTTGAAAAAACCGAGGAAACATTTAACAAAGAACAGGAACTCAAACTACAGAAAAAGTTAAAATTAAATAATTTTACTCTACAGGATTTTTTAGACCAGATATGCCAAATAAAAAAGATAGGTCCGCTCGAAAATTTGCTGGATATGCTTCCAATGGGCGGAAAGGCTCTTAAAGGTTTGAAAATTGATGATAAGCAATTTACTAAAATTGAGGCAATAATAAAATCGATGACTTTCGAAGAAAGAGAAAACCCGAAAATCATTAATGGAAATAGAAGAAAAAGGATTGCAAAAGGAAGTGGTACAAATATTGAAGATGTTAACAAACTACTCAAACAATTCTTCCAGATGCAAAAACTATTTAAAAACCTTAATCGTTTTGGATTAAAAAAATATGGAAAAATGAATACTCTATTTGGGATATAAAAAAGGAGAAATTGTGTCGACAAGGATAAGATTAAAAAGAATAGGAAAAAAGAAAAAACCATTTTATCGGATTATAGTTGCTGATTCTCGTTCTCCGCGAAATGGAAAATTTATTGAATCTATCGGGTACTATGACCCCCTGAAAGAACCTATTGATCTGAAAATTAATGAAGAAAAAGCCGTTACCTGGTTAAAAAAAGGTGCATCTCCATCAGATACGGTTAAAAGTCTCTTCAGAATGAAAGGAATAATCCTTAGGTATGATTTAACGAAAAAAGGATTTTCTGAAGAAAAAATAAATGAGGAATTCCAAAAACATCAGATTTTACAGGAAGAGAAATTAAAGAAAAAGTCACTCTTAAGGGATTTAAAGAAAGAAGCTGCTGAAAAAAAGAAAGACAAACAGGCAGAAACAAAAGCGGAAGAAAAAGAAGAAAAGAAAGAAGAAAAGAAATAATAAAAGAAAAAGCAGTATAAAATAACGATTTTCTGCTAATGAGAAAGTGCATCAAATTAACATGATACTACTAAAACAAAGTCAATTCTGTGAAAACGAAACAGGAGGAATTTGAGATGAAGGAATTTGTGGAATTTATTGCAAAGAGTTTAGTTGACTATCCAGACAAAGTTTCTGTAACAGAAGTTGAGGGCGAAAGAACAACAGTATATGAGCTCAGAGTAGGCAGTGGAGATCTGGGTAAAGTCATTGGGAAAAAAGGACAGACTGCAAAATCCATTAGAACGCTGCTCGGGGCTGCTTCTGCTAAACTTGGGAAAAGAGCTGTTCTTGAAATTCTTGAATAAAACCTATCATCCTGTTTTTTATAATGTTGTGGATAAAGTATCTATCGGGAAAATTACGAAACCGAAGGGTGTGAAGGGGGAGATCAGGGTTATTCCTCTGACAGATAACCTTTTAAGATTTAGGCAGTTAGATGAGATTGCCGTTATTGATGATAGTGGGGAATCTCTAACGTATGAAGTAGAAAGTTTGGTAGTAACGGGTAAAACTATTTTACTTAAGCTTAAAGGTGTAGATTCGAGGAATCAGGCTGAAGAGTTTAGAGGGAAAGAAATAGTTATCGATAAAGTTCAAATATTTCCACTTGATAAAGGGGACTATTATATTTTTCAGATTATCGGGCTTGAAGCATTTGATGAAAACGGAGAGTATTTAGGTGAGATAGTAGATGTACTGAAAAATCCGGGGAATGATGTATTTATACTAAGAAGGCAGGAGAAAGAATATCTTATCCCGGCAGTAAAAGAGATAGTAAAAAATGTTGACCTGAAAGATAGAAAAATTGTAATCAACTGCATAGAAGGATTGATTGAATGATTAATGAACAAAACTTTTTTAAATTTTGTTTGATGCAACGGCAAAAAGTCTGAAAAACTAATATTTTGAAAAGAAAAGAATTTGATTTATCAAATTCAATAGTATTGATATGATATTTTAAAAAAATTACTTTTTGCCGCTGCATCTTGTTTGAATGTTATTATTTAGGTTATACCGGGGAGATTGCTATGTCGCTTTGCTCCCCGTCACAAGGTGATTCTTTTTGGGACAATGGCTTGTATTTATTAATTTTGGATGTTAAGAGAGTGTGTTGGTGACAACACCAACACACAGCTTATTAAGCGGCTTTTATTTTGGAGGAATATAAAATACAAAACATAAAAAAAGATTTTTTACCTTTTTAGAGTGAACTCATTAATGATAATTAATATTGTTACAGCATTTCCGGATTTTTTTGACAGTCCCTTAGATGTAAGTATATTAAAAAAGGGAATCGAAAAAGAGAAAGTTGTTATCGAGGTATTTAATTTAAGAGATTTTTCAGATAATATACATAAAAAGATTGATGATTATCCTTATGGCAGCGGACCCGGGATGGTGCTTATGGTTAAGCCCATTTATGACGCAGTAAATGCAATAAAGTCAAAAAATAATAAATCAGAAACGAAGGTTATTTTACTTTCTCCTCTTGGTGAAAGGTTGACTCAGCAGAAGGTTAGAAGTCTTTCAAATGAAGAAAATCTGATATTAATATGCGGACATTATAAAGGAGTTGATGAAAGAGTAAAAACATTTATCGATGAGGAAATATCTGTAGGTGATTATATATTAAGCGGGGGTGAAACTGCGGCACTGGTGATTGTTGATTCAATCGTCAGATTAATCCCGGGAGTTATCGGTGATATTGAATCGGCTAACAGCGATTCTTTTGAAACCGATTTATTAGACCATCCTCATTATACAAAACCAAGAAAATTTATGAATGAGGATGTTCCTGAAGTTTTATTATCGGGAAACCATAAGAAAATTCAAGAATGGCGGGAAAGGAATAGAGGGTATAGGGAAGAAAGGCAATAGGCAATAGGCAATAGGGAAGAAAGGCAATAGGAAGTATGAATGACGATAAGGAAACCATAGAGAGCACAAATGAGAATAGTGTGTAAAGATTCAGATGGAATATGACAAAAGGGTTGTGTAAAATAAGGTGGAAAAACAAAGGAGGCATCTATGGTAAAAAAAGTTCATTACACAGCCGAAGGGAAAGTCAAAATATTGCGAGAACATTTAGAGAATCAAGTATCGATTA
>SDBU01005991.1_pt1 | contig 14389 bp, 10 predicted proteins | sample 2277071 | NCBI WGS metagenome assembly SDBU01 (sample SAMN10397929, study PRJNA504765) | marine sediment metagenome | isolation source: marine sediment core GS08_GC12, 126 cmbsf | place: Arctic Ocean: Gakkel Ridge, Loki's castle | collected 2008
TTTCTGCCATTGGGCCTCCTCAACACACGTTTGAAGCCCATTATGCCATATTTCCCCCGATATGGCAATCAACAGGTAAATAAGAGCGATTACACCCATGCGATATAAGCTCCAAGTTCCGTCCTCGGGCCGTCCGAGACCGCGCCTGGGAGCTTTATACCAAAATTTCATGGAGGTGATATGAATCTGAAACGCTTTCTATACGTAGGATTGCTCATCGCGGCCCTGATCGTGTCCGCTTGCAGCCCCCAGGCCACGCCAGAGCCGACGGCCACGCCGCTGCCGCCGACCGATACGCCGGCGACGCCGGCAACTACGGAGGTGCTTATACCCTCCATCAGCGGGAGCGGCGAAGTGCCCATGGGCTTCACCGAGGAGGGCTCGCCCTACTGGGGCCACCCCGATGCGCCGGTGACGCTGGTGGAACACTCGGAGTTCCAGTGACCGTTTTGTGGCCGTCATACTTTACAGACGGGACCGCTTCTGTATGAAGCGTACATAGCCACGGGCAAGGTCAAACATGTTTTCGTTCAGCACCCCCTCGACGGCCTCCACCCCCAGGCGCGGAAAGCGGCCGAGGCCTCGCTCTGCGCTGGCAAGCAGGGAGCCGAAGCCTTCTGGCCCATGCACGAGATCCTCTTCGAGAAGGCACAAGAGTGGAGCGGGCAAGAGAACGCAATCGAGCTGTTCGAGGGATACGCCGCCGAGCTGGGTCTCAATACCGAGGCTTTCGTCGCCTGCCTGGAGTCGGAGGAGACAGCCGACCAGGTTCAGGCGGAGCTCGAGCAGGGCGAGGCGCTAGGAGTGAGTGGTGTTCCTGCCTTCTTCATCAACGACTGGTTCGTCTCTGGCGCGCAGCCGTTCGAGGTCTTCCAGGAGACCATCGAGGCCGCGCTGCGCGGGGAGCATCCGGCCCCCACGCCCACGCCTCTGCCGCCTGGCGCGACGCCCTTCGACCCCAACCCGGAGCAGCCCGGCTATACCTACACCGGCGATGCCTTCTGTGGCTCAGGGGAGGCGGAGATCATCCTCGCCGAGTTCGTTGACTTCCAGTCGGCGGAAAACCGTAACCACTTCTTGAAAGAGTGGGCTGAGCTGGAGAAGGAATATGTAGATACGGGCGAGGTGCGGCTCATGGTCAAGCATTTCCCATCCCTCGACCATGTCCAGGGGTTCACCGCGGCCGAGGCAGCCGAATGTGCCGGGCAGCAAGAAGCGTTCTGCTCTATGTACGATCTGCTCTTCGAGAAACAGGACGAGTGGAGTCAGTTGGATGACGTCACAATCACGTTCAAGGAGTATGCCGCCGAGTTGGACCTGGATGCTGATGCCTTCGCAACCTGTCTTGATGAAGGCCAAACGGCGGACAAGGTGATGCAAGATTTCACCATCGGGCAGGATAACCAGTTCCCTCCCGCACCGGTGTTCTGGATTTTCAAAGGAGAGCAGGGAGGCCCTGCGCCTCTTGACCAACTCCAAGAGGCCATCGAACAGTTTCTGGCGGAGTGAGGGAGCGAGTGGTGGGGTAGGACGTGAGGAACTCGCCTGACTCTGATAGAGTAAAGCCCTTCGGGGACTAAACCCGAAGGGCTTGTTTCTTTTCGCAATCATCATAGATCACAGATTCTCCCTCACTGCCTCCGCCGCTTTCCTAGTCATCCCCTTCACGGCGGCCAACTCCTCGACCGGTGCCTGGCGAATGGCCTCGATGGAGCCGAAGTGCTTGAGCAGAGCCTGGCGGCGCTTGGGACCGATGCCGGGGATCTCCTCCAGAATCGAGGTCAGGCTCTTTTTGGCTCGCAGCTTGCGATGGTAGCCAAGGGCGAAGCGGTGGGCCTCGTCGCGGATGCGCTGCAGTAGGTATAATCCCTGGGAGTCGCGGGGCAGGACGAGGGGCTGCGAACGTCCAGGGAGGAATATCTCCTCCTGCTTCTTGGCCAGGCCTACGGCGGGCACTTCGTCCTTTAGGCCATGTTCTTCCAGCACCTCCAAGGCGGCGTTCAGTTGTCCCTTGCCGCCGTCAATGATGATCAGATCGGGCAGGATGGTCCAAACGTCGGCCCCTTTGCCCTCCTCCCTAGCCCTTCCTTCGATGGCTCTCTTGAAGCGCCTCCGCAGCACTTCCTGCATCATGGCGTAATCATCCGCCCCCTCCACCGTGCGGATCCTGAAGCGGCGGTAATCGCTCTTGCGAGGCACGCCCTTGACGAAGACCACCATGCTGCCCGTAGCCGCCGTTCCCTGGATGTTGGAGATGTCATAGCCCTCAATGCGGGTGGGCGCTTCATCCAGGCCCAGGTGCTCTTGCAGTTGAGCCAGAGCCTCGACGCTTCTCCCCTCGTCAAGCAGCCACTGGGCGCGCAGGCTGGCCAGGGTCTCGGCAGCGTTCTCGGCGACCATCCGCACCAGCTCCCTCTGCCGACCCCACTTGGGCACGTGCAATTTCACTTTGCTGCCCCGTTTGCTCCTCAGCCAAGTCTCAATAACTATGGCCTCCTCGACACTGGTCGGCAAAATGATCTTCATGGGCACGTAGGCCGCCTCGTCGTAGAACTGCTTGACGAAGGAGGCCACTATCTGAGCCTCGTCTTCCTCCGCGGTGCCATCCAGGATGAAGTATTCGCGGCCGATGAGTTTCCCCTGCCGGATGAAGAACACCTGAACGCAGGTGTCATCGTTCTCTCGGGCCAGGGCGATAACGTCTTCATCTTTGCCCACCGCCAGGGCGATCTTCTGTTGCTTGGTCACTCTCTCCACGGCCCTGATCTGGTCGCGAAGGGCGGCCGCCCGTTCGAAGTCCAACGCTTCGGCGGCGAAGGTCATCTGGGCTTGCAGATCGGCCACGATCTCCTCGGCCTTGCCCTCCAGGAACAGGCAGATGCGCCTGATCAGAGCGCGGTAATCTTCCCTGGAGATAGCGCCGATGCAAGGCCCTGCGCAGCGGCCGATATGATAGTAGAGGCAGGCACGCCTGTCCTGGCCTGTGATCTCGCGTTTGCAAGTCAGATAGGGGAAGAGTCGGCGCAGCATGTCCAGGGTTTGGTGGACGGCCCGGACGTCGGTGAGGGGGCCGAAGTAGCGGGCCCCGTCGCGTTCCATGCGGCGGGTGACGATGATGCGAGGGTAGTCCTCCTGCCAGGTGATCTTGATATAAGGATAACGCTTGTCGTCCTTGAGGCGGATGTTGTATTTGGGGCGGTGTTCCTTGATCAGGTTGCACTCTAGGATGAGGGCCTCTATCTCGGAGTCGGTGACGATGATGTCGAAATCGGCGATGCGGTATACCAGACGGTGCAGCTTGATGGAGTGGCTGGCCGAAGCCTGGAAGTAGGAGCGCACCCGATGCCTCAGGTTCACTGACTTGCCCACGTAGATCACCTCGCCCCCATCGTCCTTCATCAGGTAGACGCCGGGCTTGGTGGGAAGGGTTTGCAGTTTGTCTTTCAATAGTGGGTGATCCATACGTGCATCCTTGCAAATGGCGAATAGGCTACAGTGTCTCCTTACGGATCAGCGGCAGGTATACCTCCCAGGCGACAGACCCCACGCGCTCCAGCCGCAGGTCGTCCAGGGTGACCTCCAGGGTGAAGGGAGCGCCGGGCGTAGCGCCTGCTGCTGACTTCAAGTGGAGGGCGTAGCTGCCGTTGGCCGCAGTGATGTCGGCGGTGAGCACCTGGCCGCCGTCGGCGAAGACGGCCGGCCCGCTGAGGGTGGCGCTGAGGGTGGCGGGGGTGGGGATGTTGCCGTGTACCACGTCCACCGTTGCACCACGGGCTGGCAGCAGCAGCGGGCGATCTGGATCGCGCCATTTGAGCCAGGGGCCGGAGTGCGCGTATTTCAGGTCGCGGTTAGTGTAGTCGTAGTAGCTGATGTGCGGATACCCGCCCGCATCCAGGGCCAGGGAGGTGTACTCGCCGACATCTCCCTCGCTGTCTACAGTCTCAATGTGCCAGCCGGAGTCAATCTGGTAGGCATACTTCAGGTCGCGGTTAGTGTAGTCGAAATAGCTGATGTGCGCAGGCCCGCCTCCATCATCCAAGGCCAGGGAGATGTGTTTGACATCTCCCCCTCTATCCACAGTCTCAATGTGCCAGCCGGGAGCGTCCTGGTAGGCGTACTTCAACTCGCAAGGACTGTTGGTACAGTCGTAGTAGCTGATGTGCGGATAGCCGTCTCTATCCATGGCCAGGGAGGTGTACCAGCCGACACCCTCGCTGTCCACGGTCTCGATGTGCCAGCCGGAGGCGTCCTGGTAGGTGTACTTCAGGTCGTCGTTGGTGTCGTCGTAGTAGCTGATGTGGGGATACCCGTCCCCATCCAGGCCCAGGGAGGTTTGTCCGCCATCATGACTCAGCCGTGTGTCCACGGTCTTGATGTGCCAGCCAGTGGCGTCCTGGTAGGCATACTTGAGGTCGTAGTAAAGGTAGTGAGCATAGTAACTGATGTGGGGATACCCGCCCGCATCCAGGGCCAGGGAGGTGTACCAGCCTACCCACCCCTCGCTGTCCGCGGTCTCTATGTGCCAGCCGGAGGCGTCTTGATAGGCATACTTCAGGTCGCCATTGCCAAGGTCGTGGTAGCTGATGTGCGGATAGCCGCTCTCATCCAGCGCAAGGGAGGTGTCGTGACCGACAGCCCCCTCGCTGTCCACGGTCTGAATGTGCCAGCCGGATGCGTCCTGATAGGCGTACTCCAGGTCGTAGTTGTCCAGGTCGAGGTAGCTGATGTGCGGATACCCGCCCGCATCCAGGGCCAGGGAGGTGTACAAGCCAACATCCCCTGTGCTATCCACAGTCTCAATTTGCCAGCGAGAAGGGCCCTGGTAGGCGTACTTCAGGCCGTCGCCACAGTAACTGATGTGCGGATACCCACTCTCATCCAGGGCCAGGGAGGTGCACGCGCCCCCCTCGCTGTCCACAATCTCAATGTGCCAGCCAGAGGCGTCCTGGTAGGCGTACTTCAGGTTCAGGTCGTAGTTGCTGTAGTCGGAGTAACTGATGTGCGGATACCCGCCTGCATTCAGGGCCAGGGAGGTGTACCTACCGACATCTCCCTCGCTGTCCACCGTCTCAAAGTGCCAGCCGGAGTCGTCTTGGTAGGCATACTTCAGGTCGGAGACTGAGCAGCCGCGGTAGGCATATCCACAGTAATAGTAGCTGATGTGGGGATAGCCGCCCGCATCGAGGGCTAAGGCAATGGAGGTGTAGCCGCCGACATCTTCTTCCACGATCTCAATGTGCCAGCCAGAGGCGTCCTGGTAGGCATACTTCAGGTGACCGTTGACCGTAATGCCGATGGCAAAGCGGAAGTGGTAACTAATGTGGGGATAGCCGTTCCCGTCTAGGGCCAGGGAAGTGTACATGCCGCTCTCACTGCCCACGGTCTCAATGTGCCAGCCAGAGGCGTCCTGGTAGGCATACTTCAGATCGTCGTTGGTGTAGTCATAGTAGCTGATGTGCGGATGGCCGTCCTCATCCAGGGCCAGGGAGGTGTACTCGCCGACATCTCCCTCGCCGTCCACAGTCTCAATGTGCCAGCCAGAGGCGTCCTGGTGGCCGTACTTCAGGTCTTTGTTGTCCCGGTCATAGTAGCTGATGTGTGGATAGCCGCCCCCATCCAGGGCCAGGGAGCTGTCCCACCCGACATTCCCCTCGCTGTCCACCGTCTCGATGTGCCAGCCAGAGACGTCTTGGTAGCCGTACTTCAGGTCACTGTCGCCCGGGTAACTGATGTGCGGATAGCCGTCTCCATCCAGGGCCAAGGAGGGGGGACCCCCGTGACTGTCCACAATCTCGGTGTGCCAGCCGGAGGCGTCCTGGTCTGCCACGGCGGGGGTTGCCTGGAGGGCCAAAGGGGCCAGCAGCAGGGCCAATATGCCGAACCGTAGTAAGAACTTGCTTTTGCTGTGAATCATCTGACTTTGCTCCTTTCTTCAGAGGCTAATGCTCGGAGCGCTCCCGCCAGTGCGAAGTCGGCAGATTTTGCACTCCACTAACAACTCCTGAGGGGGACTAGCCTGCTTATATTTTACCATAAAAACGAACGGAAGGGCAATTCCTCACTTGAGCATCGCGGATTGAGAGACTGGCTAACCGAGCTTGACAGAAACTTTCACTTTGAGTATAATGTATACGCAGCCATATATTTCAAGCTAGACATGGGGAGGATATTATGAGCACTATGGTAAGAACGCAGGTCTACATACCTGGTGATGTTTACGAGGAACTGAAGAGGCGAAGCAAGTCCACAGGTCTTGCCATGGCTGAGCAGATTCGCCGGGCTCTAAGAGAATACTTGGAGCGTGGGGAGGGCGTGGTGCTCCGGGAGGACGATCCCATCTGGAATATCGTGGGGGCCATCTCGACTGGCGATGGCGATCTGTCCATTCACCATGATAAGTATCTTTATGGGTGGAAGAAAGACCAATGAGACTCTTCGCTGATACTGGGGCCTGGTGTGCTCTCTACGATAGGAGTGATGTCCATCACGCCCGCGCTTCGGCTTTTCTGCAGGAGCTCAAAAGGCAAAAGGCCCAGTTGATCACCAGCGACTATGTCCTCGACGAGTCTCTAACCTTGCTGCGTTTTCGGGCTGGGCACAAGGAAGCCGTCGAGTTCGGCAGGTGGGTGCTGCAGAGCCCGCTGGTGAGGATGATCAACGTTGATGAAAAGATATGGCAAGCGGCATGGGACGTCTTTGTCAGATACGACGATAAGGATTTCTCCTTCACCGATTGCACCAGCTTCGCCATCATGCGGCAGTTGGGCCTGATCAACGCCCTTGCCTTCGATCGTAATTTTGAGCAGGCGGGGTTCGTGATGCTTCCGGCCGAAGGCTGACCTTAACGGAACCATTTCTCCCGCAGTCTATCCAGTGTGCCGTTCTCCCTCATCTCCACCAGGGCTTCGTTTATGGCTTTCAAAAGCAGGGGGCTATCCAGTCGCACAGCGATGACGTACAGTTCATCCGTCAGCGGGTCGCCTACCACCTGCACGCCCCCCTTAGTAGCGCTGAACTGATAGGCGGAGACAGCGTCCACCACGGCCGCCTCTACCTCGCCCTCTTTCAAGGCCCACAACACCTCCTGGGGAGTCATGTAATGCTCCAGGCTCAAACCCTCGATTTTCTTCTGCAGCCGCCTGCTCACGACGTCGCCTTCTGAAGCCAGCTCTACACCCAGCCTCTTGCCAGATAGGTCATTCGTTTCGTTGATATCAGTCTCATCGGCCCGTACGACCAACACCTGTCCGGCATTGAAGTAGGAGATGGAATAGGCCACGTCGCCGTACAGCAGGGGATCGTAGGGCAGGGCCGAAACGATGGCATCGAACCTGCCCACGTAGAGGGCATCGTAGAGGCTGTCGAAGCCCACGTTGACCAGCTCTACCTCGACGCCCAGGCGCTGCCCGATGGCTCGCGCCAGATCAACGTCGAGGCCGACGATCTGGCCTGTTGGTTCGTCAATGTACTCAAAGGGCGGCCAACTGGCATCCATCCCAACCCGCATCAGCCCCTCCCGCTGGATCCGCGCCCAGGTTTCGTCCTCCTCTCCACCCCACTGTGCCAGCACGAACCAGATCGCCAGAGCGATGGCTGCCAGGGCCAGGATTGCCAAAAGCACCCGACTACTTTTCAGTTTCCTCATTCTCTCTCACCCCGCGCGTATCTCTGCACTTCCAGGTAGATGGGCTTGGGAATAAAATCCACCGTCACGAAGGCAAAATAGTCAGCGTAGCCTTTGGCTGGCCGGGGATAGCGAAAAGCCCACAGGCAGACCGCCTCGCACCAGTCCCACTCCAGGGCCTTCTCGTAGGCGCGGATGCTGTACTCGATGCGCTGGTAGGGGCGCACGGCCTTGGTCCAGCGGGGGTGATCGTTCCAGCCGCCCTCGGTGATCAGGCACGTTTTGTCCCCGTCGCCATTGGCGACCATCACCTGGCGGAGGAGTTCGGCGCGGGCGAAGTTCACCTTGTCCGCAGCCGGGGGATCGTCGGGGGGGAAGGTCCAGCCGTAGGCGTGGATGGCCAGGATATCGAAATAATCTGCGGCTCCAGCCTCATACATCCGCTGGAGGTAGACCAGATCGTTCAGGCCCTCTGGATCGCCCTCTGGAGCCAGCGTCGGGGCCAGTGCCCCGGCCAGGATTTGCACCTGGGGGGCGGCCTCCTTGGCCCGGGTATAGGCCACTCTGAGAAGCTCGGTGTAGCCTTCGGGGTCCACGGGCCGATACCCCCACTCCAGGCTGAGATTGGGCTCGTTCCATAAGATGATGTGCTTGACGCGGCCCTCGAAGTGGGTCACGAAGGCGTGGACGTAGTCGCCGAAGTCGTCATAGTGTTCCCGGTCGAGGTAAGACGTGATGGTGTCCTCAGGCCGCGCCCACTCAGGAACGAAGCCCAGCCGGGCGATCACCGTCAGGCCTTGAGCCAGAGCATGATCCACCACCACGTCGGGGTGGCTCCAGTCGAAGTGCCCCTTTTTCCCCTCGTAGTAGGCCCAGGGGAAGTACTCCACGATCCAGGGCGCGCCCATCTGCCGCACCATCGAGAGCGTCTGCTTGATCTTCCACTCCTCCACCTCGTCGGTCAGGCGGGTGTGAACGCCCATCTTGGGATTGATGGTCACCACTTCTTGCTGGGGGCCCAAGGGCACCACGGGCTTGGTCGGCCTCACCAGGACGATGAGTAGCGCGATGGCCAGAGCCAGCTTAATTGTCTTTTTGCTGCTTAGATTCCGTAGCATCTGCACTGACCTCATGACTCGTTGACTTGTTCCTCGTTACCTGCTGCCATTATACAGGCTTTGTCCATCTTTGCCAACCTCGCAGCAAAATGCAAGGTCTGATCAACTGGGTGGGTCCGCCAAATGCAAAAAAGGAGGGCATCCTGGCCTGAGCGGCCTTATGATGCCCTCCTTTGTCTTAGGGTACGAGGTGCGGCTCAGCGTTCACGAGGTAGGCTTGGGCGGCTGGCCTGGAATCGGGGTAGAGTGGAATGGCAGAGAACTATCACCAGAGAGCTCGTCGGCACCGATGTCCACCACAGCCTGGCCGTCGTCGTTGCCATCAAGGGGACGTGGGTCGCCATCGAGGTCGGTGCTTGGCGGCGTGGCCGGGTCGCCGGCGTCAATGCAGGGAGAGTTCGTTAGCAAGCGATAGTTGCCACCTGACGAATCGTTCAAAAGGGGATCCTCGTGGATGTCGTGGGCGCCTGGGGTCAGATTGTAGTAGTCATCGGGGATGTTGCCCCAGACGTTGTTGTAGTCGCTGATGGGCGCTCCGTAGTGGTTGTGGATACCACCGGACGAGAGAGCGGTGTTGTTGACGATGATGTTGTTGCCGATGACGGGCGAGCCCCTCAGGTTGAAGATGCCGCCGCCGAAGATAGCCGCTGAGTTGCCGAAGATGGTGTTGTTAGCAATAGTGGGTGAACCGTTGGCTACATATATGCCGCCGCCGAAGACCGCCGCCGAGTTGTTAAAGATGACGTTGTTGCGGATAATAGGCAAGCCACCTTCGACGCATATCCCGCCACCGAAGAAAGTCGCTGAGTTGCTGATGACGATATTATTCTCCACCATCGGCGAGGCGTTATGGATGTAGATACCGCCCCCGTGGTCAGCGTTGCCGCCCGTGATGGTGAAGCCGGAGATGACGGCATTGCCCATGATTTCGACTCCGCTGGCTGTAACCACCGGCCCGGAACCATCGCCGCTTATTACCGTCACCTCAGCCCCGGCTCCATAGATCTTCACGCCACTCTTCATGCTGATAGTCTCGTTATAAGTGCCAGGGTTGACGATTATGGTGTCGCCATACCTGGCCTCGCTGACGGCTGTGTTGATACTGTTATACCACTCGCCGCTGTCTAGGTTCTCTATCGCCCCGGTGAATTCGACAGTGACCGTCTCAGACTGCGAGCCGACATTGATGGTGACGGTAGCCGTGCCAACCTGGGTGCTGGAGGCCAGTATAGCTGTGGCCTTCTTATTGGTCGTGGTGCTGATGTAGGGCTCAGTTGGGAAATGGCCAAAGCTAGCGGTGAAGACGACTGGTGTGCCATCGGCTATGGGGTTGCCATCCTCGTCGGCTACGTAAGCAGTGATGGTAGAAGTAGAGATACCGTCGGCAACTATTCTGGTTGGGGTGGCCTCAGCTAAGATACTGTAAGCCGGAGGACTAACGGTAGCGGCTACGGTGCTGGTGTTGTTAGCGGGAACGATCTCTATCCCTTCGCCAGAGATCTGGGCGGTATTGGTGATGACCACCCCGCTCGAGAGTTCAGGGCTGACCTCGGCTATGATAGTGATCAACCCGGATTCCCCTGGGTCCAACCGCTCGATCTGCCAGCTTTGAGGGCTGGATTCCATACGTGCTGTTACTTTGTCATCGTAGGTAGAGCGGGTGTTTATTAACCCTGGGGTTTCAAGGTTGGCGATCAGGACATCGAAGGCTGTGGCTGCCCCATTGTTGGAGTAGGCCAGGCTGTAAGTGATGGTTGTCCCTGGGACGACATAGGCTGGTGGTGCGACCGCATATCTTATTGATAGATCTACTTGCGGGGAGATTACGTAAGTTTCGCCAGCTCTCATGCGACTCCCATCCGGTCCATTGGCCCAGTTAGCTCCCACAATGATGTCAGCATAGCCGTCACCATTCACATCTCCGCTGGCTACCGATATGCCCGCTTGGTCACCGGCATCAGTTCCGTGGATAGTCAGGGCGTCTCCACTGGCCAGGTCTAGAGTGCCTGCGATAGTTGGAGAGCCCATGACCACACTTGCTTCACCGGCTTTGCTTTGCGCGAAGCTTGCTCCGGCAATGATGTCGTCGTAACTATCGGCATTCACGTCGCCGCTTGCTACGGAGGTTCCGGCTCGGTCGCCTCTATAGGCTCCGTAAACGGTGAAGTCGGCTTGTTTTCGTAGGTCTACGGATTTCAGGTATACGGAGTTGAAGATGGAATCCGAGCCTAGAACTACATGGACCTCGCCAGCCCAGGCACGCCCATTATTTGGGCCGTCGGCATAACCGGCTCCCACGAGGAGGTCGTCATAGCCGTCGCCATTTACGTCTCCGCTGGTCACTGACATGCCGGCCCGGTCTTGAGTATCGGCGCCGAAGATGGTCAGGTCGGCCTGAGTGCGGAGGTCACATATTCTACTATCAAAGCTTTCCGCACTCAACACCACATAGGCCCCACCAGCTTGATGACGCTGGTTTTGTGGTCCGTCAGCCCATATAGCCCCGACGATGATATCTCCGTACCTGTCGCCGTTCAGATCACCAATGGCTACGGAGTAGCCAGCATGATCTCCCTTCTCCTCCCCATAGATGATCTTAGCCGCCTGGCCGAGCAGTTCTATAGTGCTGGGGAGGGAATCTGACCCTAGTACCACGTAGACTTCACCGGCATCCTCGCGCCTGTGACCTGGGCCTAGCCCATTGGCCCACTCAGCTCCGATGACGATGTCATCGTACTCATCTTTGTTTACATCACCAGTGGCCAGCGAGGTGCCGGCTTGATCACGTATATCTATGCCGTACATGACGACATCGGCTTGGGTTCTCAGATCTATGTTGCTGGCGATGGAGCCTGAGCCGAAAACGACGTAGATTTCGCCACATTCGACGCGTCTGTTGTCCGGCCCATCAGCCCACTCTGCTGCGATGATGATATCATCGTATCCATCACCGTTCACATCGCCACTGGCCACGGCGCTGCCGGCGTAGTCACGAGCGTCGGCCCCATAGATTACTACGTCGGCCTGGGAGGCGAGGTCTACGGTGCCGTAGATGTCGGCCGGGCCAAACACCACATAGACACGGCCAGCGAACTTGCGTTGGTTATCTGGCCCGTTGGCTCGGAAGGCCCCGATTATGACGTCATCTAAACCATCGCCGTTAACGTCTCCGCTGGCGACAGAGTAGCCGGCATAGTCGCTGCTATTGGCTCCAAAGATAGTCATTTGCCCCCAGTCGGAAGAAGCCAGGTCCCAAGTGGGGTCAATGAGATAGCTCTGCCCCGCTTCCACCGTCACCTCTACCCGCGCAGCCAGAGACAACCCCTCAGGGATGCGTGTCAACTGCACTTGAGGGTGCAATCCTTGGGCCAGCATATCCTCCCAACTGAAGCGGCCGAGCTCTTGCCCGGCTTGGTCCAGGAAGCCAACCAGCGAGGATTGTCGAAGGGCAGATTGGTTGCTATCGAGGGCCACAGATTGACCTATGGTTAGAAGCCTTTCTTTCCCTTCCTGGCTAAAGGATACCCCATTGGGCACCAGAGCCTTGAAGGTCACGGCGTAGCTCTGCCGGTTCGTGCTCTGGTTGGTCAACTCCACCATTTGCTCCACGACACCGTTGTGGTGGGATTGGAAGATATTGTTGACCAAGAGAGAGCCGGCTCGCAGGCTCTGTACCACCCGCGATGCTTCTTGGCGGATCTCTTCCCGTGAAGGCGGTGCGAGCGGAGAAGCCCCGATGGGTTCTACCCCAATAGCCATCTCGGCGAAGGCTTCTCGCAGCCTGGCTACTGGCTCCAATGCTAGAGAGGGGGCTAGATCCAGGTATAGAGCCGTCTGAGCAGCCGACCGCTGATGTTTCACTAGAGATGGTGGCAGGCAGCTCAGGATCAGCAGGGTCGAAGCCAGTAACAGTAGAAGCGACTTCCAGGACAGTGGCTTGGTTATTTTCTTTCTTTCTTTTCCTTTTGACAGTGTGTGAGTGGCGATCGTCTTCAAAGTGAGTAACGCTTGGCTTTTCATTGTGAGCCTCCTTTTTGTTGATTATGGAGCTCGTCTCTGCTAGCAGCGGCCAGGCTGACTATATAGCGTGGGGACGCAGAAACCTTTCCGCGTTTTTTCAGAGCCGAGCAAGGGCGGATAACGACCGTGTTTTGCTCATCAGGTTGCATTTCTCGGAAATCATTTGAATCCTAACCCCCTTTCTTTCAAACTAACGTACCGCTGCTGGCCGATAATCAGGTGATCCAGTACATCAATGTCCAGTAGCTGGCCAGCCTGGGTGATGAGTTCCGTTACCGCGATGTCCTCAGGGGAGGGGGTGGGGTCACCGCTGGGATGGTTGTGGATGACGATGATGGCTGCGGAGTTTTGTTTGATTGCCTCCCGGAATAGCTCGCCAACACGGATGACGGATGTATTCAAACTGCCGATGTACATGGTGGGGGTATCCAGGATGTAGTTCTTGCTATCCAAGAGGATGAGACGCATATGTTCTTGTTCCAGCATGCTCATCTCTATCATCATCAGGTTGGCCGCGTCGGCTGGTGACTTGACCTGAAGGCGCTCCTCAGGAGAGGCGATAAGTAGTCTTCGCCCTAGTTCCATCGCCGCTTTTAGCTGGGCTGCCTTAGCCACCCCTATTCCTTTCTCCCCACAAAGCTCGCTGAAGCCGGCTCGGGCCAGACCTATTAGGCCACCGAATTTGGCCAGGAGCCGTGCAGCCAAGTTGAGGACATTCTCCCCGCCCACTCCAGTGCGTAGTATGATGGCCAAAAGCTCAGCATTGGAGAGGGAGCCGGCTCCATATTTCTTCAGCCTCTCCCGTGGTCGTTCTCCTGCAGGCAAGTCTTTGATAGTAGGATGGTATTCAAGTGCGGTCTTCGTATTCATGTTTCTGTTTCTCTCCTCTCTTGTGTGATATCTCTGCGGCCCGGCCAGGGGTTTCACTGCCTAAAGTGAAGAACGTGCTTCCCAGACGGCTTGCTTCCGAAAAACACGTTGCTAAATGCCTCTTCGGCAGCTCGGCCGTCCTAATTAGCCATCAGCCAACGAGCTGTTTGCTGATGGCTAATTGCTAACGTAGACCCGTAGCTTTGCGCCCCCGGCTTTTGCCGGGTTTGCCTTTGTCGCTAGGCCACATTTATAACTGAGATGTTCATATTTGTCAAGGAGAGAAGTAGGGCCTTCGCCCAGAGGTTAACTCCTTTCGCTGTAGAGATTGGCTAGCCTTCCTACGACTAGGTATTTCAGGCTAGTTCAATCCATTCCAATGGATTTCTTATTATTCTGTGCTATATTATACCATATTTTTTTCAATATGTCAAGCCCCAATTTTACTATGTCAAGTTAATATGTGACTATGTTAAGTTATTTGTTTGCTCTCGCTGGGTCGCTATGATCCAGCTCATTCTTGCCAAAGAAGGCCAGGTGTATTATACTTAGACAGATTTGGGAAAGGGAGGGTGTCTATGTACGATGTGATCGTCGTTGGGGCAGGGCACGCCGGCTGCGAGGCGGCTTTGGCAGCAGCGCGGATGGGCTGCCGAACGTTGTTGGTGACGATGAATCTTGATTTGATCGCCACTATGCCTTGCAACCCTGGCGTTGGAGGGCCCGCTAAAGGGCACTTGGTTAAAGAGATTGACGC
>SDBU01005992.1_pt1 | contig 14389 bp, 19 predicted proteins | sample 2277071 | NCBI WGS metagenome assembly SDBU01 (sample SAMN10397929, study PRJNA504765) | marine sediment metagenome | isolation source: marine sediment core GS08_GC12, 126 cmbsf | place: Arctic Ocean: Gakkel Ridge, Loki's castle | collected 2008
AGATGTAATTCCATCGTTTATTGCGCATTGAATAGTGTCCGCTAAGTCCTCTTCTTTATAAACATGGTAACCAATTTTGTCAGTATAAATCTGGCTTTCAAAAGAGCCCTGCCATTCTTTGGCGACATCTATGTCTTTGGCACCCCTCTTTATCGCATAATCCGGGATAACAACAGGGGTGCCGGTTGCCCACGCCTCATAAACAGAACTTCCCGTATCTGCAACGACAACGGCAGCTTGTGCGATCAGGGCTTGTGTTGAGGTGCTGTCCCCGCTATGAAATGGGTGAGGGCTTTCTACAAACTTGAGTCCAAGTTTCTCACAGGTTTCCTTAAGCGTTTTTCGTAAATGGGGATATGTGGTTGGGGAATTTACATGGGTCGGTGCCCACAAAACCATATTTGCGCAAACTTCTAAGGGCTGCTCAAAAACAGGGTCTAGTAATGGGTATCCGACAACGCGAATTCTTTTCTCGTCCATCCCTTGCGCCTTTAACTTCTCTACCCACGCTGGTCCCGGCACAAACACATATTTAACACTATCCATATTCTTGGCGCCACGCCAATTTTTATCCGATATGCCGTGGTGTATGAAGATGTCCGCACGCGCCCTCAACAATGTAACTGTCGTGTGGTCCGCACAGGTTTCTGGGTTAAAAACAACCTCGTCGTCCGGTAGAAAGTGACGAATAATCGGCTCAACATGTGCTAGATAGATACCAGTATATCCGGTAGGCATATATTTTGGTTTTGCGAAAAGAAATTGAATTTTCATATGTTATTCCCCGTGGATCGCCATACCGCCATTTTATTCATCCGACTCCTCCGTCAAAAACAATACCCGCTACCGGAATACCAAATAAGGTACACACAATGTCATTGGGGGCTGGCTCATCTGGCAGCAAGAACTCAACTCTCTCACAAGAATCAACTGTAACTATGAAAAGACCATCTGGTTTAGTTACCCTACGTCCCTCCGATATAATCTGTTCGATAACATCCTTTTCGCAATGCTCTATGACGCTAATGCAGAACGAATAGTCAAAAGATGCGTCAGCGAACGGCAAGTCTCTCGCGTCGGCGTTAACAAAATTAATACCATTTCTACCCAACAAACCAGCAAGATCCTCTTTGGTGTTCCAAGATAGGTTGTCAACGGCTGTTACGTTAAATAGAAAGTCGTGAAGCCAAAGAGTGAACGGACGAAACCCAGAACCAATGTCAAGAACCTTAATATCCTCAGACGGCCTTTCTTCATCATCTGCATGTTCTAGCACCTGTTGAAGCGCCCAAGGCCATTCCCACCGCCTTGTCTGGCAAATGATTGAAGACAGATTAAACGCCGCTTGTGTTTCTGGCTGTAGTTCATCCTTATACTCAGACAACACTCGTCTTGACGTGTATTTCAGGTCGTCTAACAAAGCGTTGAGTTTTAAGCCCCCCGATTTAGTTGCCCACTGTTTGTGTAAGATCATTTTAGTTCTTTAGATCACGCAATAGCCCATCGACTACCACCCTGTTAGCATTTGTTCCAGCATCCGCCCAATATCCGTCGATCACATCATATTCTAATAGGCCGCCAGACGCATATTTATTGTTTACTGAAGTCGCTCCAGTTTCATCGGCATCAATAGAACCGATAACATCAAATAATGCCTCATCATACATCATGCACCCAGTGGCAATATGTTGCCCCGGCAACACGTTGGTTCTTTTGATTATCTTCACAAGTCTGTCGTCAACAACATCAGCCACCCCGAGATCGTTATGACAATCTTTGCTAACATATAACAATATCCTGGCACCAGATTTTTGACTAGAAAACCTCTCGATGTACTGTGAAACAGACTGAGTAAATATATTGTCGCCGAGCATCACAATAACCCTCCCGCCAGCAACAAAGTTTCTCATCGCGTAGAAAGCATCAATCAAGCCAGTCTGTTTTTCTTGTACACAGTAAGAAAAATCAATCCCATTAAAACTAGACAACGAGCCAGAAAGCATGATCTTAATATCACACAGACAACGCTCGTCGCCAACAAATGCTATCTCTGAAATCCCCGAGGAACCAAGGAGCCTAATGGAATTATATAAGATCGGCTCGTCATTAACTGGAAGCAAACATTTGTTAATGGCTAACGAAAAGGGCATTGCCCTAGTACCGTGTCCCCCAACCATAATCGCCCCTCTCATACATTACCCCCTAGTGCCCTGCGGATTTTGCCGGGCAAGAAATAATGGTGCATTAATGTCAAAAGACTAGACGAAACATGATTTGACGACAGCACGAATTTATGCTTTTCAGAAATAAACTCGTCGAGCAATACAGACGCAATATCGTCTATGTCCAGCGGCAGTGAAATAATGTCAAAATTCTCTCCGGCGTCGGGCGCTAAACGCCATGCACTCTGTAGATCAGCAAAGCTCGCATCTATGTTTACAACGAAGACAGCGTTTAACTGAAAGCGAACAAGATCTGACCATATTCCCAAAAGCTTAATACCCGAGACACTATAAAGAGACTCGTCAATATACAGTTCCTCGTACAGCCCTCTGCTAACAGTGTTGAATGGATTGGCGCGATCCTGTGGCCGCAACATCCCCTCGGCGACAGATACGTGTATTGAAAAATCGTCACTGTGGCCAAAATAGTTTCCGCTTTTCCTGTGAGACAATACAATAATGCCATCGGACGTAACAACGAAAGTATTTGTACCTAATGGGACTGGCACAGATAAAGAGTCAATGCTTGCTCCGCTATCCATCAACAAGCGACACCGCTCGATATCTTTATCGCCAAGCGCGGAACCAAATCCGATAAAATCAAAGAAATTAGTTGGCCCGAATAAAATTTCAGGAAACCTAATCCTGGTGCCGTCTCTGTCTTCTCGCCTATACCCGATAGACATAACCCTGTATAGATCATTATTGTCAAACATTTTCCCGGTATTTTTAGAGAGAGTAATCTTTGTCTCAATCTCCGTGTCACGCGATTTAATAAATGTGTCCTCGTATGTTTTTTCCTCGCTCGAATACGAGGTTATGACATCATCAATGCAGAGGGAGCGGTCTCTCCCCGCACAAAACAATACAGGCAACATCTTTTCTATAACAACCCGTCCGCTTTTGAAATCAGGACAAACCATATTTTCCTCCCCCTGCACTACTCGCTCCGCAAGCCCAAACAACGCTCCACACGATTATTATTATACACTATTCACAGCCGTTTGTCAAGCAGTAGTTTTGTCCGCGATTACTTTCTTATACACCATTTCTAGTTTGTGTGCGATCTGGCTATAAGAATACATCTTTCTAACAAATTCCCCAAGTTCGGTAGCGGGCCCAAAATCTAGTGCGGCCCTGATCTTCTCTGCTATATCACTAGGGCTTTTTGGGTCACAGTAGTACACGCCTGGCAAATCTCGGAAGTACTCTCTAACGGAACCCCTATCCCCCACGACAATCGGCTTATTTATAGCGGCGGCCTCTAGATTTGATAACCCCGGAGTCTCAATGAAAGAAGGCATTGCATAAACCGAACACCGCAACATCATCCTCAACACAGCACCCCTCGGACCAGGAGGACAATACAGCGCATTTCTGCCACATTTCTGTTTTTTCATATAGTCAACATATAGCGAAGACTTTATCCCCATCATTACAGTCTGTAGATCAGGGTCATCCTCACACAATATATCTACTGCTTTCATAAGGTTTAGCTGATTCTTCCGCGGCTCCACCCTCGAAACGCATAGAATGAATCTATCGTGAAGCATCTTCTCAAACTCTACCCCAAACGTCGGGTCTTTGTCAGACAAGGCCAAAGCAATCTCGCCCTCAACATCTACCCCGTTATGGATTACCGAGTAACCAGTAACAAACTTAGACGTTGTTTCGTCTATCATTGGGCCGTAAATTTCGCCTTGCACTAATTCAACAACACGCCGCATCTCAATTTCCGCATTGGGTAAAAGCCAGTCGGCATAAGTCAACATCTTCGCAACACCTTCAATATGTCTGGAAAACTGTTCGCGAAGACCTTTGATACTATCCATCAGGTCTGCCGCTATGATTTCTTCCTGAACTTCTTCAGTGGGCCAGTACACGGGCGATATTACCACTGGAATTCCTCGAAGTTTTGCCACGTCTGCTACCGCCATATAAACGCCTTTAAGTCCATGGGCATTTATCAGATGACAGACATCGTATTCGATTGTCCAATCCGGTGTGTCCCGCAGAATATTGACCAGATGGACTATATGCCCGCGTTCTGCTAATGCATTACAATAACCCAAACATTGTCTTTCCGACCCCATTTTAGGGTCAACTAAATCGTATTCTGTCGCGATACATATAAGCACCTGCATTGTAAAAATCACTCTCCTTGTATTTTATTGCTCTTGCGTAAATTCTCCTCCGCCCAAAGTGGTTGAAGGTTTGTGTAATGACAAGCTTTTAATAATTGTTCTCTATCCGTTAAATCGAAAGACGATAGAGGCAATATATGGTCCACATGCCAAACTCCATAATTATCCCAGGTCATTCCGTCGTTAAACAACTTCCCCAAATGTCCTTTCAATTCGCCTATAGAACACCCAAGATCGCGGACAGCAGATCCAGACCTGTAGTTTCTCTTGACGGCTGAACGCAACCTGGTTCTAAGGTTGCGCGCCAATCTATACTGAATGTCTTCCGCTGCGCGATTGCGCGCATACTCCCTGTTATATTCAGTGAACTTTTCTCGATTTGCTAATTTATACTCTTTTATTTGCTTTGTCCTTTTCTCCTTATTCTTGTAATACCAGTCGCGGGCATACTCTAATATTTTCTCTTTGTTGCCCTCGTAATATTCGCGGTGATATTCAGCAACCCTATCGTGATTGTTTTCAACATATCTACGATTTCGTTCGGCAAATTTCTCTGGGTTTGCCCTCCTGTCTTCTCGCTTGCGTTTGGCAACACTTATGCTATTGGCTTTATGCCATTCATGATGTTTCTCTCTAATCTGCTTTTTATTCTCTCTGTAATATTTACGTTGTCCGACATTGACGCGCTCTTTATTCTTCTCGTAATATTTGCGGCTGTATTTAGCGACGCATGTTTTACACCGAGACGTTCGTCCGTATTTCCCACGCCTATCTACGCTGAATTCAGACAATGACTTCAATTCGCCACACTTAGTGCACTGCTTCGTCTCGACCATAAGCTAATTATACACTATTTTTGTCGCAATTGCAAGTAAAAGTAGCGGCCCAAGAAGGGCCGCCATATTATCTTACGACCAGGTTCTGTAGAGTTGTCCAGTACCCTGGATGTCCATACTAACCGTCGCGACGCCATCGTGCGTGTCTTCGACGGTAAAGTTTGTGGAATAACCCGACCCATAGTAATAAACTGTGTCATTAAGATGGGCGTATAATTCAATTACCGTGCCGCTGTCGATGCTGTCCTCAATATCAACAGTACCTGGGTCGGTAGTGTCAATAAATCCACTAAGCCCAGCGGACCAACCAACCGAACCGTTCACAAAATCCTTCCACCTGTCCCCAAAGACAGAAACGTCGATAGGGTCGGATGTCTTTGTGATCGTCCAGCGGTTAATCCCGCCAACAGTAAGTGGAGTGCCGAGCACGCCAGCTACAAAGTATCCATCTGTGCCTTGATAAACAACCATATTAGCACCTCGCTATTTTATGTCCAATTCCTATTAAGTTCCCCGGTACCCTGAATATCCATACTAACCGTCGCAACTCCGTCATGGGTGTCTTCTGTTGTAAAGTTGGTAGTATACCCCGTCCCATAGTAATACACAGTATTGTTAAGATGGGCGTATAATTCAATTATTGTCCCTGAATCGATAGAGACTTCAATTTGAGTCTGTGGGTCATCGGTAGTGTCAATAAAACCACTCAACGAAGCTGACCATCCGACAGAACCATTTACAAAGTCCTTCCAGCGGTCGCCAAAGACAGAAACATCAACGGGGTCGGACGTTTTAGTAATCGTCCAACGGTTGATGCCACCGACTGTCGCATCGCTGCCGACAACTCCAGCGGTAAAATACCCGTCAGTTCCTTGGTAAGTAACCATATTTCACCTCCGCGCCCCTTACGAGACGCTTCGTTCTATTAAGTAGGACATGCCATTCCTTGGTATCCAAGTTGCATGTGCCACAATCCAGTATCTTCTTCATCTATCGGCTTCTCACTCATTAACTTGATGATAGTGTCAGTATATCCAGTCATTACTAGAGAAGCGCCGTCGAAAACAGTTTTGATGTAGCCTGCTATGAGTCCAGCTTCCGACGCAAAAAAGTCATCGTCACTAAAAACGTCAAAATATATGCTAATGGATGCTACTACTGGTGAACTAGACTGAAATACGTTTGTCTGTGGTAAATCTGGAAAGCTATACAGTATATACGGAAATCCCCACCCGGCAAACGGTCTGCCGCATTTCATTCTTCCGTTAACTGAATCCCACAACGTACTATTGTCCACAGCCAGAACATAGACTGCGTTTTCTAATAGTGTTGATAGTGCTGTTGCCATAATTTACCTCTTACCCGTTATTTTGTTGGGCGGCGGCATTAAGCATATTTGCTATTGCCCCGCGCACCTCTTCCGTCGTTTCCTTAATTATAACATATCCCATGTTGTTTCGCAAGTAAATCATCGTTCCTTGTGGATGTACCTCAAAAGGCCCCAATAAATCTATTGGCAAGTTATACTCTACGAACTCTTCATCCTTTTGGCCCATTGTGCCCATTCCTTTTTCTATTCTATGTAGCACTAGAAACATTTCACCCTCCTAGGTTTTGCATTTTGATTACATTTAGCGCACCAGTTAGATAATGTCTACCTATTGGCATTCCGCTCCACCCAACTTCTTGGTATATCGCATACCATCTATTTGATCCGTACGCACCCCATAGTCCCGTCGGCGACACAAACCACTCTATTGAATCTCTCAAGTCTCCCTTGTCTACGGGACACAAAACCTTTGCAGCGGCGGCAAGTTGTGGAAGTAATCTGTATAACATCTTCTGCGTACTTTGAACTCCAAATTTCATAAACGCATTAGTAACCACACCAGAAGTTAATTCCTGCGTTCCGGCTCTGTCGTAAAAACCCGTGAGCTGCCATTCTATTCCGCTAGGCATTTTCCATTACTCGCCCCCAAACCGTACTCGTGGTTTTCGTCACATCCTCTCTTATGATTGAGTCCTGACGAAGTTCGCTATCTGTATTTGCCATTTCAATTGTATACGTAACTCCACTATAAACTATTTCATCACCAACATTAAGGGCAAGTGCATCAGAACCACCAGATGTATTTGTTGCTGTCGTTGTCGCCATGTTGTTACCGCCGACACTTCCGTTAAGATTTTCCGATGCATTGAAAGTTCCAACAATCGTACTAACCCACACAACACCGGTGGCGTCACCGCCAATCCACGTACCTTCGTCTTTATACCAGTTAATGACCACCGCTGTAGCACCATCTGCGGCCCCTGTTATTGTTTCACCCGCCGTAAATTCAGTGGAGCCCGAAGTAAATTTAATATATTCGTAATCAGTATGGTCAGTAAAAACAGAATTAAGAAACAAGAACGCCTTGTCCCCTAATTGAATTCTTCCACCGGATTCCTCTGAATCTCTTGTATTTGCATCGTATACTATCGCGCTGAAAGAAGGTTCCTCCCACCAAACATTAACAACGCCACTAGGCGACCATTCGCCGGAAGCTTGCAATCGTTTATAGACAATCGTAGACCCCAGCCTTCTCAGCATATAGTTTACTGATCCTTTTACCTGGTTAGAGTATGAAAACTGTTGTGCCATTACCTATACCCTTCATCGTTCCATTCGGGAGACAAATCTTGTTCGCCTTCGCCATCAAATTGATCTCTAGTAAATGCTGGTTCAACTCTATCAGTTCTTTCTTCCTGAGCCTCTTTCTCGCTAACGCTAATACCAGCAGACCAAGGCGACGCATGTTTCGCAGCTTCTTTGCGTAGATCAGCAGCTCTCTTGGCGAATTGTGCTGATAGCTGGCTTCCTTTTATTTGTAGTTCACCGGACGAACCTGTGCGCGTATCGATTTCTTCGGCATATCTTGTGGCTAATGTTTCACAACAACGTGCCGCTGCGCCGACGGCTGTATCTTCCTGTGTCAGAATCCACTCAATTTCTTCGTCATTAAACCTTTCGTTGGCAGAATCTGTAAGTTGGCTCATAAAACGAACTTCATCTAGATCTGAATCACCAGGAGAACCGCTATATGACCAGGTCATTTAATTACCTCCTTTATGCGGCTTCCACAAAGCCGTCGTCGCTAACCGGACTCCAATGACAATGCCAACGAATCACGCCATCTTTTGTCCCAACACTATCATCGCTAAGTAATCTGAGATAGGTATCCGTTCCGGCTTCAGCCACAATGATTGATACCACTTCTGGGTCTCTATAATTTGCATTCTCGATGACTTGCGGCGCGGCAGACGATCCAACAACTAGCGCATTTCCAGCAGAAGACGTTTTACCAATAAATGACCCCACCGCAACGCTGTTTAATGACACTGTAGTTGTAAGAGCCTCTGTATTCCCACCCGCCGCCATTTCCAGTTTACAATTACCAATCTCTGTGTTTAATGCCTCTTCAACCTGCCCGAAGATTCCTTCGATCTTGACAATTCCCGTTATCTTAAATAAGTTGAATACTGTGCTATTGTCGGTAAAGTCGATTTCCTTAAATATTTCGTCGTCGTATGAAAAGTTTGACCATACATTTGCATTATCAGTGTCAACCCACCGACCATCGCCCCCACCGGATGAACAGTCAAGAATCGTCCACTGTGCGGATGACCCTAAGAACGAGAATCCAGAAACGGCGTGCGTCTCCGATGTACAGCTTTTCAGCAAGCCACCAGTTACTGCGCCGATTGAATATCCGACAGACGATGAACCAGTACCGATGGTGTCGCAGTCAATGAGTTCGCATCGTGCGCCATCAACGTCAAAACCAAATGCCGTAGGTAAGTTAGAATGACAGGCACGCAACTCGTTCCCCGTCGAGTCGATATCAAAGCCAGTACCACCGCCAGAGACTACGATGTTCTCAAGGACACAATTGCCATTCGTTACGATCTGCACCCCGGCAGCTCCCGCATACGCATTGACTTGCAGCCTGCCGTTCACACGGTGGTGTCCGCCCGAGAGGACCAACCCGATGCCAGTGGACGGGGCGATGATTGCGCCGATTTCGCACCATAATTCTAAGGAATCAAGATTCACAACAACATTCTCAACGTAAGTACCAGCCATGATATTGATAGCGTCGCCAGCACTAGCGGCGGCCTCAGCGGCAGTGATCGTCAACTTCGCTGTGTTAGGAGTGAATCCATTATTGGAGTCGTTGCCAGCTTTGGAAACGTACCAAACCTCTCCGCCAAACTTCGGGACATGTTTATCGTATACCTCGGATGCTTCCGAATTTGTCACAAGTTGCTTTATGTAAGCCATTGCTAGCTTCGCGTCAGATACAGCGCCGGTAGCAGCCGCTGTATCCAATGCCCCGCCAACAGACGCCAGAAAGGCTAAATTCGTTCCAACCATTGTGGTGGGGATAGCATCAATTAAAGACTTTAATGCGCTTAATCCGTCTGTCCCATTGTCGAGGTCAGCGATAATTGCCGTTGTGTCTGTTTGTATCGGGTCAATCAATGCTTTTAACGCGCCAAGACCATCTGTCCCATTATCTAAGTCAGCGATAATTGCAGTAGTATCAATTTGCACAAGATCAATTAACGCCTTCAATGCCCCTAGCCCATCAGTTCCGTTATCTAGGTCGGTTTGAATTGCAGCGATTAAAACTTGAAGGGCGGATAGGCCGTAAGTGCCTGATATAATGGCACTCACGATTTGTTTCACGTACGCCATAATAGTCGTGGCGGTATCCACAGCACCGGTCGCAGCGGCGGTATCTAAAGCACCAACTACAGCGGCGGTAACAACAGCGGAAACAGCATCAGCCAAGGCTTCTAGTGAGTCAGTCGCAGACGAAAAATCAGAAATATCGCCCCCAATGGCCATTAGAGAAGCCAAGACAGATTCGTCAATGACATTCAAGAACGAAGCATCTGCACTCGCAATCAGGTACTGTACCTCGGCTAACCACTTACCTCTCATTTAACACACCTCTTAACTTGGAGTCACGTAGACATATACAACAACAGTCTCGGAATCAGGGGTCGCAGCAAACTTACAGCGCACAAAAATCCAGGGAAATGTGTCCGCAGTCGTTTCATAGTCAGAACTCGTCGAACTTACAGTTTTACCGGAAGTATCTATTCCGAATACGCCCGTGTCGCCAACATCTGAATCTTGGACAAACGATCCGTACAGGGTCATAACCATATCTTTATTTGTGGGGTTAAACGCTCCGTAAATAAACTTTCCCTTCCCTGAAGTTGCCACGCGAAAGATATGGTAGTCGGTATCGTCGCCAACGAATTCGCCGTAATATGCCACCGCGTTTAACGCCCTCGGCGCGGACGGAGCAAGCGTAGTTAGTTTTGTCTCAGTTATAGCAGTATCTGCCATTGTTAGTTCACCTCTATATTAACCATCTTCGGTTATTGTCTTCTGTGTCGTAATGTAATCTTTCGTGAGAATATATTTTGTATAGCATTTCAGGCCGCCAGTCTTCTACTAATTTCTTTCCTTTAGACGTATTGCACGAAAGGCACGCGTAAACTACGTTCTCGATCTGGTGGAATCCTCCGTTTGATACTGGATTCACATGCTCAATCTGCCAGTAATCGGGGCTCTTAGAATCTCCCTCCATTAACAATTCTTTATCGCAATAAAAACACAAGCCTTTTTGTTTTTCTAGGATAGCAGCATACTGATCCTCTTCGATATCGCCGTATGGCTGCATTATGTACCTTCGTCTCCTTACAACTTCGTTCTTTTCTTTTTTATGCGCCAGATCATATTCTCTGTTTTTTAATCGTATTTTTTCCTTGTTGTTCTCGCGGTATATCTTGTCCTGTGCTTGTATTCTTTCTTTGTTGTTCTCGCGGTAGACCCTCCCTTCGGCGGACCTTTTGGCCTTATTTTCTGGCCTAGCTCGCCTGACAGCCTCCATTTGCCTTAGTTCGTCTCCCCTCTCTATCCTTTGTTGCTTATGGTAGGCACTACATTTTTCTTTGTTCTTTTGGTAATAAATAGCCGACTTCCCTCTAATCTCTTCACGGTGCTCTTCCTTATAAGTCGCCCCTCTAGCTAAATTTGCTTCTCTATTATCAGCGGCCCATTTATCCTGGCGAACCTTTATCGATTCTTTATTTTTATATCGATACCTAGCGCCCGCCTCTTTTGTCTTCTCTGAGTTAAGCCACGCATAAACAATAGACGAGCTTTTGAGGCCAAGCCGGTCTGCGACCTTCTGATATGAAAGGCCGCCAGACCGTAGTTCTTTGGCAATAACTATTAGTTCGTCTCTATTACTGTGTGGCTTCATATATCTTAGTAATCCCCGAGGTTGATCCAGGTCAAAGTAACGGTTCCAGTTATAGCGAGAGTCCCAGTAGTCGTGAAGCCAGCCGCGTCTATCAGAAGGTTGAGATAATAGGCTATAGCTGTGCTAGATCCGTCGAACGGGGCGCCGCTATCAATTATAGCCGAGTTCCTTCCGGTAACATCAACCGTATAAGACGACAACGTGAACTGGGATGATTTTGGAATTATGTTTACATCGTTTGCTGACAACGCGTTACAGGTTTCAGTTCCTACTCCCCAATAACCAGTCCCGCCTGTATGAACACCCCCAGAACCAAGGATTGTGAAATCAGCAGTAGCCCCAACAATGTAAATACTGCCATCGGAGCAATCGTAGATTTTTTGCGCGAATTTCATATCTCCGGCGTCTACTCCAGTTATTGCTGTGCCGCTTAAATTGATTACAGTTGTATGGACTACTCCAGAGCCTTCAATTGCTGTTACACCAGTCCCGTTAGGCGCCCCCGCCCCCGCAATGATTCTAGATTTGCCAGAGACTACTACGCCCCCAGTCTTTTCAGTTATACTCACTTTATTCCTCCTTCTTTTTCTTATCTTTCGCGGCCTTTTTGGCGGCTGCCTTTTTAGCCTTTTCTTTCGCTAGATGTTCCTCAGTATATTCAACCTTCTTCACCACAGCCTTTCCGTCTTTGTTAAACCCGACAGTCCGGCTCTTGTATTTAGTGGGTGGATTGTTCTTTCCCAGCCGCTTTGCGCGTTTACCTTGAATCGCACTTAGGATGGCTTTGGGGTCGTCGCCTAACACTGCGCGAACCAAATCCTCTGGCGTCAGCATCTTCTTCGTGCCACCGTCTTCATTCGGCATTTCGCGAGGAAGGTTGTCAATGTAGCTGTTGTTTTCCTTGTTACTCATATTTAATCGCCTCTTATTAGTCTTTGCTTTCACCCCGGAAGAATCCTTTTGCCGTGATACGGATTTTAGACTCGCCGAGATTTCCACCGCTACAGTATTTCACGTCAAACCCTTGAAGCCCAAGGGCTTTCTCGTTGTCATTCCAGAATTCGATTGCTTTATCCACGCTTTCTCTTGGCTTTAGGAAATCTTGTTCCACTGTACACGAAGCCATCATTACGCCGTCGTATGTACACGAGAATTCGTATTCAACAACACGCAATGACTGTTCCGATATTAACTCGCCAATCCAATCTTGAAATTTCCTCATAACTGCTTCGTCGAAAGCAACGCCTTGATAAAAGTCACTCATTATTCATCCTCCCCTTCTTCGTCGTCCTCGTCGGGCGCGTTGAACGCTTTCGGATACGCTTCTGCCAGCATTGACCAAACGGCCACATGTTGCGGCGTGATTTCATCGTCCTTATCAAGTTTATTGAACACCTCAATCAGGATTCCACGCTCAGCCCTCCGTAATTCAATTTCCTTGCCTTTATCGGCTTCCTGCGACCAAATCGTTCTGTCAGCCAAACCTTTGGTATCTGTAACAACCTTGTCGCAAACTAGACAGTAGTGCTCGGGCTCTTCTGGTGTTCCACGGTTATCAACCGGAGAACCACATTCCTCGTGAACGATACCCGTTGTCATCCCAAGCTCTTCCATCTCCTCCGCTGAAACCAGCAACTTCTCGCGCAGTCTCTGTACGATAAGCTGTGTATGCAACCCACCTTTTTCTGGAAGGATCGACACCATGTTCCATCGCTGCATCACATTCATTTTAACGCCCATCTTTTCACTCTCCTTGTTGCTGTTCTGTTTCCTTAATTATACCATAAAGTTTCATATTTGTCAAGGTATTATGGCGGGAGTTTTTTACACCCCCGCCAGTTAGTTTTTAGTTCAAGTACGTCGCTTCAAGTTCGATTTGAATCACCGGGTTCACAGTTGAACCAGCATCGTCAGTAATACAGATCCCAACAATATCATCCGCAGCAACAGCCAGTGCGGCTGTGGGAGTGAATGTGTCGTTGTGCTGAGAAGCCGTCCACTCAAACTCCTGAGAAAAGATTCCCGTGGTGAAGTTTCCGACAACAAACTTGATCGCTGCATCGTGTACAGTAATGCCCATGTCAGTCGCGCGCACTTCGCCAATAGTTGCCTTGAACGGAGTGTCGAAAGCGTCTGCATTCGGTATCACCTCACAGGGAACAGTCACGGCTCCAGCAACACCGCAGGCCGTAATCTCGGTAGCGGTGCAAATCCACTGAATCCAGTATCCGGTTTTGTCTGTATCATAGGTAGCAGAAGCCCAGTTAGACGGAGGCACAAAGCTTACAGCGCCAATTCGTTGGAGGGGGCGCACGCCAGTATTTGTACCAGTAAGATCCGTGTTATCATGCACGGTTAAATCAGACCATGCGCCCGCGCCAGTGGAGTACTGCCACTTACCAGCATCGTTAGAATATGTCGCAACTGCACCGGCCCCCGTCGAAAGATCGGAGAATGCAACCTCGCAGAACCGAGTAGTCCTTCCTACGGCAAACGCGTCGTTGACTTCCTCAGACCCAGCGTCTGGCTGGAACTGGTAGTTAGCCGCCCAATGGGTCAACGAACTCGATGCCTTGAGGTCTTCCCACGTAGTTGTTCCGTAATCATAGACCAAGCACATAACGTCACCATCGCCATAAGCACCGTCATTGTAGGTATGCGTAGTAAGATCCACCGCGCCACCAGCCATTCCCGCGCCATTAGTTGCGGCTCCATCAGTGTCTTCTCCGGCAAGACCGATAGCAAAAGGCCACCAAGTCTTGTACGAATCAGTCATCAAGAAATCGGCAGACGCACCAGCGTCAGGAATTGTGTACGTTCTCGCGCCAGCCTGTTCCGCAACATTCACGTTGGTCACAGTATCG
>SDBU01005993.1_pt1 | contig 14387 bp, 19 predicted proteins | sample 2277071 | NCBI WGS metagenome assembly SDBU01 (sample SAMN10397929, study PRJNA504765) | marine sediment metagenome | isolation source: marine sediment core GS08_GC12, 126 cmbsf | place: Arctic Ocean: Gakkel Ridge, Loki's castle | collected 2008
TTGAGCGTGCAAAAAGGGATCTAGAGTCAGCAGGTAAAAACGTAGCCACCTTTCTTAAGATAGGAGTAAGAGGCGAGCAGGGTAAAGATAATCGTGAGGTACATCAGGGTAGCGAGGAACGTGTCTGGGCCTATGCCAAGAACACCCACTACCAGCGTTAGCATCTGAACCGAGTATGTGATCCTGGCTATCTGGGTGGGAGGTGGAAACTCAATCACACGATTGCGCCGCTTCCACATAAAAGTGAATATACCCGCCAATACTGTGACATCTGCGGCGATCACAATCACCGCGTAAGGGTAGGGATTGAAAGGCATAAGGCTAGCTATCCGTTGCCAAAGTCCCCCGGCTATTGATAGAATCAAGGTAGGAGTCATAATCATCCGGTCAGCGACCAAATCAAAAAGTGCTCCAGCCAGAGTTGATTGCCCCAATCTGCGAGCTAGGAAGCCATCTAGCCCATCAGTAGCCCAAGCGACAACGAGCAAAATGCCGGCCCACATAATTCCTGTTACGTCTGCCTGAATCAAGAGCATGGCGATAACCACAGCCAGAACGATACGCACCGCGGTGACAGTATTGGGAACGCTAAAGCGCAATGACAATACCTGCTCTGTCAAATCACTCATGTGCTTCAATCCTGTAGTAGGGAGAGGACACTTCTCTATATTGCTTTTATAGAGCAGACTAGCACGACATGTAGATACCTGTCAAAACATGGCAGGGTGAAACCGCTGTAATAAGTAAGACAACGACACATTTCATCAAAATGTGTAGCCCTGTAATGAATGCAGTTTTCATGCGTGAGTTAAGGCAATATTGGTACGGACTTGCACTGCCCTAGTAAGAAAATGGTCTTGGGAATCAAGCCCGTTTCCTATTAAATCTGATGAGTCTTGCTACAGTGGGGACACGTAACACTAGACCCCTTGAACTTGGGTGGTATCTTCAGTTTGGTGCCGCAGGTGCAATTGATAGTCTTATAATTATTGAGCCGCCACATCAGATCTGATGTCTCACGAGTGCGCTCCACTTTGTCTGGTTCGGACTCCGCTCGCACAGCTTTTGCCTTTGCTGCCCGCAATCCAACGGCCCCGGCACCAGCCAAGGCAGACACAGGAATAATTTCGCCACCGCGCTGGTGTGCGCCACGGTAAGCCTGGTCGTAATCAGCAAGAGAGGCACCAGCCATGGAGCGAAGTATGCGTATCCTCTCTGAAATGGGGGGGTGGGTACTACTCAGGTTACTGGCTGCCCTTCCTTCCTTGCGGAAGGGGTTTGTTATGTACATAGGCGCCGTGGCCTGATTGGCTGATTTCAGCTGGTTAGTGGAAGCAGCGATCTTCTCCAGAGCGGAGGCCAGTCCCTCGGGGTACCTAGTGTACAGAGCAGAAGAGGCGTCAGCTAGGTACTCCCTCTTCCTAGAAATGGCGAGGTAAATAAACCGGGCGGCAATTGGTGCCAGTATCATCAGCACGATGCCTACCGCCAAAATTATTAGCTGCGCCTGGCCACCTCCTGAGCTAGAACTCCTTCTGCCACCAGTCATACTGCTAAAGAACAGAATTCGGGTGGCATACCAGGCTAAAATGACAATGGTACCGAGGAGAACACCGCACATTACCATCAACAGTACATCACGGTTTACTACATGAGATATCTCGTGAGCAATCACACCCTGAAGTTCGTCACGGTTGAGTTTCTCCAGTAGCCCGGATGTGACAGCAACAGCTGCCTTGTCAGGTTTTCGCCCGGTGGCGAAGGCATTTAAGGCTGGGTCGTCAATAATATAGATGTCCGGCATCTTCTCCAGCCCAGAGGCAATCTTCATTTCCTCGACAACGTTATATAGCCGGGGATGGTCATCAGGGCCAATCTTCCTCGCCCGGGCCAGTGCCAGGAAAATACCGTCACCCTGAAAGTAGGCGACTAGACTCATGATTGCCCAAACTATGAGGGCAATAATCAGACCCCCTGTGCCGCTGCCCATGAAGTACTTTCCGATAAAATAGCCTATTGCCAGGAGCAATATTCCCATTGCTATAGTCAGGATTGTTGACCTGATCTGATTAGACCTAATCTGTTCCCACATAGCAGCTAACTGCCTCTCGGTTAGGTGAAACTAACCTTGGGTGCTTCCCTCTCCTCAGCGACAGCAATTTCAAAGAACTCGCCGAGTTTAAAGCCGGTTATCGTTGCCACTATATTGGAGGGAAACATCTGCACCTTATTATTCAGCCTCAAGACGGAATCATTGTAGTATTGGCGAGAAAAGCCTATTTTGTTTTCGGTTGAGGTTAGTTCCTCCTGTAGGGCTAAGAAGTTCTGGCTTGCCTTAAGGTCAGGATAGTTCTCCACTACGACCAGCAGCCGGGCTAGAGCACCGCTGAGTTCACCTTCGGCTTTAGAGCGAGCGCCGACATCGCCACTGCTTACTCCCTGTGCCAGGTTACGGGCTTTGGTCACCGCCTCCATCGTCTCCCGCTCGTGCTTCATATATCCCCTGACTGTCTCCATCAGGTTTGGAATAAGGTCATAGCGTCGCTTGAGTTGAACGTCAATCTGGGCCCATGCGTTCTTCCTCCGATTACGTAGCCTGACCAGACCGTTATAGTTTGTTACGAAAAAGATGAGAAGTACCACTACGATAGCGATGACAATATAAAGTGCAATCATTAATACCTCCTTAGACTTTTATCTTAAACTCACCGGCATTCTAAAAATAAACCTGAAAACCAGCTTGTTACTTTAGCTCTCTACTATTCCCGACTTTGAAGGTATCTCCCAGAAAGGTCAAAATGCGCTCTTGGGAACCTGATTCATCACTTGGCTTTTCCACCCACTGGGTTATTAGCCGACTAACTTCACCACCGTCAAACCATAACCCATCCCCATTTGGGCACACGTCAATAAGCACTTCCAGCTCATCACCTATAGTTGTCTTTTTCATTTTCTGGCCGCAGATGGGGCATCTCCGCTTCTTTTCAGTTGTCCTAGCTTCGGGGGAGGATAATATATCCGTTATGGGCGGGCTACTACCTTCCAGTCCCATGACCTCCAACATTAGCTCTAGTTCTCCAGAGTCGAACCATGTTCCGGAGCAGTTGGTACAATAGTCTAGCTCAATCTTCTCGTGCTCGACCACTATCATGGCATTGTGACAGGTAGGGCAAATCATGTAATTCACACCTCAAGCGATAATATTACAACAACAGTGTAGAGTGGGCCGGTAATAATGTCAAGACTAGCTAGTGGACACTAGCTACAACCGCAAGCAGCGGTTGGGTGTTACTTATTGTCCGGCACCGTCTTGAAGGTATTCGTTACTCCAGTTCCTTCACGCCACTCCCACATCTCCAAATCATAACCACATTCCGCACGCCTTATAATCCCGCCTTTCTGCCCAGATTCTTGATAATCGTTTCAACCCTATTCTTGGATAGTGGTCGGCCATCCCGGGTGAGGAAGAAACTATCGATTAGTCCAGTTGCCGGTTGTGGCCGATAAAGCTGATACTTCCATAAGGCAGCCAATAGCCCCTTTCCTATGGGAAGTCGGCGCTCCTTAGCCCCTTTTCCGAAAACTTTGAGGGTCCTGTTTTTTAAGTCAACATCCTTCGTCTCCAAACCTATCAACCCCCCAAGTCTCATTCCTGTATCCAAAAGTGCTAAAACTATTGCGTAGCTCCTGAGGCCGGCAGGATTGGAGATATCTATCGCCTTAATCAAGTTTTGGATTTGTTCTTCGGTAAATAGAGTTATGACCTTCGTAGGTGCTTTGGGCACATTTATTCTGACGAAGGGATTACTATTTATGAACCCTTCCTTTAATAGCCAGCCCCAAAAGGCGCTGATACTGCGCAAGTAGCAGTTGATGGTATGACCAGTGAGCTTTCTGTCGTGACTTTTAATCAGCGGGTGATATTCAAAACGTTGGGCTTCCTTCAAATGGAGAATGAAGCTTCGAATCTCATTTACACCAATTAACTCTACGTTCGTCGTCAGCCCAAAGCGTATCAGGAAATCCTTCAGATATCCGACAGCCCTTCTGGTAAGCTGAATCGTATTCTCACTTTTACCCTCTGCCTCCTTGACTGCTTGCAACCTGTCGTAAATCTCTTTGATAAACCCTAAAGCTTACCGTGGGGTAGTCCTGCTCATATTTGACCCTAGAAGGGGCGCGACTTCTCTTAATCTTTGGCATATCGTCTGTTACCTCCAATTATCCTTACAGGAAATTCAAAGGGTATGGTTCTTGTGTAATTGTGTTGCGGACTTTGACATCTCTCCTCAAACTTTCTATCGCTGGAAGAGGCGCTATGCCCCCAAACATATAGAGAGATTGGAGGATCGTTCTCATCGCCCCAGGCATTTAAGACAGCCTACTTACTTGGTGGAATTGGTTAAAGCTGTACTTAGATTAAGAGAGGAATACCCCAGATGGGGCAAAGATAAGTTGGTGATACTCCTGCGCCGTGAGGGATTCGATTGCTCCACCTCTACAGTGGACAGAATACTCCATAAGCTAAAGGAGCGAGGTATATTGAGAGAACCAGTGCTCTAAGCTATATATCAGCCAGGAAAAGGCAGCGCCAGTGCCCTTATGCAGTAAGAAAGCCCAAAGAATATGTGGCCAAGAAACCTGGAGATATTGTAGAGGTGGATACTCTGGATGTTAGACGCCTGCCCGGTGTTATGCTTAAGCACTTCATCGCCAGGGATATAGTCTGCCGCTGGGATATAGTAGATGTCGATAGTCGAGCTACTGCTTCTACTGCTGCCCACTTCCTGGATAAACTAGAGCAGAGGATGCCTTTTACTGTCAGGGCTATTCAGGTGGACGCAGGCTCTGAGTTTGAGGTAGTGTTTGAGGGGGAATGCCAGAAGCGGAATATCAAGCTCTTCGTGTTGCCACCACGCTCACCCAAGCTCAATGGGTATGTGGAGCGAGCTCATAGGACACATACTGAGGAATTCTATGAGGTAACCGATGCCAGTTTTGAGATATCAGAGCTGAACCAGGCTCTAGTCAGGTGGGAAGAGGTATATAATACAATAAGGCCGTACCAAGCCCTGGGCTATATGACACCACTTAAGTTTCTGGAGGAGTGGAAGGAAAACCGACGAAAGGAGGTCATGTGTCACTAAGATGACTGTAACCCAACTGACATCTCTCCAGCTTTCTCTTCAGGCAGGGGGATGACTCCATAAATGGTCAACTCATTGCCATCGACAACGATTTTGTCTATCACCTCTCTAAGGATTTGGCGTTTATCTTCAAAATTAAGATTAGCTAAGGTAGCGGGTAAGCTCTGGCAAAACTGGTATAGCTTCTCCTCATTTAACTCCTGAGTCTTGGCTTTGTGGAGTTCCTTTTCTAGCCTTAATTTTTCTTCGTTTAACCCTGCCTCTTCGTTCTTTATCTCATCCATCTTTTGCTTTAGAGTCTGAAGGTCTATCGCTCCTATCTTATAGGCATCGAGCATCCTATCGACCTCCACCTTCTTTCTGCCCAAAGCATGGGACAGTCTATCTAAGTTTGCTTCTAGGTAGGCACTTGGATTAGCTTGGCCGCGGTTCTTCACTTGCTCCATTATCAGCTCAGGCCGGGACAACAGCCGAGACACGCTATCCCATACTGCTGCTTCCAAACTATCACCCCGGATGTTTTTCGCCGAGCAAATCTTTGGCCTATTGTTGCATGACTTTGAACCGCAGCAGTAGTAGGCTCTCCCGTCTGTCGTCCTAGCAACCAGCTTGAACCCGCAATTACCGCAGGCAAGCAGCCCACTAAGCAGATATTCCCTTTTCGTATTTCGCCGGCAGAGATCCCTATTCCGTGCCAATTGCCTCTGAGCTGCTTCAAAGGTTTCCTGAGAGATGATAGATGGCACTTCGACAGGTATCCATTGTTCCTTGGGCTTTAAGACTTGGATAGTCCCATTGACCTTGGTCTTAGCAGGAGCGTCCATATGCTTGTTGTAATACCAGTGCCCGGTATATATCGGGTCTGTGACAATACGGTATAGCGTCACACGTTGCCACCACGATTTACCTTCCCGAGTGGGGATACCCGTCCTTATCAGTTTATGCTGGATAGCGCGGAGGCTTATGCCATCCCTCACAAGCCAATCGAATACCATGCGAATAACCTCTGCCTCCCTTAGTTCTATGACATGCCTGCCGTCAACTAGCTTATAACCGTATTTTGGCCTACCGCCAGGTTGTTTCCCTGCCTTAGCACTTGATAGCTTTCCCCTCGTTGTCCTCTCCCTTATCTTTTCCACCTCAAGTTTAGCGGCATAGCCCTTGATATAAGTTATCAGCTTCCCCAGGTCGGAGCTATCTACTGTCTCGGTTACCAGGATAAGCTCGACATCTGCCCTTTCTAGCTCCTCTAGCAAGATAATAAGGTGGACGGGGTCACGGGATAGCCGGTCTAAGGAGTAAGCGATAACCGCATCTACCTCTCTGTCCCTTACCCACTGCCTAAGCTGGGCTAGCTTAGGTCTATCAAGGGTTAACCCAGAATAAGTCTCCAGGAGAGCCAACTCCTCAGGCAAGTCAGAGCCAAGCTCGTGACCCTTATTACGGCACCCCTCTAGCTGGCTCTGCAGGGATGTGCCTTCCCTCTCCTGGTCTTCGGTTGATACCCGGCAATAGATTGCTACTCTCATCGTTCCCTCCTCATAGTTGCTATTTGCTCTTTTGTTGGAGGCTCGGTGCCGAGGTATTTGATAACTTTTTGTCTCACCTTCTTACCCTCCCGCTTGTTCTCCACAAGGTAATAGTAGATTCTGTTGCCCTTTCGTTTAGTTCTGACAAACGCCACCTCACACCTCTATTATCATTGTAGTGCCTACCTAGAGAAATGTCAAGGGGCTTCGAAGGTCAAAGGGAAGAATTTTTAGGAAGCACTTTTACTTCTTGGGTGGAATCCGTGGTTGTCACCGGTATCCCGACTATGGTCCCAGGGAGTGACGTCTCATCTCACCAATGAGACAAGACGTATTAAATTGTAAGCCAAGCCCAGCGTAATCAGGGGGACTTAGCGGGGTTTTGCCCTTTGAGACAGGGCTTGAGACAGGACTTCAAGACGCAAAGGCAGCCAAGTCAAGACTATCTACTCTTTGTCTCGTCTTACGACTTCATCCCACGCCTAGCCATAAATCTATCGTAGCCATTGCTGGCTTGATCTACCTTGAATTGGAGGGTCGGGGAGATAGCGGCATTACCTTGCCAATACTTTAATTCAAAGACGGTAAGTGCCCGCAGGTAAGTCCGCATGTAGCGTTCTACGGCTTACCTTTTAGCTTCATTGCCCTTTATGGCTGTCGAGACAAGCCCGAACAATAAACCAATCTGTTCCTCTTTATCAGGCTTTCCCCCTTCCATTATCAAGAGGTAATGGCTTTAGGGGGCATTAGCGTAGAGCCACGAGGATGGATAAGGTGTCTCAAGGAAGTCCATAGCCAGTTGACGCTTTGTCTTGTCTTGTGTAGCCAGCCCCTTTTGTTGACAAAGGAACACGGCTGGGGGCATGCAAAGTGCCGCAGGCAGTAGCCTAGAGTCTAATTCATATAGTTTGGTTTCACCGGTGGCTGCCTGGTCAAGGTATTTCTCAAGAAATTGTTAAACGCTATGGCTTCCTATTGTTGCCGGCTAAGGCGTGGAGCAGGTTGTGACAAGCCCTATAATCAAAATCCAGCCCCCTCTCGGGCTTTTGAATGGATGGGTATGGATGCTTCTGGCTTGAAGGGGCGATGCCCCCTTCCTCTCATTAACGGTAGGAGCAACAAGGGGTATATGATTCTTGCCGAAGAGGAGATTTGAACTCCTACGAGCTTACGCTCACCACCCCCTCAAGATGGCGTGTCTACCAATTCCACCACCTCGGCTTAAGCCTGGCAGGAGTGGGAGGGCTCGAACCCCCGACCTGCGGTTTTGGAGTTCTAAGCCTGATGTGCCACCCTATGCCACCAGATAGCATAACGCCTTATCTGGTCTGGCGTCAAGCCAGAGTTTGTATCTGGCTGTGTTACTCTGTGCTGTGGGGTGCTAAACAGTTTGTCGGCAAAATGTCGGCAGAATCGAGGGATAGGACTCGTGCGGACTTTTATAGGAAACCCTAGACCTCTTTGCCCGTAAAAATAGGTGTTAAAGGTCTTCACTTCTGGGTTGACCAAATGTCAATAACCGTTAACTTTATGGCAATCTGATAACCTTGCTAAACTCTGTGGTGGACTTGGCTATCCTCTGTCTAATTTCTGCTAAACTCAGCCTCAAGCGGAGGAAGTCTGGAATCTCAATCTCCTCAAATCGGGCTAGTTCAGGATGCTTCTTCATGAGTTCCCTCTTTAGCCGTCGCAGTTCGGCTAGCTCTTGTTGCGCGGCTTTGTCCATAGGACTTACCTCCTTGCGTGATGATAGCATACTGCTTTTCCAGATACGACCTCTTGTTACATTTTAGTAGGGTTCAAGTGCGGGGGGTGATAGCTTGAACAACTTCCCTCTCCTTCCATTTCTGATAAGCTCTATCATGTTCCTCAGCAATAACCTTAATGATGTTCGTAGGCTTCCCCTCCTCTTCAACCTTCGAAAGGTGTGCTGCTTTATTGATGGCAATTTGCAGCGGACTCTGGCAGTGCCAGTGAAGAATCTTACCGGTTTCAGTATCTACATCAATCTCAAAATCCTGATAATCACCGACAAAGTGAATCCGCCACAACGAAGGGATAAGTTGGCTATGTTCTCTTACATCTCCCGATAGAGTAAACCAACCCAGCTTCTCAGCGAATTCTCTAGCCTTTGTTACTGCCTCATCAGATAAAATGGCCATTATTCCCCCTTTCTTTGTAACCTTTATTTCGCCTCCACAGGCTGTCTTCACCGAACACATCCGTTCATTGCTAAGTATGCCTCCAAGCTAATATAGCAAAAATCTGAATTGGGCCTTCCTTAATGTTATCAATATTATCACCGGCTACCTTTATTGCTTCAGGTTGTGATTTCGTTGTCATAGTAATTAGCCCTCCTATAACCATCCTGGGTTAGTGACCATTGTCCTCTTTCAATCCATGGGTAATTAGACCTTGGCGAGTTGGAGTGTACAGCCTCTTCTCAGCTCCCTTATATTTATAGCCAAACCTTTCAACAAGGTCATGAACAGTAACAAAGTCTCTATTGCGGATAAATCGCAGAACTTCTTTCTTAGTAGCTTTAATAGGATAGTGTCTCTTTTTCCTCTGTTTAATCAGAGTCATACCCGTAAATGCCTTACTCAAATTGTCTGGGCTCTTAAACTAATTATCTCTTTCCGTAATATCTTAGTCTTCTATAGCCTTCCCCAGTTAGCTCCCAGCAGCCCCGTGTCGGGTTAATTACTAGCCCCTCTTTTTTGAGGCGTTTGAGCCTGCCTCTAGCACTATAGTCAGTATATTTGAACTTTTCTACCAACTCATAAACCCAGATAAGTCGTTTCTGCTTTATAAATTGTAAAATGGTTAGCTTATCCGCCTTTACTACCTTTGTGTCCATTTAATTGGCCTCATACGCCTAAATGCCAGTAAATGCCTTACTACCGCCTTCCCTTTCTCCGTTTCTACCTTGAAGCTTTGCTCCTTTCGTCCTTGATTTAATTCAAATGTTCCCTAAACACTGGTGATTTAAGGGTTAACTCTCCTCTTTCTCTGTCTGTTTGGCATAATTTAACCTCCTTGGCTATGCTTGTCCCCGTTGGCTATCTCGTTTCCGATAATAATCAAACCTCCCCGCTCCTTCTTCAGTTAGCACCCAAACCATGGTGCCGTCAGCCCACTGCACACGTCTTACGATACCTGAGCGCCTTAACTCAGTTAACCTAGCCGATACAATTTCTGGAGTAGCTTTTACAGCCTCAGCAATTTGATGTCTGTTTGCCCGGGTAACATGGGCAAGATAGCGGATTATTGCCTCTTTTCTCTTCATTAACGGCTTAACCTGTTAGCTTTGCCTGAACGCCCTAACCCTCCCCCTCCCCCCTTTCTGTGTTTTACTTGCATAGCGCATAAAACCAGCCCCACCTTCAGAATACCCGAACCTTTCCACTAAATCAAAAGCCCTTATTATTTCCGACGCCAGCGTCGCATTGAACTTAAATTCAATTATTCGCCTAAATACCAGTGAATGCCTTACTCGTCTCTCCGACCATAATACTGAAACCTTCTTTCTCCCCGTTCGCCTTTTTCCATACTATTTTACCACCTAAGTCGCTGCTTCTCCACGACAAGGTGAAAATTCGATGATTTTGTGATGTTAAGCTTCCCTCGCTCGGTTTATAAGTATGCCTCCGAGTAGACAATTTTGATTGAAGTCTAAAGATACTCGACTGCCTGCGGAAACAGCACGACCTTCTTATATAAGGAAAGCAAAGCTGATGATAACAAACCCTCGATTGGGCTTTTATTGATTGCTATCAACATCGCCCAGAGCTAAAAGTCCAGAAAACAGCCTGCTGAAATTATTTTTATGAGGGATGTAAAAAGGCTACAGGCTACGCAGAGTTTACTAGTTGATGACAACTGGAATAGTCAGGCGGGACACGAGAGAGTGTTGAGGTAACAAGACGATGTTATGTGTCATTACCTCTTCAGTGAGTGGATAACCTCGGAATTCTCAAGACGTTCAAAAACTAATATTGATTTTAAGTATTAGGAAATAAAATAAGCGCATATTCACCAGACTCGTCAATCTCGGCAGAGATAGTGGCTCTTTGGTCGTCTTCTTCAGTAAACGACTCGATTTCAACCGCTTCACTGCCGCTCAGTTTAATAACCTTCAAATTGCCCCTTATAAGATTTGCTGGCTGGTATTCTTTGTAAGAGAAGGTCAATATTAGTGGTTCGGTGGTCTTTATGTCATAGACTTCATAAATTACTTTCCCTTCAGGTACATCCTTCTTATGTGAAACAATAGTAATAGGAGTCTTTTCCTTGGCAGTAATTGTTAGGCCGCCATATTCCAAGTAGTCAGTTGTCTTGGTCACAACCGGCGAAGGCCATTTTTCATACAGGCTCTCCTCATGGTCAGCGATTTTTCTAAACATAGCAATAATCTCGTCTTTGTGCTCGTTGGCCTCAGGAGGGTAGATTGTGTGATGGAGCTCTCCAAATAATTCACTCGATTCTTCATACCCGTGAGCTAGTCCTTCATAGCCCAGCTTGTCAAAATACATTGAGGCGCATTTTCGCGCTAGGTAAAACTTCTCTATCTCAAAATTAGCAATTTCTGCACCCTCTTCGATATACCCCGAATAGCTTCTCATGTTTGTCGGAGCCAAATCGGCCAGCCATTTCATCTTCGATAAAAGCTCAGCGTCGCTTCTCCTCTTCCCGTTAGGGGTTACCCAAAACATATCATGTTTTAGCCCGCCTCCAATCGGACAGGACATTTTGGGGCCACTTCTGCCGACGTCACTGGGGTCAGGGATTACGATAAATAATTTATCTTTGCTGTATCCTTCCACGACATGATAGGCACGGAGGCAGGGAGAGTATGAGGTTGCAACAGGAGTGCCTGAAGATATGACCTGCTTAAACTCTTCCATTGGGAAAGAAAAAAGATAAGTCTTTACATCAGCCCCTACTTCCTTAGCTGTTCTAAGCCAAGTGTTAGCCTGCCCTTTGTCACTAGCCGTGATTGGATTTTGTATCCGCACATGAGGCTTGAAACCTAGGTTCTTGGCTACTAGCAGCAGACTGTCTGGGCCCCCCTTATGTAATCCGGCTGCAGCTCTTGTGTTTGAATGGCCTCCAAAATAGAAGCTAAAGCTCGTAGTTCCTTCTGAAAAAACCAGCGCTTCCCAAAACTCAATAGACGGGTCAAAGTGTTTCATTAGCATAGTGGTAGATGCCAGCCAGCAATATCCCCCAATTTGTGCCCCATATTTCTCGCTTTCTTGCTTGGTAGAGACATGAGAAACATCTAAGCGGCATTCTTCAGGGAATGAGCTGCCCTGACAACTAAGACAGCCAAAGATAAGGCAGAACGACAAGGCGGCCATCACCAGAATTAAAAGCTTTCTCTTCACTTTTCTTTGTCTATCGTCCGAGATTCTTCCAAGTCCCAGCTAGCTTAATAATAGAGGCTACAAGGATACTTTATTTAGCTGGGCTGGCTTTGTCAAGTTCATAGGGACTAGCAACGTCTACTTTGAAACTGGGCTATATTTGCATATTGACAAGATGGCTAGACCGTACAATCTCAATGAGTGCCTATCAAAGGTGCCCTTATTTACTGAATAGCTTCTGGAGTGATTTGTCCCATGTCCCTGAGCCACAATATTGACAGCCAGAAATAAGGGGCTCAGACAGGACTGGCTATCGGAGCAACTAGCATGAGAGCAAGAAACAGCTATTCGTTAGCTTTACTATCGGGTGTGCTACTTTTGCTAAGCTACCCGCCCTTCAACTTGGAATTTTTGGCTTGGTTTGCCTTCGTACCTGTGCTTATTGCCGTCTACTATGAGACAAAAGCAAAGAGGAGAGGAAGACTAACACAGGTTGCGGCCATTTGTCTTACGCCAACATTCCTTTGGCTCACCAGCTTCGCTGGCATGTTTGTCCCCATGATTGCTGGCCGGCTACTGGGCATAATCGTTGCTTTCTTCGTTGCTGAGTATGTTATAGAGAATGCCCACGAGTATTGGGCCTCAAAACAGTTGCCTCCTAGCCACCTGCGACACCTGCCTCCTCAATGGCAAATCTTTGTCGTACCAATACTTGTCACTGCTGGGGAATTTGCCCTAATGAATATCCCGCTGGTAATGAAGTTTGGGGGTGCCGTCGGCTTTATGTCCATCTCCAGGACTCAGTGGTTGAATCTTCCAATTCTACAGGTAGCCTCGTTCACTGGTATGTATGGAGTGACCTTCCTCATCTGGTCTTCAGCATAAGGCCCCACAGATTGGCTTCTGTGCCATAAATCATACTTAGGCCATATCGACCACAGGATTATCTCCGGCTCATATTTCAAGCAGTCTTCACTTAAGTCGAGATAAAGCTCAGTAACATGTTGCTTCTCCAAAGTTTCTGGCTTTGCCTGGATGATGGCTACAGTTGTATCACCACTGGTGGATGCAGGAAGAGTGACCCAACCGCAGACAAGTATCGCTATGAAGATTAACACCACGGCGACTGCCTGTTTGGAAATCCGTTTTGCTGCCACATAATGAATTATTCCGTAGGCAATGGCAGAGTTGACCAACGTGAGTTTCTGCCAGGAGAATGATGTCTACCTGACTGATGGTTGGGGCAACGTTGTGTTTCCGGATGGGAGAACCTTCCACTATGGTTCCCCTTATCACATGATCCACTTACTTGATGGACTTATACCCTTTGAACCAGACAAGATACTTCCTGGGCTTCATAGTTTCGAAGCTCGTTTTGGCAAATTTGGCATTTTAGGTTGTATGGAAGGTGCATACACGGTACCAACGAGGAAATGGGTCAAGGATGGAGCGCTTTTTCTCCCAATATTCTCAGGCGAACCACCAGTTACGGCGCCTTACCGCAACTGCATGCTGGTAATGCTGTCTATAGAGCTGTGGAACATCGAATATATACCGGTGTCTGCTACCGGGATCATGGTTTACTAGTTGACCCCTACGGACGCATAGTTAAGGATATAGCCCCAGAGCAGCAAATAGTAGTTAGCAAGATAGCCTTTCCCAATGAAAGGCCATTCTACTCAAAGTATGGTGATATTTTCAGCTACATCATACTCACTTTGACAGTATTGCTAATTGGCTACAACCAGTATCTAAGACGGAAAAGCACTCACACCTTCTGCAAGGAATGTAAGGAGCAGATTGAGAAAGGAACCGAAATCTGCCCAGAATGTGGTAATAAGCAGTAGTAAAAGTGGTTTGGGCAACACGATAGTCGCGACAGACAGCAGCTTTTGATTTTATGCCACATGACTAGTCACTACACATTTAGATGTTATGTGCCGTTGGGTAATATTTTGGCTATTGGTGTAGGGTGACTTCCTTCTGGTGACGAAATTTGAGAAATTGAGGCGTAATATCAAACTTTTTACATGGTTAGCCTCGGCCGCGTTGTGACCAGCGATACACAGAAAAACAGAGTAGTTAGAACAATGATAAGGGCAAGTGCCCAAAGAAGGTCGGGATGAGATTCCCCATTAATTAGTGCTCTGGTAAGATGAACCACTGGTGTCAATGGTGCTATCCAGCTTAGAGTCTGCACTATCTCAGGGAAAGAGGAGAGCAACTGTCTTAAATGTCAATGGCATGGTACTAAAATTTGAGGAGCTAAGCCCCAAGGGGTACGATGTTTAAGCATAGCGTTCAGGATTATGAGGAGCTTACGCATACAGGCAGTAATGGCT
>SDBU01005994.1_pt1 | contig 14386 bp, 14 predicted proteins | sample 2277071 | NCBI WGS metagenome assembly SDBU01 (sample SAMN10397929, study PRJNA504765) | marine sediment metagenome | isolation source: marine sediment core GS08_GC12, 126 cmbsf | place: Arctic Ocean: Gakkel Ridge, Loki's castle | collected 2008
TCGTTGATTCAGATAGATTCCCGCCTGCGCGGGAATGACTTGCAACACAAGGAAACTGCTTTTCTGTCTCCTGTTCCGAGTTTTTCAACAGCCTGCTAGTGCGACCTCGGTGAGGCAGTGCGGACAGAACCGGGGTATAGCTACTGGGATGATCCTGCCAGCGCTAACTAGAGCCCGTATGCTTGTGAGAATCGTTAGATCATTCTGAACCCTGACTCGCAATGAATCTACATCAGCGATTTCGCCCTTGAAGTGAGGGTCTATTAGTTGAGCTAGTGGATTGCTAACATACACCCGATCTGCATAGAATGCGGCGAATTGAGAAAGCTTGGCAACGTTCTCAAGTCGGCAGCCTATGGAACCACATGGCCAAGCCCCACCTGCCAGTGTATGCGAAGCTGTGTAGGAGAAGATAGAGTCCTCTGGCTCGACATCCCAACCTGAGGTCAACTCTGCCGATTCTTCAGCAAGGGTAATGAGTTGATTGCGGGACATCGTGGCGAAGGTCGATCTGCGCACTTTGCCACGCCTCAGGAGGTCCGCCTTCTCTAAGTGCTCATACAATACATGTGACATCTGCTGGAATGATAAACGGTTCTCCGGGATCGGGCAAGTACAAAACGAGGGACTCGGGTACGCTTACTTCGCACCACTCGCCAGGCACCCAACCCGACCAGCGGCGGGGCCGTGGAGACCACAGCACAGAGGCGGCAGGTCTGAAAACAGACCCGCCCTACTGTGAACGTGTCATGCTTCGACTGCGCTCAGCATGACACGGGCAAGCCGTGTTTTTCGCGCTTCGCGCGTTGTCGAAACCACAGGGGTTTCGACCTACCAATCTGCCTACTGACTGGCCGATTTGAACAGCGACACCGTCGCACCGGTCGGGTCCTGGATGGTACAGAAGCGACCGACACCGGGAATGTCCTCCGGGCCGTGTATGACGGTGCCGCCAAGCTCGGTCGTTTTCTTGGCGGCGGCATCGACATCTTCCACCATAATATACGACATCCAGTGCGACGGGACTTCTTTGGGTACTTCGTCCGGCATCGCCATCATCCCGGCAGCGTCCTTGTCACCGGCTTTCAACACGGTGTAATCCATTCCGGGCATGCCGCCGTCGGTAGGATTCCAGCCGATCAGTTCCGAGTAGAACTTCTTGGCGGCCTCGATGTCGCGTGTCATCAGTTCGTTCCAGCAGAACGTTCCAACGGTGTGTTTTTCTTCGGGCATTTCGATTCTCCTTTCGAGTGTCTTCTTGTTACCGGCGTCAAACAGTATACGTGATCAAGGCCGGATCGGCTATCACATTTTGCCAAACCTCGGAGCTTTCGGCCCACAAAGTCTATTTCGCCCCAGGTTTGTAGCCTCGGACATAGTAGAACGGATACGCGTTGCAGTAATAATACTCCCCGTCCTCAAGCTGTTGTCTTAGCTGTTCGAGCAGCCTGTCTCCGAGGGCGACATAGCGCTCCCAGTCCCCGATTACACCTCCACCCGCCAGAAACGTTTCCCTATCCCGTTCCTGCAGCGCTTGGCGTCGATTGTCATCAAGGTGCTACTTCCTGAGCATCTCAAGTTGAGTCTGCTCCCGTTCATCAGTATACGGTGGATGCAGGCGCGGCGCGTACTCGGAGGTGCGAACATCGACATTGACCAGACCCTCCTGGAGCATCATGTGGAATACTTGTGCTCCAATCCGCTCATCACCCAGGCCGAGCTTGAGGCGGCCAAAATAGCAGCGCAGGACAACCTCTTCCCTGAGCAGTAGATCGTCCATATTCATGGGCGGCAACGACCAGTTGGGCAGTGCCCGTCGCACGGTCAGATTGTCCGGCTCCTGACAGATGACCACGCCACCCGGCTTGACGACGCGGATCATTTCTCTGAGAGCCTTATCGGGATGTTCGAGGTGCATCAACAAAGTCTGACAAATCGTGCCGTCAGCCGAGTTGTCATCAAGGGGCAGGCTGTAGGCATCGCCGGCAACGAAAGTGGCTCTACCACCGTCAGCCCATTTCCGTGACGCCTGCCGTGCCTTTGACAATAGATCGGCGGACTCGTCTACACCTACGTAATGTCCTCCCGGTCCGAAGTACGACCAGTAGTTGAGTCCAAGAAAGCCAAGACCGCATCCGACATCGACCATCGTCATTCCCGGCTTCAACCCGTACCATGCTGCCATTCGGTCACGATTGACCGTGTGAATCGCGGATTTTCTCTGGTAGACCAGCATCTCCTCGAAACACTTGTCCGACCAGTCGATCTTCTTCCCTGTATCAGCCATCTTCCCTCCTGTGCCTACAGCTATATCAATCCTCAGTTGGCTCGGACCATGAATATGCATAATTGTCTCCGGTTTGGCCAGTCCTGAGATGAAATCGATGCCACCGAGGTTGACCCGTCGACCACTGTGCCCTAAATTGCGTTTGGAACAGTTCGCCCTGAATGGAGATGATTATGGTCAAAAGAACCAGATGGGTCGACAGGAAATTCAACTTCGACTTCCCGGTGGGATTGATGCCCTGCATAATTGAGAGACTGCGCGGCACTCCGGCTCGGCTGGAGGTGTTAGCCGGACGGCTGCCAATTCAGGTTCTCACAAGAAGGGTCGGTCAGGCTTGGACAATTCAGGAACATGTAGGGCACCTGACCGATGTTGAAGCACTTTGGAATACACGCCTGGATCAGTTTGAACAGCAAGTCGACGTCCTCGTGGCCGCTGACATGTCCAATCGCAAAACGCGCGAGGCCGGTCACAACGAGCGCGACTTCACCGAAGTCGTTGCCGAGTTCGGGCGAGTTCGCGAATCACTCGTGCGGCGGCTGGAACAACTCGATGATGAAACCGCTGGACGTTCGGCTCTGCATCCGCGTTTGAATCAGCCGATGCGGGTGGCGGATCTGGCGTACTTTGCCGCCGAACACGACGATCAGCATTTGGCCTCCATTCGGGAATTATCACCGGTGAAACAGCCCTAAGGGCGTTCGAGAATTTTCAAAACAGTAGGCAGTTCGCTTAGAGTAGGTATCTCTGCATCGGGCGCGACCGTCGCGTCGTTCGGCCTGTTCTCCCGGTTGACCCAAATTGATCGCAGGCCGGCGCTACGTGCACCCGCAATGTCGGAACCCAAAGAATCTCCAACCATCACTGCTGAGTCGGAAGGCAGATCCAACCGCTTTAGGACAAGCCGGAAAACTCGCGGGTCCGGCTTACCGATCCCGATCTCACCGGACACGGTCACGGTTTCGAAAAAGGAACGCAGTTTAGACGCATCCAGCTTTTCGTTCTGCAGGCCGACCGAACCATTGGTCAAGAGCGCCAGACGATAGGTGGCTCGGAGATGTTCCAGAGCGTGGCGCACGTCCGGATACGCCTGGTGATACCTGCGGCGCACCTCGGGAAACAGCTCAACCAAACGGGACGTTGTTTCATCTTCATTCACGCCGTGTTTAGCCAGAGCCTGCGACCATGCCTGCCGGCGATACGTGGGGGTCCACTGACGGAGCGCCTCGACCTCGGGATCGTCGCCGTGGTATTCGATCCACAACCCCTCCCACGACGCAATCCCCACTCGCGTGCAGTATTCGTAGGTCGGTGAAGCATACCAGATTTCACGTGCCGTCGATCGCACTGTCCCAACAATCGTGTCTATGTCGATACCGTACTGCTTTGCCACCGCATCACAGGTCGCTCGTAACGCCCGCATGACACTAGCCTCATCGGGGACCAGGGTGTCGTCCAAATCGAATATGACAGCTTCGATTGCCACTTGAGCACCGCTGACTATTGGGGGAACATCTCACTGATACTCTCACGGTTGTGAATACATCGAATCGCATCGCCGAACATGGGCGCCACCGAGACCACCTTGATCTTGTCCGAGAAGGTCACCGGTTGGTTCTCTACGCTGTCGGTTATCACCAGTTTCCTGATGGGGCTGGCATCGATTCGTTCAACCGACTCCTCAGCCAGGACACCATGCGCTACCAGCGCATATACTTCCCGTGCTCCCCGAATCACGAGTTGCTCGGCTACGGCCGTGAGCGTACCGCCGGAAATGGTAAAGTCATCGACTATCAGCGCCGTTTTCCCTTTCACCTCCCCGACGATGCCCATCACTTCGGCCATCTCATTGTGATCAGCTCGTTCTTTGTCGGCAATAGCCAGCGAGGTTCCAAGAATGGCCGCATACTTTCTGGCCTGCTTGGCAAAACCGGCGTCGGGTGATACCACCACACAGTTGGAAAGACCGAGAGAGCGAACATACTCACACAGGACCGGCAGAGCATACAGGTTATCGACGGGCGCCCGGAAAAAACCCTGAATCTGGGGGGCGTGAAGGTCCATCGTCACCACTCGATCGGCGCCGGCCACCTCAATGGCGTCGGCACAAACGCGTGCCCGGATCGATACCCGTGGTTCGTCCTTCTTGTCACCTTTACCGTAGCTAAAGTATGGGATCACGGCGGTCACAGACTCGGCGCTCGCTCGTTTGAAGGCGTCTATCCAGAATAGTAGTTCCATGAAGTTGTCGTTGGCCGGAAACACCGTCGATTGAACTATGTACACCCGTCGACCGCGAACGTTTTCGAGTACGCGCACGAACGTGTTGCCCTCGGAAAACTGCATCACCTGGCCGCGCCCGAGAGAAACACCAAGGTGCGTACATATTCCGGCAGCCAGCTTTTTGCTGCCGCTGCCGGCAAAGATCATAATCTCGTCATTACTCGTATTCATGTCTCACCTGACGCTTTATTCGATTTCGACCGTTATCCCTCACCGAGAATAGTCATGCCGTCAACCCGAAAAAGGAATCCGCCACTTCAACTGCCCAACCTGACCTTCAGGCTCGACGATCAATGATATGTTGTCAACCTCGAACTCCCAACCAAAACTCTCGAAGGCGAGTTCATCAAGAACCTCAGGCAGGGTCTGTCGATCCAGGTCGCCGTAAGCCAGACTGATATACGGGGCCCAATTGTCGTTATTGTAATACTCGCTCACTCCCGTGCCGAGGCCGTTTACCGCATGCCGAATCTCGCCGTGCAATTGGGCCATCCAGCTGTTTCTGGCCACCGGCAAATAGACAACCGGGTTTTCACCGGAGAAAATTCCAAGACCGGCTGTCTTGACAGCAAACAGTTTTGTATGTGCGGCCACTTGTTGCATAGCAGCTTCCAGTCGGTCAAAGTCGTAGCCCTCAGCAATCTGCCACGAAAAGTGTGGGTAAGGCGTCACACGAATACCGTTCAGTCCACAGCGCCGTTCGAGCCGGTCCCAGAGAGCCTCAACCCGTTCGTAAAACGGCGACGGCAATAGTGAAACCAGTCCGTGCATGCTACGCCCTCTCCGGTTTGGTGACGACAATACAGAAGTACTTCTGAACCATTTTGAGCATGTGCTCTTCCGATCCCTCTTTCGCCTCAGCCAGTGGATACAGGTGGCGAGGGTCCTCAAAGACTCCATCGATATGAAAACCCAGATCACAAAGGCCGTTGAAAATGTCACTGAACATGTGGACAAATTCTCGGGCCTCGGCCCCGACCAGGGAACCGCTCTTGAAGGGACCAGGAATTTCATACTTGCCGTCACGCAAACATGTTTCGTCTACCATCTGGGTCGCGGGATGACAGTGGCCAACACGATAGACGCCACCCGGACGCAGAACCCGATGCACTTCCCGATAGACCTCTCGAACATCAGGCACAAACACAAGCGAAATCGCGTGGTAAACAAGATCGAACGAGGCCTCAGACAATACCGACAGGTCGCGCATGTCGCCCTGAATGGTTGTTATTTCGTAGCCGTGGTGGTCTGCGGCGACGCGATCGGCCTCAAGCTGCGATTTGGTAAGATCTACCGCCGTCACGCGCGCCCCCAACAGGCCGTACACGGCAGACTGCTGTCCCCCGCCGGAGGCCAGCAGAAGAACGTCCTTGTCTTTGGCATTCTCAAGCGCCGAGCGCGGATAGATGTACATGTAAGGGCGCGGGAGGACATCGATTCGCCCGGTGATGTAATCGTCCAGGAGCGTTTTGTTCAGGTCAAGCCAGGCTCGCGTGCAATACGTTTCGTTCTTTGACCATTCGGTCCACAGACGCTGGTTATGTCTGGCTATGTCGTCTTGTATCACCTCGGACTCTCCCAGTTAGTCATTTGGCAGGTCATAATAAAAGCGGCTCATGATACTCGGTACTGTAATCTCAAGGTATGGCATAAACATTCCTCCAGAGCATGGACCGAGCCTAATATACGTTCGTCGGTTGAGAAGGAAAGTGAAATGATGGTTTGTATCATGCAGGCTTGTGTTTGGATCTGTTGCGGCGGGTGGCCGTCTCAAACTTGTTTGGGACGGACCAAAGCAAGAAGAGTCATCCCCAAACGGATGTGTGGCCCGGACGAACCTGCGCACTCGTGTGGGAGATACGATTTACGAAAACATGTACTCGACCGCCGTACATTATGATCTTCTCTCTTAATGATCTCACTTTAGCAGGATCATCTTTTTAGCCTGAGTGAAGCTTTCCGTTTGAAGGCGGTAGAAGTAGATTCCGGAGGAGACCTGAACACCGCTCAATGATCGGCCATTCCATTCGGTTACATAGCTGCCCGCCGATAATTGTTCGTTCACCAGCGTCGCAACCTGCTGCCCGAGGACATTGTAAACAGTCAGGGTGACTTGCGATCTGGTCGGTAACTCGAATGCGATCTGAGTAGACGGGTTGAATGGATTGGGATAGTTTTGTCCCAGCACGTAGGTGGTGGGCAAGCCCCCCTCGTCGACATCCCTCACGGCAGTAGGCAAAGATGGGGAAAATCTGAACACCCTGTCGGTACCATTCACGAAATCATTTCCCCCAATCAGATATATGGACTCGCCATGAGTCACTGCGTTCATCCATGCATTTGGAAATGGTAAGGGCGGTCCGTCCCGCCAGGTGTCCGTCACAGGGTCATAGATCTGAACGGTGTCCATAGCAGGAACGTTGCCACTTCGTCCCCCAAATACGTATATTTCACTATCCAATATGGCGCACGCAGCATCTCGCGTGTGTGTGGGCATTGGTGTCTTGTAGCTATAGGAATGGCTCCTTGTGTTGTACACAAGGTTTATGTCTGAAGAGGGATATCCGCCCAGACCGCGGCCACCGATCAGATGAACTAATGTATCAAACTGTGCCAAACCATAGCTCTCAAGACCAGCAGGCAAGAACGGTTCACTACTCCATAAGCTTGTAGCAGGATTATAGATATAGTTTGCGCTGTAGGGTGCCCCTCCGTTATGGCCTCCCAACAGATGAAATCTGCCTTCATCGTTGAAAGCATGCCCGTTAATCAGAGGTTCAGGAAGATTAGTTAGCGTGTCCACCTGTCCCGTTGGTATATTATAACGAAAAACTGAATCCTTGAACCAGCCAGCCACGATTCCACCACCTGCGAAGTACACGTCATCCCCGATCAGCGCTGAATATATAGCCCACCCGGCAAAAGTCGTACTATCAGTTATCTCCCATAGGTCGTGCGTGACATCGTAACGATATACGCCATATTCTACTGAACCTTCATCACCTGAAACTCCGGCGAAGCAGTAGATATAGTCACCGTAAGAAAATGCTTCCATATCCCAGCGGCTTGTTGGCATGCTGGCGACTTCCGTGTAATAACCATCGTCTGGACCGCCACTTGGCGATTGCAGCAGTACAGTAACATCATCTGAGCACCAATTGGCGCACATCAAGTCGAGTGACCCATCACCGTTAAGATCAGCCGCGGCGATGCTCGATGGGCCGTCTCCAACCGAATACAAGATTTGAGGGCCAAACGTGCTATCCCCCTTGTTCATGAGCACGGAAATATCGTCGGATTGGAAATTGCACACTGCAATATCCAAGTCGCCATCGGCATCAATATCTCCAAGAGCGACCCAAAGCGGCCAATCTCCAGCAGGTACGACGGTGGACGGTGTAAACACACCATTTCCGTTGTTGAGTAGCACCGAGACGTTGTTTGACGACCGGTTGGCCACCACGAGGTCCATGTCCCCATCGCCATCCATGTCCCCCGATGCGAGGTTTATTGGCAAATTGCCGACCGGATACGAAACTGGGCTAGAAAACGTACCGTCACCGTGATTCAGAATGATGGTCACGTTATCTGAATTGCCATTGCAAGTAATGATATCAATGTCCCCATCCAGATCGAAGTCAGCCGAGGCAATAGCAGCAGGGTAGTCCCCTACCTGATAGTACACAGGATCGGTGAACGACCCCAAACCACTGTTGAACATTATACCTACTCGGTCAGTGTGCTGTCTGGCAATTGCCAGATCAATATCTCCATCCAGATCGAAATCGCGGCAGACTATGGACCGTATGTTATTGCCGACATGATAGTTGCTGACCGATCCAAAGGATCCGTCTCCAACGCCAAACCGAATTGATACAGTACCATCATATCCGGCTCCGTGGTTGGCGGTTACGATATCTATGTCGCTGTCCCCATTCAGATCGCTGGCACTTACCCAGGAGATTTCCTGATCCATTGGGTATTCCGCTGAGGGTGCAAGAACTCCAACACCATCGTTCAGCAGCGCTGTAAATCCACCTGAGAGGTTGTTGGCTACAATCAAGTCAATAAAGCCGTCGTGGTTGATGTCTGTTGGATAGCATGATATCGGCCCATCGCCAACTGCATAACTCACAGGCGGGTCAAAAAGTGGATCAACAGAAAAGGAGGACGCCGCCGCCAGCGTCACAATCGCGAAGCAAATCAACTTTTTCATCTGTGTTCCCCTATTTCTTTGATAACACAACTCTTATCAAATCATACTCAACAAGGACCCATTTGTCAAGCACGGTTTCGCCTGAGGACCGCTAATTCAGGCACTCTCTTTCTGTCAACGAACGGAGATTGCCGCGCTCCCAACGACACGAGTGTCTTGGAAAGGGTGCGGATAGATTCCCGCCTGCGCGGGAATGACGGAATGGATGCTTGCTACACCTTCACGGTCAGCCAGCGACCGCGCTGGTAATAGACATAGAAGATGATAGTACTGAAAACACCGGCGATGGTAATCGTCCACCAGATAGCGTCCTGACCAAATCCCAACAGACTGGTCATGAGCAGAATCGGGCCGACCTCGAAAGCCCAGGAGTGGACAATGTTCATCACCATGGCGGGAGTATTGAGGCCAACGCCGAGATGGATTTCTTCGATCATCAGAAAAGCGCCGATGAATGGAAAGCCGAGCGCAAAAATCCGCAGCAAGGTCACACCGTAACCTATAGTCACCTCGTTCTGGAAAAACAGCCCCATTATCGGCCGCGCGAACAAGAATGTGACTATCCCAAACAGCAACATCAGTCCGACACCCAAAAGCACCGCCTGGTCGGCGGTCTTCTTGGCCCGCTCATATTTCTTACCGCCCAGATTGTGGCCAATCAGCGCCGACAGACCCAGCCCAATCCCCACCAGCACCATGATCCCAAAGTGCGTAACCTGGTTGCCGACGCCGTAAGCTGCTACCACCTCGGTGCCGAACACCGCGATCAACGGCATGATCACTAACCGGGCGCTGGAGAATGACATCGAACCGAGCCAGGCCGGAATGCCGATCTTGAGCATTTTCCACATCGTGTCCAGCCCCACCGGTACCTTGCCGCGCAGGTGGAGTTTGACATTGGTATGGTTACCATACAACAGAAACAGTCCGACGGCCAGAGTGATACCATAGCTGATCACTGAAGCAATTGCCGCACCTTCGATACCCAGCGCCGGCAGTCCCCAATAACCGAACATCAACAGCGGGTCCAGCACCATGTTCAGAACATTGGACGCGACCATCAGGATCATGGCCATCTGCGGATTGGCGATGCTTCGCATAGCCGTGTAGCAAGAGTACGTGGCGTACATGACCCCCATCCCGAGAAACATCACGCGACCGTATGCGATACCATCGGTCAGCGCCTCTCCCCTGGCACCCATAAGGTAGAGCATCGGTTCAATCGTCAAGTACCCGACCACACCGAAGACTATGCCGAAGAAAAGTTTGAGAATCAGCGTTTCCTTGATCGCTTTCTCGGCCAGATCGTACGCCTTCTCGCCGTATCGTCTGGAGATGATCGCCACCGAGCCCGGCCCCACCAGTTGGTTGAAAGAGAAGAACAGCCAAAGGATCGTGGCAAAGAATGTAATCGCCGCCACCCCCGACTCCTGACCCGGCAATCGCGACACCCAGTAGGTATCGACCAGAGAATAGATGTTCTGGCTGAGGAATCCGAACATGGAGGGCAGCCCCATCTTGAGGATGGAACCGGGGATCGACCCCTCGGTGTAGTCGGTGGTTTTTTTCTCAACGGTGTCGGCCAAACTGACTCCTGTATAGTCGTTTAATGTACGAAATCAGCGGCGATCCGCAAAGCGATACTGTGCGCAAACAGGAATATGTGATGTGCTATGTACGCGGCATGAGAAAGCGTACTAAGGAGTTCATGACTAGGTGGGCGAGGAGACCGTGTCCCTGATACCTGTTTTGACGGAGCCGGTGTTTATCTGAGTTCAACCGGCAATCAGCATGTTACGCTGGAGCTTCTGGCGATGAGTAGCCTAATAATAGCCAATTCTCCAAAGCGGTAGCTGTTTCTCCAACCTTGGTTTTGCTTCCTCATGGAATGACTTCCCACCGAGCGCCTCGTCCCCTGCCGACAAGACGAATCTTGCCCTGCTTTTTCAGTTCCGCTAGAACCTTCTTGATAAGCTGCGGGCTGACCGCCGGCAGTTGGGCGGCAAGGTCCCCCAGCGTGAATTGCTCCACCTGCGTAAGTATGGTCTGCCGGACCAGGTCGCTCTTGGCGGGACGGGCCTCCGTCGATTCCACCTGCCGCTCGAACTCCTTGTAGGCGCGGTGCAACACGCTCAGGAAGTAGTTCCACCAGGGGACGATCTCATTCTTGCTCTCGTGCCATTCCTGCGAACATCCAGCCAAAACATCGTAGTATTCGTCTTTGCTCTCCTCGATGAGACGCTCCAAGCTGATGTAACGTGCCACGTGAAAATCACAGAATTGCAGCAAAAGCGTCGTGGCCAGCCGTGAAACGCGTCCGTTTCCGTCACGGAAGGGATGGATGCACAAGAGATCGAACACGAAGGTGGCGACGACCAGCAGCGGAGGCACGAGTTCATCGTCGGATACGTCACGGTAATTCCGGCACAGCATCTCCATGGTTTTTGGGGTCGCTTTGGCCGATGTAGGAACGAACCTGACTCTCCTCTCGCCATTCGGCAGGATTTCGATGATCTCGTTGTTGCGCTTTTTCCATTCCCCCGCATCGCCGGAACGACCACCCTGTGCCATGGCATGGAGTCGCTTGATGACGTCCGGTGTGATAGAGACCCGGCGTTTGCGCGAGAAAATCCAGTCCAGCGCTCGCCGGTAGCCTGCGAGCTCTTCCTCCGAACGGTCACGCGGTCTCGCTTTTCCCAGGACTAAAGGACGAAGCCGATCCGCCGGTATCGTCACTCCTTCGATTCGGTTCGACGATTCTACGCTCTGAATAATAGCCTGTTCGCGCAGAACTTCGAGGACCTCCGGCTTCTGCCTGATCCAGAAGTCTTGTTTTCCCCGGGCTTCCATGCAGGAACCGAGAAGCCAGCCCGTGCTGACCGGGATCGATTTCTTGGCCAGTTTCTTTGAGTCGAGAGTCAGCAAAGTTGACCACCTCCTTTCGGTAGTAGCCTAATAATAGCCTATTATGCATTCAGTAGCCAATTGTTTTTTCGGAAATCTTCTTGAGACACTTTACGCCATCAGCCCACCTAACCCACACTCCTTCCCCCGTTGCCGGTAGTCATGGCACAAATGGCCAAACTAGATGTGCCCTCCGTGCAGTCAAAGTACAAACTTCCCGAGTTTATCCGGATGACCGATTCGACGAGGCAAGTCGACGCTAAGTTATTGCGTGCCACAACAGCACGCTTGTACCTTCAAGGACTTATTGAAACAATCCGTGAATTCCACTGTTATAGTAAGTAGAATAGTTGGATACAAGACTTGACAGACATGGTCACGTTATCTACTATTAGTTTAAGTATGAGTCCGCAACCGGACCTCAGGTGTTGGTCTCGACACCTGCCCACAACGCTTGCCGATTGAGCTTCACGGGAGGGTCAGGGCTACCGTATGCCTGAGGCATGAAGCCGACCCACAGAACCCGAATGGACTGAACTTGGATTGTTGTTGCGGACAGAGGCAAAGGAGTATTGCCATGGGAGAGATGTTTGTATACGATCCGTCCAACGAGGAGAAGAATTTCCGCATCCCCGGTTTGCAGCACAAGTATCGGGAGACGGTGCTGTTGTTTGTGGCCAAGAATTGCCACTTCATCTGTGACTGGTGTTTCCGCAAGAGGCTGTTCGAAGGCGAGGCGTTGGAACATGACGTCGTAGTCGACAGAAAACAGGCGTTGGCGTATTTGCGAGAGCACCCTGAGGTTCACAGCATACTGATGAGCGGCGGTGACGCGCTCCTGGCCGAACCGGAGTTAATGAGTGGACTTCTTAAGGGGATCAGCAGAATCAAGCATATCCATGATATCCGGATCGGAACCCGCGCCCTGGTGCATGACCCCAAACGCTATGCCGGGGTATTGCCCCGCTTTGACACTAAGAGAGTCTACATCGTCCTGCACGTAGTACGTCCCGAGGAAATCCGGCCCGCCCTGGTCGACGTGGTCAAGGCCTTGCCTAACTACACCTTCATGATTCAGACGCCTCTGTTACGGAGCATCAATGACGATCCGAACATTCTGGCAGATCTCTGGTATGTCGCCGCTGAGGCCGGCATACAGCCATACTACGTCTTTCAGTGTCGACCAACTCGCGGTAACCAATGCTACGCGCTCTCGCTACGCGAGGGTCACGAGGTCTTCTCCGGTGCTCAGTCGCTCTGTACCGGCGTGGTCAAACCATGTCGTTACGTGATGTCGACCAGTTCCGGCAAGTGGGAGATCATCGGCCAGGAGTACGAGGACATCATTCTGCGGTGCCATCAGGGAGTCAATCCGCTCATGGTCGGCATGATTCGCCGAGCTAACTCTGATGATGTCTGGTGGGATTTGCAGGAAGGCGATCCACTACTCAAAGACCTCCGTCGGCATTATGCCTCGGAAGAATAGCGAACAAAACCTGCCTTGTTGCCGGCCAACATCCAAAAAGTTGGTGACAAATCAATATCATTGTTGTAGATTTCCCCGCGATTGATGGAGCGTGATGCTCTGTTACAGGTGCGACATAACGATAGACGGAGTTACGGAGGAATAGACGATGAAAAAAACGGCGCTGGCTTTACTTTTGGCAATGACAATCGCTACCCTTGGCGCTATCGGCATGAGTTGTTCCCGAAGTGATACACCGATGCAGTCCACCTTCTTGGCTGAGCAGGGTATCTGGTTCTGGCTTCAATCCGTTGGCGGTCTCAACAATGAGCTGCTCCATGTAGATTCGGTCTCATTTGCACGCGCTCTGGTATTCAATCCTTTGTCGACAGTGGAGTTCTGGGAGACTGATACGTCCGGGCGTTTCACAGAACCCGAATGGGAGGTCGGCTACACAATTGATTGGGAAGATGTCGACTCTGTACGCAAGAAGGTGCTGCGCTACGCAGACGGAATTCATGCGCCCCAGTCGGTGGAGTTCATCGGGCGCGACACACTGGTCTTGACAGATCTGATTGTTAATGGCTATACGCACACCTATGAGAGGTTTTGATAACATTCCCTGCCGGAGCCAAATTGATATGACAGAGTTGGAGGACAACAAAATGACCAAAGCCATAAAGGCAATATCTCTTGCAGTTATACTGCTCACCGTCACTTGCATGATGCTTTCTTGTGAACGCGGGACGCCACCCGCCACGGACCCGGTCGATCTCGGCGAGGCAGGCACCTGGAACTGGGTCATGTCTGTCGGCGGCATAGCCGGCGTCACAATATATGCCGATAGTGTGGACTACACCCGCCGGCTCGTTTTTGACTCCCTGGGCAACTACAGTTATACCCGTGATGGACTGCTTGTGTCGGCGGGGAAGTATATCATGTCGTATGAATCGAACCCTCTGAATTCGCAGATGGGCTGGATTATAAAATACGACCAAGGACGGCCGTCCGATTGGGTCATGGAGCTTAGCGCTGACACACTGGTATTGGCACAGACGGTGGTTGACGGCTACACGAGCAGCTACGTCCGCGAGAGCGGGTTCTAGCAGGTTGTTGAAAAACTCATTTTTTGGCTGAGTATAGTGGATTGTCCGTGTATCCTTTGGGAGTAGAATAACTCTCCAGCGAAAGGTTCGGAAGATGCGCGGTACAGATGACGATCAACAGGCGA
>SDBU01005995.1_pt1 | contig 14384 bp, 9 predicted proteins | sample 2277071 | NCBI WGS metagenome assembly SDBU01 (sample SAMN10397929, study PRJNA504765) | marine sediment metagenome | isolation source: marine sediment core GS08_GC12, 126 cmbsf | place: Arctic Ocean: Gakkel Ridge, Loki's castle | collected 2008
TGTCTTACTACAGCAAAATGGAGAAGCGCACGGATAGCTTCACACTGCTCCCACCAGCCCTTGAGCGGGATTCGGATCGTGCCATCTGGCGCTGCCGGGGATATTATGCCGCCGTCGGTTTCGTCGAATCCGAGGGCAAGCCCGTTCTCCAGTAACCTATGAGCCGGCTCTAGATAGTGTTGGGGCCAGTTGGACTCTGCCGCGCGGGAGAGCAGGTAAGCCCACTCAAATTGATGACCCACATCGATCCTCCCAGCGTCTTCTTCTGCCAATTCGCTCCAGTCCGCGCTGTATACCTCTGGCAGAATTCCATCGCTCTTGCGGATAAGGCGATCTAGAACAAAGTCCGCCACTTCTTCCCCAGCCTGACGAATACGGCCACTGTCGTCAATGGCATTAAGGGCGAACAAAGCCTCGAACAGGTGCATAATGGGGTTCTGCGACCGTGTGTCCGACATCGGATCAAAGCCGGCCGTTAGCCGCCACACAAATCCTCCTTGCACATCCCGAAAATGTGAATCGACGGTCTCCCACGTATTCATCGCCGCGCTTTTCAGGTCCTCTCGATCTGTCACAACGGCGGCGTGTGTAAGACCGAAGATGGCAAAGGCGTGGCCGTAAAGGTCCTTGTGGAGATCCAGTGCCTTCCCTTTCATGTTGCATGACCACCACCATCCGCCATGCTCCGAATCCCGAAAGCAGCGCAGCAGCGCATCTGCGCCATTATTAACCGCCTCCAGGTATTCAGCCTGTCTGGTCAACTGATAGCCGACGGAGAAGTTATACAATAGCCGGGTCTGAGAGACCAGCGAACAGACATTCCGCGGCAGCCGCTCCCATTTCCTCCCCAGGTTAGTGAAGAAAAGCCCGTTTTTCGTCCGGGAATGGGCAAGCCATTTGGGAAGAATGCCGTTGATAAGATGCTCTCTGAACCATTTCAGTTTCTCGTGAGATAACATTGCCAACCCTCCTTACTCCAACCCAAAACGCTTCAGATAATAGAGCAGCGTCGGCACATTCCAATAACAGTTGTTGATGGCGTTGACGCTCTTCTCCCGTATAGTCTGGGCATACATGGCGCGACCATGTTCGAGGAATACATCGTCGCCAGTAAGTTCATAGGCATATAAGATGGCCGGCGCGATCAGGACGTGATACCCGCTGGTCTTCTTGAAATGCGGATTGTGGGAGTAGCCGTAGATGTCGCCTGGAATATCTCGCGTGCAGTTCTCCATAAGCATGGATTCAGCCATTCCCACGACCGCGATGGCCGCGTCAATATCCCCGCTGGCTCGATAATACTCATACATCGGCTGAGCCAGTTGAGCCACCATCCACGGCACATTCCCTCGATAGCTGATATTACCATGCACCTCCGAGTAACACCCACGCCGTCGGTCGATCCGTCCCATAGCATCATGGGCGACGGCCCTTGCGCCTTCCAGGTACTTCGGATCGTTAGTCTCATCATAGGCTGCCATCAGACAGTATAAAGCCCCGCCGTGATCGCGCACGCTTACTCTTCCAAGACCTGCATTGGTACGAATCACAAAATCAGCAGCTTCAAGGGCCGCATCTCTCGCGTCGAAATCGCCGGTCAGACGCCAGTATGCCAGCGCCCCCTTCGTCCGCTGCATCATGACCCAGATTCCGCCGCCGTTGTGATCGACTGAGTAGCAACTGTAGATAGCGCCTAACTGGTCAGGATGCTCGGCGGAAGCGTGGCATATATCAACGTCCATTATGTGGCGAACCGTTGCCTCCAGCCGATCGAACCATCGGGGATCGCCGGTCATCAGGTATTCGCTGGCCAGGCCCTGTTGTCGGTCGTAATACCCATTGCACCAGGAGTTCTGGTAGGGCTTATCGCCCCAGTTTCTGATCCCCAGTTCATAGATCCGCTTCTCGCCTATGTCTCCGTATGTGTTCTTCATGTACGCATCAAGATCGGCGAATTCTTTCTCATCGTGTGTCGCTGCATATCCAAATCCGCCGCTGGCGCAGAAATATTCGGCGTTGAACAGACGTCCGGGTCTGGAAAAGAGCCGTGCAGTTTGATCCATTTCCTCCGACGATAGCGCCCGATCCCAGAGACCAAGCCAGACCTCATGGCGTTTGGCTTCGCCTTCATTGGGAAGATAATGCGGCTGTTCCTCGGAAGCCTCGAACAGGGCTATGCGAAGTTTCCCCTGTCTGAACTCCAGCGCCTTTGGGAACTGCTGACGGAAATGCCTCACCAGTACCATCAGGGAATGTCCCTCGTCCGTGACCCCAAGCCAACCCGGGGCGGATTCCCCGGTGTCAACGGAAGCGCCTGTGTCATCAATAATGTCGAATTTCCCCTCAGTTAGTTGCTGAACCCGGATTCCTGCGCCGGCGGACTTTTCATCAGATCCCCATCGGGAGATGGCATTCTCCCCAATGGAGCAATTCCCCACCAACTCAAAGCGCGAGATCTTCAGCGTTTCAGCCCGATCGTTGTATATCCGCCAGGTCATGCGAACGTAAGGCTGGTCGGACATCCCTGAGACGCGAAACACAAAACGACCTATCTCATCCTCGCCTGATTGCATCTTCCCTGACAGTTCCACCTCTCCTCGAACTGGCCCATCAGCCAGTGCTTCGGCGGAGTCAGTTATGGTCTTGTAGGTCTTCCCAGCAATCTCTATCTCCCCTGTCAGATCCGTGAGAACGGCATCCCCGTAGGCAATTCGGCTTATCAATTGGCCGTTAGATCCGCCAACGGTGACATTCACTCCCCCTGTCTGAATCTCGAAGGTGTTATCATCTCTAGCAATGACGGAAATCTGCTTTCGAGACAGGTTCTCCTGCGACTTATCACGGCTTATATCCAGCAGCAGTCGCGAATTTTGCCCTGCACTCTCTGGCTCAACAATAGTGTCCAACTCCACCCACCGCAGGGAGCCGTCTGCCCAGTAATTCATGGGATTGATCTGTAACTCCAGCCGCCGCCCGGCTTCATCGCGCAAAACGATCTGGTCGGCATCATTCACCGCTCCCGGTGGCAGTGGGATGCCGCACCGAATAGCGCAACTCATGCCCGGTGCATCATCACTTCCCTCCCAATCCAGAGGTACTGGAAACGATACACGCTGACCATAAGATTCAATAGGCCAGCGTTCTTCATGTACCTGACGCGCCAGCATAGTGCTTGGTGATTCGCCGCGTTTGACTTCTGTGGGAGATTCAGGTGTCAGCATTACATCACCGACGTAAACGTGGGTCATAAATCTCCACGGGTCAGATTCCCCAATCCCATCGGTAGTGCCAATATGCCTGTAGTCCTCTTCCAGATGCTCCGAACTTCCTATTTTGTCCACCAGACGGAACTCAATATTTACCTTTTCCCCAGCCTTAACCTGCTCTGGCAGCAGGATGGAGAAATACGATTGAGCCGATACGCCTTCAGGGTCGGCCACGTCAACTTCCCAGATCACCTCACCATTCACAAGTATCTGTTTGAAGCGATGACCCACCAGCGACATCTGCCCCAGCCAGTTACCATCATCCAGCTTTGGATGCTGGCCATGATAGTCATCCGTCATGTAGAAATGAAGTCTGACGCTGCCTTCCCAGTCATCAGGGATATGGATCTCCCGACTTGCCGAGCCACTGTGTTCCGCCTGGCTGACTTCCCAGGGATGGTATAACACAAACAGGTCGCGCCGCTCCGTCCATCCTTGATGCTTTCCCGTACCCTCGAAGGCCCATTCACCCTTTGGCCAGAATGGCAGTCGAAGCTCTGATGCCTCAACTGCTCCAAAAGCAATGGACGTAACAAACAAACATATCGGGAGAACACATATCACGCGCATTTTAGCCTCCTCATGATGAAGTAGGGTGGGCATGCCCACCCTACTGTCCATGCGCAAAGCATCTAGATCAGGTTGCCCTCTGTATCAATAAAGCAGATTTCCCCCAGCCCCAGCTCACGCATCCCTGATTCGATCTTTTCCCGGTCGCCCACCACGACGATGAGGAGAGCGTCAGGATGCACATGATCTCTCGCAGCCTGGGTGGCCATCGCCCTATCTACAGCATTTACTTTGCTGATGATATTATACCACTCGTCATCGGGAAGGTCGTAGATGACCATATTACTCAATCTACCCGCCATACCCGAATATGTCTGGAATTGCTGTGGGAGTCTTTTGATCAGGTTGTTCTTGCTATTGGTCAACTCGGTATCCGTCAGCGGGCGTGGCCCGACTATATCGGTCATTTCCTTGACGATTTCCGCAACTGCTTCTCTAGTAATCTCCGTTTGCACCTGAGTATAGCAGATAAAGCTTCCAACACCGCGTGGCGCGAGGAACGACGAATGGATGCCATAGGTATAGCCCTTATCCTCGCGCAGGTTCAACATGAGGCGGCTGGTGAACTGGCCGCCAAGTACATTGTTCATAACTGCGCAGGCGAAATAGTCCGGTGCGTTCCGACGAATGCCCAGGTTGCCCGCAATGATGACGCTTTGCGCAGCGCCGGGTTTATGGATTATGCACACTTTCGTGGATGTAAGCGGTTTCGGTTCCGGGATTTCGGGCTGGGCGGCTGTCCCAGGTTCCCATGACTTGAGCGCCTTCTCCAGTTTCTCTCTGGCTTCATCCAGCGTAATATCACCCACCATCACTATGGCGGCGTTATTGGGAAAGTAGTTCGCCAGGTAGTAGCTGACCAGATCAGGCCGGGTGATGGCTTTGATGGATGCCTCCGTCCCTGATCCTGTATGCGGCTGACCATACGGGTGGTCTGGTCCATACAGTATGCGCGAATATGCTTTGCGGGCTACCGTGACTGGTTCCTTTGCCTCTTGCTGAATATATCCCAGATAAAGTTTGCGCTGCCGCTCCAATTCTTCCTCAGGAAAGGTTGGGTTGAGCGTCATATCTGAGACCAACTCAAGCGCGGGGTCGAGATTCTTCTTCAGCACGTTGATGCCAATGGATGAGCCATCGAAGAAACTATCAGTCCACATACTGGCGCCGAGTCGTCTTGCTTCTTCGGCTATCTGGAGAGCTGTCCGGGATTTAGTGCCCTCGCTCAATAGCTCCGCAGTCAGCGAGGCTGCGCCTGGCCGATCAGCCGGGTCTGCCGCCCAGCCGCTTTTGAGTGCAATGTTGGTTTGAACCAGAGGAAGTTTATGGTCTTCTATAACCAATAAGTCAAGTCCATTGGTCAGTTGCGCCCGCTGGATCGTAGGCGGCGTAAACGATGGTTCTGCCATAGGGAGAGGTTTTCTGGAACGATCGACCTGCGTTGTCGCTGCGCTCAATTTGCCCTGAGGAATGATGTGCAGAATAGCGCGCTTATCCAGATCCAGATACTGATTGATATATTGCTGGACACCCTCGATTGTCGCCGTGGTATAGCGCTCCATATCCCATTGGAATTTTCCCGGGTCGCCAAGCATGACGTTATATGCGTTCAATCGATCAGCTTTTCCGCCAAACGAACCGATCCGCTCCAGACTGCGCATAAATCCTGCTTCCTGGACAGTCTGTGCCCGTGTTAGCTCCGCAGGTGTAGCTCCCTCAGTCCGGATCTTCTCCAATTCAGCATCTACCGCTTCTTCTAGCTCTTCAGGCGTATGTCCTTCCCTGGCGGTGACAACAATGTTGAATGTGCTGCTCAATTCGCCGGACTCCTGATAAGCGATGACATCCTGCGCGATCTGCATCTCATATACCAATGATCTGTAAAGCCGTGACGTTTTACCTGACGAGAGAATGCCTCCCGCCATGCCAAGTTCCGCATCTCCCGGCGCGCAGCGCGCCGGTGTGTGCCAGGAGTAGTAGATACGCGGCAGATTTACATTGTCTTCTGCTACAGTGCGTCTGACTCCAGCCAGTTCAGGCGTCCAAGAAGATAGCCGAGCTACTGGCGGTCCTGGCGGAATTGGGCCAAAGTATTTCTCCACAAGCTCCCTGGCAGCGGAAGGCTCGAAGTCTCCAGCAATACATAATGACGCATTGTTAGGAGTATAATACGTTCTGAAGAATTCCGAAACATCCTCAAGTGACGCCGCCGAGAGGTCTTCCATGCTGCCGATCACCGTCCACGAGTAGGGATGATCATCAGGATAGAGCATGGGGAGCATAAGCTCATACGCTCTGCCATAGGGTCGGTTATCATACGATTGCCGGCGCTCATTCTTCACCACGTCGCGCTGGTTGTCCAGCTTTTCCTGTGTCATGGCCGGCAGCAAAAAGCCCATCCGATCGGACTCCAGCCACAGCGCCAGTTCCAGGTAATTGCTTGGAACGTCCTCGAAATAATTGGTGCGGTCTTCACTTGTAGAGCCATTGACGGATCCGCCGATCTTCTCCAGAGACTCAAAGTATTCGGTGTTATGGTGCTCCGATCCCTCGAACATCATGTGCTCAAACAGGTGGGCAAATCCGGTGCGCCCGCGTTTCTCGTTTTTGGAGCCAACGTGGTACCAGAGATTTACCGCAACTATTGGAATGGAATGGTCCTCGTGCAGTATAACGTCCAGCCCATTGGGTAGTGTATATTTCTCAAATGCTATTTTCTGTGAAAGATCCATTTAATCTCCTCATTTGTACGAGTTTTTCAGTTACGCGGCAGTTGGGTTTGTAGGGGTGGGTAAATGGCTTTTTGATTCCATCAAAAAGCCATTTACCCACCCCTACGCGTGCTTCTCAGCATAAGTGAAAAACTCGTATCATTTGTTACTCATTGCTGATCAGCCAGCCAATCAAGCGCAAATCGAGCAAAGGTGATCTTCTCGTATGGCTTATTATCGCCACGCTCGTACAAACAGGCGATGGTCATGTCTGGTAGCACTGCGAGACATGAATAAGCCGTCGGCCCAGCATAAAGCGATTGTGAAGCAATCCACGTATTGCCTTCATCATAGCTCAGTCGGACGGTCATATTGACCCGGTGGTTTTTGCTGGCTGGATTGGAGAAAAGCACTCGGTTTTTGTCGTGTCTATGTACGTCGGTATAGCGTATGAAACTTGCCTGACAGATCGGCTCCGCCAGTTTCTCGTCGAATTGCACGTCTGACCAGGTTTCGCCGCCGTCATTGCTCCATGCTATAGCGCGCATGTTGCCCTTCTCTGGCAGTTTTCCGCTTCGCCCCCAGCTATTGCGCATGTTAAGTAGCAGCGTACCATCACTTAGCTCCACCACCTGACATTCGTTGACGTATGGGGACACGTTTCCGCCCAGTTCCCACGTTTTGCCACCGTCATCACTGTAGAAAATATGTGAATATGATGTCCATTCTCCATCAAGTTTCTCTCTGTGATCGCATGGTATGACCAGCCTGCCCTTGTATTTTTCATAGCGAAGCTGAATGCCCACTCCCGGGCCAGTGGCATACCATTCCCAATCGGGTTTCTTGACATCTTTAGTAATATCAACAGGCTCCGACCATGTTATGCCGTCATCATCGCTTTTCGTGACCAGCACATCACGGTTATCCCGGCAGAGGGTTAGCCATATCGTTCCCGTTTTCTGATCCACCACAGGGCAGGGGTTGCCGATGGTTATCTCAGCCCTACCATCCTCTGAATGAACAACCATCTGTTCAGACCAGGTTTCCCCGTTATCGGTGCTGCGCTTGAGCATCAGGTCAATGTCGCCGTGATCTCTGGAGCTGTTCCTGCGTCCCTCACAGAAGGCGAGCAAAGTGCCGTCTGTCGTTACGATCAACGCCGGGATACGGTAAGTATGGTAGCCATCCCTGCCACCAATAAAAATATCCTTTTGGTATGGCAGTTTAGCGGCCCTGGCGTCAATATCCTCCATCCTGAATCGCGAGCTGACCACCAGCGGCGGCTCTCCCTCATAGAGATGGCAATATGTCGTGGCGACAAAAGTGCCGTCTGGCAGCAATTCCAGACCCGGGTAGCCGGTATCCGCTCCCTTTTTGTTGTCCAGAAGACGCACGCGATACTGACCCTCGCGGCCATGTACGATGTCGTCATACGTGCCGACCCACGCCACAAAGTCGCCTTTGGTAGGGCTGATATGAGCAGTATCCCGGAAAACCACCACCAGACGACCGTCCGGGGCGTATTTCCCCACGTGACGGTCTCCTGTTAGACTTGCCGGCAGTTCCACCGGTTCCGTCCACGTTTCGCCCTCGTCATCGCTGAATACCACCATCGAGTTATACTGGCGACTGTTTTCCCGCAGAAGCAGCGCCAACTGCCCGCCGTCCGGCGAGCGAATAGCTCCCGCTTCACAAAGATGAGCAGTGGGGTCCTCTGTAACCACTTCTGGTTCGCCCCATGTCATGCCGCCGTCTCTGGAGAGTGTCTTATATACCTTAAACCCCTTCTCCGACTGCTCTTTATGCAAGAATCTTCCGTCATCGTGGAAAAACGCCATATACGCGCCATCTTTCAGCCGTACCATACAACTCATGGCTACGATCCCGCCAAAATCACCGATAGGCTCCAGTGAAGTCCACGTTTCGCCGTCGTCCTCTGATGATGCCATGCGGATAGGGTACAGGCCGGAGAACATGATCAGCCGCTCTATGCCTTCCTGATCTGTGACGCGGTAGATGGTGGGAACTTCCAGCGAAGTTGCCCAGTTTTCTGGCGTCGGTAGCCGTTCACTCCACGTCAAGCCGCCGTCTGCGCTCCTCTTCATGACAATCGCTCCGCGGCCGTGTCCTTTCGGATAAACCACAATCATGGTTCTATCGTCATCCAGCAGAACGGTAGTGGGATGACCGAGATACTGATCAGGCTCTCTATCAACGATCACCTGGTGATCTGATTTATTAGCCAGATCGATAGTTGGAATAGTATAATGCTGCGGCCTGGGAGATGATGAAATGATGTACAATGGCATGGATGCCATGAAATATGCTATCGAAGTCCAACTCATTTTGGAATTCCTTTCGCAGTTCATTTTACCAGGACTCATTCTTTTGTGGCATAGGTGCCCTTACCTGTGCTATAATATTCTTTGCTGGTAATACTTTATCTGATTTTGTCGTTTTTTGCAAGACTTTACATCCATAGAATCTCGTCAAGAGGCATTTGATTCGCATATATGTCGGACTGCGGATGGCGATCATTGTGTCAGCGGGACAATATTTTCGCTAAAGATCACCATGCCTTTTACCAATATAGTGAATAGAAGTGATGGTGTGTCTTGATACTTAATTGTTGTCTGTCGCCATAATAACAATAAAATAGGTAGTATGAAAACTTCCACAAACGTGAAGGAGAATGATAATGCGTTGTGTAATTCTCACTATGATAGTGGCTATTGTGTTGTTTGTCGGTGTCTTCTGCTCTGCGGTATTAGCGGCTGAAACCGGTGATTTGCGGATCATATACAAGCCTGGAATCCAGATATATCTCGACGATCAGGTTGTTGGAATAACGGCGGAGCAGGATGGCGGTCTATTGGTGAATGGTCTTATTCCTGGAATCTATAAGGTGCGTGGAGGAAATACTGAGTTTGGAGTAAGTATAGAGCCAGGAAAGGCTACAGAGATCAAAGTCGGCCAGGATGGAGCGCCTATGGTTCTGATCCCTGCTGGCGAATTTCAGATGGGGAGCAATAGTAATCTGGATCGCGAAAAGCCAATACATACAGTGTATCTGGATGCCTTCTATATGGATAAATACGAAGTGACTAATGCTCAATACAAGAAATTCATGGATGCCACAGGACGTAAAGCGCCTAAGTATTGGAACGACCCAAATCTTAATGCCCCTGACCATCCAGTGGTGGGGGTAAGTTGGTACGACGCCGCGGCTTATGCGGAATGGGCAGGTAAACGCCTTCCTACAGAAACGGAATGGGAGAAGGCAGCTCGCGGCGGACTGGATAGTAAGAAGTATTCCTGGGGCAATGAAGCCGTGGCGGATAATGCTAACCGCAATGGTATGGGGGGCAAAGACTGGTGGGAATATACTGCTCCTGTAGGTAGTTTTGCTCCGAATGGCTATGGGCTATATGACATGGCGGGCAATGCTCTGGAGTGGTGTGAAGACTGGTCCAATGAAGACTATTACTCAAATTCGCCGAGACAGAACCCGCAAGGCCCAAGTTGGGGAACAGATCGCGTGCTGCGTGGCGGTTCATGGCTCAGTACTGTTGGATATATAAGATGCGCGAGTCGCTTCAACTGCAATCCCATGGCCCCGTTCAACTCCTTCGGCTTTCGCTGTGTGGCGCAGGCTCAGAAATAAGTACCTGACCTGAATTATTTTCATGTTACCGTTCTATCTGAACTGTATTATCAATGGTGGGAGCGCGGACATCTTGTCCGCATCTCTCGTATAGCGGCTAGTCGTGCCTACGGAATATCCCACCGCCAATAGTAAATAGCCCCAAATCGAAATTGCCCCTTGAAATACTGTAGCCGGTATCTATATACTAATACCAGTTTTTCAGTTACCATAGTAGAACGTACCGCCCTATTCTGAGGGCTTGGTAAACGCAGTATACTCAGGAGGGCAACTGATGGCAGACTACAAAAACACTCTGGAAAGAATCAAAGATCCTCTTCCGCTGCTGGCTGACTATCCAAAATACGTGGCGCCTCTGGAGTATGATCGCCGGTATCTTGCGCCACCAGTCGTGTATGAGAAAGATGGGGAGCTAGCTGTCAGATCATGGCGCTACTGGTACAACGCTCGCGGCATCATTGAGATGGAAAACCGACTGGAAGCGAAGGCGACGGCGCTTATCAATGTTCATCCGTGGGGCGTTGATGACGGACATGGGTTGAGAACGCCGGACCCTGCGGGCTGTGCGCTGTTCTGCACTCCACAGAAAAATGGGCTTGCGTTGAGGCACGTTCAGGATGTGATCAATCCCTTCTTCCAGCGGCTTCGACAGCACGTTGCTCTCATTGCCCATTCCATGCCCCGCTCAGAGGATGAGATCAGGAAGCTTCTGTATCCATCAATCTCTACAAAGCCTGAAGAGCTGGACATCGAGCGAGGTGAAGAAATGCTGGCGGAACTTCTCAGCAAGCATGAATTTCAGGGAGAAGCGTTGATCAAGGAACTCGCGCTTGACTCAGAAAATCCAGTCAAGAGCTATTTCGAGCAGACTCCATCTACAGATGCCGGCGACCGCTATAACGGTAAAGGGTTCTGGGATCTGCCCATGCCGATAATGGACTGCGTAGAGCTTGGGCCAAATGACATGGTGTTCTACGATGGTGAAGGGTATCCGAAGGTGCGCGACTATCTGAAAAGCGCCGGCGTCCGTCACGTTCTGCTGACCGGCTATGCCACGGACATGTGCGTGATCAGCACGACGTGCGGATATAACAACCTGAGTCAGGATTTCAACCTCTTTCTTGTGGGCGATGCGACACTGGCGACCTATCCTGCAAGCACGACGCCGAAATATGCGACCCAGGTTGCCCTGGCTAACGCCTCCTTGCGTCAGATGATAACGCAGGTCAACTGGGTGAAGATCGAAAAGTGAGGGATGCTTATGACGTGGAAAGATGGCAAACGATGGGTGTATTCTATTACATACGACGAAGGCTGTGAGGCGCTTCTTGAGCACGCGCTTCCTGTTCATCGGGAGTTCGGCGTGCCGGGGCATCTGGCTTTCGTGGCCAGCCAAATCGGCGTTCATAGAAATGTTCCCGGCAGCAGCTATGACGGCATGATGATCCTCTCAAAGGAACAGACCCATGCGCTGTGCGCCGAGGGATGGGGAGTCTCCTGTCACGGCATGACACACGCGGCCATCACTATGGAGAACGTGGATTATGAGGTCACTCAAGCTCGTAAGACGCTGGAGGATGCGCTGGATATGCCGGTGACCATGTTCTGCGTGCCGGGCAACAATAAATCCTACCCGCCCGTCTATGCTGTTGCGGAGGAAGCTGGGTACGACTCGATCCTCACCATCTACGACGATGTGAACACTGTAGAGACCGATCTGCTGAGGCTCCACCGGTGTCCGCTGCACACGGAGTATCCGCCGCCGTTTTACTCAGCGTTCGATCCATACAAACGCCTGCATCAAGCAATTGATCATGGTGGATGGATAATCGACTACTGCCATTGCCCCATGCCAGGAAAGGCAATCCATCCCTGGAAGGACTGTACGCTGGAACAGCTCGCGGAGCGCTTTGAGACGGTGAAACGAGTCGGCGGCCATGAGGTCTGGCTTGCTGAACCTAACGAAGTTGTGAAATACATAAAGATCGAAAGGGACAAATAGATGGAACCCAAAACTAACAGGGCAAAATATGGCGCGGCGGCGTTTGAGCGACGCAGCGACGCGCGTGCCGACCGGCTGGAAAGACAGAACGCCGCCCTGAAAGGGAAGCTGGCGCGGAAGCGGGAGGACAGCGGACAGATCGATCATGTCCGCTCCCTTGCGCCTACGAGCGTACACCCTCGATCAGGCTGAACCGGCACCGGGTCGGAATGACTCTCGTCAGCGTGAATCCTGCCCCCGCGAACAGGGCGCGATACTCGGCTTCGCTGCGTTCGCGTCCGCCGGTCACCGCTAGCATGTGCACGTCCAGCAGGACCGTATCGGGGTCGGCCTCCACCCGGGCCGGCATGACCCGCTCGACCAGGAGGAGTGCCCCGCGCTCTTCCAGGGCTTTGCGGCAATTCCTGAGTATGGCCAGGCTATGCTCGTCATCCCAGTCATGGATCACGCTTTTGAGGACATGGGCATCGGCGCCATCGGGCACGCGGCAAAAGAAATCCCCGCCCGTGACTCGGCACCGTCCGCCGACGCCGGCCTCCTCCAGGTAGGACCGGGCCTCGGCGACGACGTGCGGCCGGTCGAACAGAAGGCCCGCAACAGAGGGATGGGCTTTGAGGATGGCGGCAAGGAGGGAGCCGTGGCCTCCCCCGACGTCGGCAATTGTGTGGAACGACGAGAAGTCATAGGCTGCCAGGATCGCCCCGGTCACCTGAGCCGTTTCCTCCCGGAGCCCCGCGTTGAAGCAATCATTCAGCTCGGCGTGCTGCTCCCGGTGTTCCCATTGGCTCATGCCGAAGGCACGGTTGAACGCCGTTTCGCCCGTCATGACGCTGTGAAGGAGGTCGCCCCAGGCGCCAAGATACTCTTCTCCAGAGAGGATCGCTGCGTTGCGAAGTGAGCCCGGCGCGTCAGCCCGAAGCAACTCCCCCAGTGCGGTGACGCCGAAGCGCCCGTCATGCTCCTGCGAGCACACCCCCAGCGCGACGAGACCCCGCAGGATCCGGCACAGCGAAGGGGCATGCGCCCCGACCTGCTGCGCCAACTCGGCACTGTTCCGCGGACCGTCGGCCAACAGATCGGCAAGACAGAGTCTGGCGGCGACGTACAGCAGGGCGGTGCTGCGGTACCCATCCAGGAGCGCCTGGAGCTCTCCGCCCGGATCGCTGTCTCCTGGATCGGCAGTGGAAGCCATAGTCGCTTTCTCCCCTCACAGGGCCCATGTATCAGGCACTCGTGGCGTCGGCGCGGCGTTGCAGCACGATCGTGGGACACTGTTCGCCCAGCTCGTACGATGGCACACGGATGCTGTGAAGGTCGAAGCCGCCCGGGCAGTTGCAGAACATATCCAGAACCTGGCCGACCGGGAGGAAGTAGTAACGCGCCTTCGAGCCCCGGTACGTGTCAATGGCGAGCATGTGCTCCGGGGGCCACCCGATTCTGGCGGCCAGCGCCTCCAGATCGGGGGCGACCTTGTGGATTGCGCGCCATACGGTCCCCAACTCCACACCCTCCGCGGCGCTGTCCAGCAGGGACATCCAGAGCCGAAGCTTCAGCACGTTCAGGTTCGAGATCTTCCCTTCGACCAGGTCCGTGAGGACAGCGTCAGGCGACTCAGGCTGTGGAGGGGGCACGTAGAGGCGCAGAATGCACAGTCCCTGATCTGAAAGGACGCCTCCCAGAAGGCGCACGAGCCGGTGTTGCTCCTCCGGGTAGGCCAGCAGGTGCAGGCCGCCGTCGCAGAGCACGACATCCCGGGAGCCATCCGGCAACGCCAGGGCCAGCCAGTCCGCGCACTGAACGGCCTCCCTCGGTCCGGGCCACACGAGGTCGATCATGGCCTGGGTGCGGTCCACGGCCAGCAAGCACAGTTGGCGTACCTTCGTCCAGCGACAAGCGGAGTCGACGGTGCTTCCGTCATTGACTATTACGCCCTTGCCCATAACCGTCTCCCATCCTACACCTTGCGCCAGGACTCCGCAATACTTAACTCCCGTTTCCGAGCGCACGATGCAGGCGTCGTTGCCCGGCCCGCACCCCGATGTCCAGAAGAATGCCCTCAGGGCGCTTCCGAACTCCTGTGAGGCCACGAATCATCATCAAGAGGGGTTGAGGCCTCTGAGAAAACAGATCGTCTCTGAGGCGCTGGGAAGGCTCCTGGGAGCGTCTGTGGA
>SDBU01005996.1_pt1 | contig 14384 bp, 12 predicted proteins | sample 2277071 | NCBI WGS metagenome assembly SDBU01 (sample SAMN10397929, study PRJNA504765) | marine sediment metagenome | isolation source: marine sediment core GS08_GC12, 126 cmbsf | place: Arctic Ocean: Gakkel Ridge, Loki's castle | collected 2008
TATTCATTGGTTACGACCCTGTAGAGGCCGGTACTTTATACCCGCTGATTCACTCTATCCATCGTCATGCGTCTATGCCGGTTTCTATAACGCCGGTAAGCCTTGAGAACCTTCGGGGGATAATGACGAGGGAAAGACATCCGCTACAGAGCAATGATTTTTCATTCTCGCGCTTTCTAGTCCCGTGGATGTGTGATTACGAAGGCTGGGCGATCTTCATGGATTGCGACATGATCCTGCGTGACGATATAGCGAAGCTATGGGCGTGGCGCGATGATAAGTTTGCTGTTCGAGTCGTGAAGCACAATCACGTACCGCCAGAGGAAGAAAAATACCTCGGCAACAAGCAGACGAAGTACGACAAGAAGAACTGGTCTTCCGTCATGCTGTTAAATAATGAACGCTGCAAGATTCTAACGCCTGAACATGTAAATACTGCGACAGGCCTGGAATTGCATCAGTTCCATTGGCTTGAAGAAAATGAGGTCGGGGAAATTCCCCATCATTGGAATCATCTTGTCGATTATGACGCATACGATCAAAGGGCTTCAAATGTTCACTACACAACGGGTGGGCCGTATTTCAAAGAGTTTGCAGACTGTGATTATCATCAAGACTGGCACACAGAAAACGCTCTAGCTAAGGCAATAAAACAGAGTGGAGATTGATGGTGTTTTACAGCTCGCAAAAGAGCTAGAGCATTACCAGAAGACAAACAAGCTAGAGTTCTACACTCCGTACCCGTTTCAGAAAGAATTCCACCATGCAAGAGGGCATGGTGAGTTCGCCCCTGTGCCATCGGATAGGGCTAAGCTCGGTTTAGCGATACACCGAGCTTTGATGTGTGCCAACCAAGTCGGAAAGACCTTCTGTGGGTCGATGGAGACGGCTATGCACCTCACGGGATGGTATCCCGCAGGGTGGGAAGGACATCGCTTCAAAAAGCCTGTGAGAGTGATTGTAGGGTCCAATACAAACGAGACAGCGCGTGATATTTGCCAGCGAGAGCTATTCGGCGACCCCTCAGACGAAAATATGCAAGGGACTGGTTCAGTCCCGAAAAAGTGCATTGTTAAGACCAATCGAAAGCCGGGTGTTAACAACGCATTTGACTCTGTACTTGTAAAACATGTCTCAGGCGGTAATTCAGAAGTCTATTTCAGAGCTTACGAACAAGGCCCAAAGAAGTTTATGGGCCATAAGTATGACTTTGCATGGACTGATGAAGAACCGCCCCAAGACATTTGGGCGCAGATATTGCGTTCCATGTTTTCAACGAACGGCGTAGCAGCGATTACATTCACGCCAGAAGAAGGCGTGACTGAGGTCGTATACAGCTTTATGAGTGACCTCAAGCCCGGTCAGGCCCTTATCAGGGCGACTTGGGACGACGCCCCGCACATGACTGAAGAATTCAGAGCACAGAAGCTGGCGGCAGTCCCGGTACATGAAAGGGAAATGAGATCGAGAGGTATCCCGCTTATGGGGTCCGGTCTGGTCTTCCCTGTGCCTGATGAAATCTTGATGGTTGAGCCATTTGCCATACCGCCTCATTGGGCGCGACTCAATGCGGTTGATTTCGGGTGGGACCATCCTTTCGCGTGCGCGTCTATAGCAGTCGATAGAGATTCAGACACCGTTTACGTCTATGACGGCTACAAAGAGTCGAGAGCGCTAATCCCGGTTCATTGTGACGCCATAAAGAAGAATGGCGACTGGATACCAGTTTCGTGGCCGCACGATGGCCTAAAGCATGATCCCAAGTCAGGCAGGCCAATGGCCGAGCTATATAGAGATCACGGCGTCAATATGTTGAGGGATCAGTTCACAAATCCACCGTCACCCGGTGAAGAAGAAGGGCGAGGCGGTAACTCTGTCGAGTATGGCGTGATTCACATGCTGGAAATGATGGAGACAGGACGTTTTAAGGTCTTCTCGAATGTCACTGCATTCTGGGAAGAAAAGAACATGTACCACAGAAAGGACGGAAAAATCGTGAAGCTCAACGAAGATTTTATAACCGCATGTCGATATGCCACGTTGATGCGTAGATTTGCAACGACCATGACCGTCACCGCGCCTAAACAGAAAATAAGAGCAGGTATGACGAATTGGTAGACATCAAAAAGCGGCGAATCAAGAAGACAGACTGGACCTTCGTCGAAGAACAAATAAAGAAGGAACTTGCGCGTCGCAAGCAAGATACGTTCAGAAAAAACCATGAGCGTATCTGGAAAGAAGTAGACCGTATGCTCCGCATGGAACCTATGAAGCGCACCAAGAGCGACGATGGCGACTGGCATAACGTTATCGAGTTAGGCGAGCTAGCACGCGCACAAGAGATCATATCCGCGGATGTTCGGAGACTTATCTTCCCTACGAATCGAATGTGGTTCGATGGTCATTCTGAGCTACCGCCAGAGGTTAATGAAGAAGGTGGGTCCAAAGTAGACGCCAATATGCAGAAGTTCATAGACGGTTCCGTGCGAGCGTTTATGACTCAGCAGCACATGGACTTCGGATTCAAGGCACGAATAGACTTAGCGGTACATGAGTGTTTAGCCCACGGCAGCTTTGTAGCAGAAGTGCGTGAAGAAGCGCAATTGCTTGTCCATAAGGGTGCCAGTATCCAGAAAATGAAAGCCCCGGTATGGGTAACGCATTCAATGTGGAACTGTTATCCCGACCCTTCCCCCCACGTGTTAGGGGCGAACATGTTCTATAACGGGGATATGATTATTGAGGAATTCATGCCGCTAGCGCAGTTGAAGATTGCAGCGCGTGGTGATGGGTGGATGGCGGCAAATATAAGCAAGGTTCCGAAACGAAAGAACAAGAATAAAGACGTAGAAACAGAAGACATCCAATTAGTGAAATTCTGGGGTGACATCACAATAAAGCGTGATGACGGAGATATTTATTTGCCGAACAGCAAGGTTATTCTTGCTAACGACATTATTGTCTATTACGCGGAAAACCCGCTTCCCTTCTCGCCCGTTATCTTCAACGGCTACGAGAAGATGGATGTACGCGACCCGTATTATGTAAGCCCGATTATCAAGCTTGCCCCAATGGGCAAAGCGGCTTCCGCTCTTACCAATAAGTTCCTTGATGCGATTGATCTAAAGCTAGAGCCTCCTATGGTCTATGACGGTAACGATCCGGCATTTGTGATGAGTGGCGGGCCTGTAATCGCGCCGGGCGCAAAGACGTCAACGAAGGGGCGGGCAGAGCACAAGCCAATAGAGACAGGCGACCCTGCTCAAGCCTTGGCGGGTTTGACGCTATTCCTTGACCAACTAAGACAAGGGACAAGTGTTGATGCCGTTAGAACAGGTGGGGGAAACGAGGGTGAAAGCGCGACGGGCGCAAAGATCAAAGCGGCCCGCTCAGAGATTAGAGTCGTTGATTTTGTAGACAAGCTTGAATTCTCAATCAAGGTCTTCCTGTATATGCAGCATGAGTTGAACAAGCGGAATCTTGATAAGTACAGTTTCTACAATCCTGAAATGGACGCCCCTGATTTCATGTGGATGTCAAAAGACAAGCTACCGAAGAATATCCATTTCGAGGTCGTAGGCGCGAGAGGGGTTCTGGGAGAAGAAGAACGCTCCCAGAAAATGACAGCAGTCACTATGTTTGCGTCCGGCAATGAAATGTTCGCTCCCCTGATTAAACCAATCGAGTTATTGAAGGACATGTATCAAGATGCTGGGGCTAAGAGTCCTGAACGATTCTTGAAGACAGAAGAAAATCAAGAACTGAAACAGTTCATGGAGCAAGCCAAACAGCAGATGCAGGAAATGCAGCAGCAGGCCCAGGAGAAGATTGACGAGCTAGAGAAAGAGCTTGCGATTCAGCAAGCCGTCAACGCGGCGCGAGTTGAGGAAGCCACATTGAAGGCTAGGGTTCAGGCCGACATATCAGCATTCAAGGCCAAGAATGAGGCCGAAATGACGGTCTTCAAGGCTGAGAAAGCAGCAGAGCTTGCAGAGGTCAAAGTCGACCTTGAAGTGAAACTCAAGGCGTCAGAGCTTGCCATGAAAGAGCAGTTCGCAAATTTGAATAAAGGCCCGCAGGAAGTCAAGATTATAAGGGAAACAGATGTCTGACAACATTGATGTAAGGCCGTCAACTGATACCGGAAGGGTAACGGTAGCAACTGATGACATCGGAGACGTTCATTATCCGATCTATAAAATAGCCTATGGCGCTGATGGCTCTGTCACTTCAGTTGATGCTACAACTCCATTGCCGGTGACAAGCGGTGATTTAATAACGAAAGACGGTAGAAAGTCTCAATATGTTGTTTCTGGCTTTACCGATACGCAAACTGTGCACACGGATGTAGCCACAAGCAGCACTCTGATTGCTTATATGTTGATAGATTTATCGAATACAGCAGTTTGGAAGCACACGAATACCGGCGAAATCATTATTGAATACATTATTATTGAAGTTGACCCCGATACTAATTTTAAAGGTGAAGTGAAGCTTGGATACTTGACCAATGTTGATGCAACAAATGGTGACTTTAACCAAATCCTAGATATAGACATGGCTCGTAAAGCTGACTTATTCGCAGAGACCATTAACTTTGGTTCTCATGGGCTTCATTGTTCTGATGATGCCCACTTTGGAATTAAAATAGCCGACAGCACATTATTCCAGACAGACGTAAACCTTGGTGGCCCGGACGACCCTGCAACGCTTACCTATACATCAGGTAATGGTGATTTAGTGATGATTGTAGATGGTGACGGCACTAACACGGTCGACGTGTCTATTACCATAGGATACGAGACAGTTGCTTAGTGGCGAGATTATGGGGCCGGGGTTCTTTATATTCTTCTACCCTGTAATAAACGCAAAACCACCACTTACCAACTCTGGCGGATACCGCTATTTTTCATACGATCCCGATCTCAAAGAGATCAGGACGATATGCCCTGTGCCGGAAGCAGAGAAGCACTGCATAAAGGCAAAACAGGAATTCAAGTTATTCAAGCTACACGACCAGAGAATCGTAGAACTCCGCGCAATCCTTGACAAGCTGAGAGAGCTACCGCGTCTCTTATCGAGGCGTCAATTCATTTCCAGAGCAGCAAAAAAAAGAGAGGTTGTTCTGGAAATGAAGAAAGAGATCAAAGCAAAACGCACATCCGAGGAAATCCTAATGAGAGAGGAAGAAGCCATTGTGGCTTTAATGTTCAGCAATGGATAGACGAGAAATCATAATCCACATGAAGTCTCATCCTCACTGGGAAGACTTCAAAAAAGCCGTGCTGGCCCAAAGGCCCATCACTCCTGTGTACGACTACATAGACGACAACACAGATGAATGGAAGGCACGGTGTGCGGAGCAAAAAGGTTTTGATCTTTGTTTAACACTATTCAACATAGAGGATTAAAAGATGGAAAACGAAAACACCGACGAGAGCCAAACGCCAGTCGAGAGCACAGAGCAACCCGATACAGAGAGTCTTGATGATATTTCGCAAGAGTTCAGTGTAGACGAGGAAGTAAACAATCAGTTCACAGCGCAACCGAATCAACAGGCTTATCAACCGCCTGTTCCTGATCCGGTCTCAGACCCTTATGCGTATGAGAGCTACGCCCGCCAGCAAGAGGCCCTTAACTCACAGATTCAAAACACCATGCGTGAATTGGACCAACGAGTAAGGGGATTCGAGCAGACACAAGCGCAGCAGCAGCTTGACACTGATGTTAATAGCGCGGTTCAGATGGTCAACGAGACAGTAAACGCAGACCCAGTAATGGTAGAGATTGCATTGGAGAAGATACACAGAACCGATCCGAGCTTTGCCAAGATTTGGGATAACAGGGCAAAAAACCCGGCAGCCTTTAAAAAGGCTATGGGTGTTGTCACAAACAAGGTCGCAGATATGTTTAAAACCGTATCGGACCCGCAGCTACTCGAAAACCAAAGAGCCGCACAATCGTCCCAACGAACTATGGCGACCACACCGAAAGTAGACCCTAACGATGCTTGGAAGAATCTTTCGGATGCTGAATTTCAGCGTAAGTGGGATGCCGAAAAGAGAGGCTAAATCATGGCTTTAAATGTAAGTAACTTAACTAGCACTGTACAAGCCCCGGTCAATTTTATATTGATGCGTGGCTTGTTAAGTGCGGCTCGAAAAAAGCTACCGTATTTCAACGGTACTCTGCCGGGTAAACTGGAGAAGGCACAGGGTTCGGCATCCGTCAAATGGCGGCGCATCGAAAACCTGAGTCCGGTAACGGCTGCCCTCTCTGAACTGACTGAGAACGGACCGTTGGCATTTGGTGCCGGTCGAACTGCTGTCACCCCCACGATCACTGATGTGACGAAGGCAATTTCCAAATACGGAAACGCTATTCTGACCACGGAGGAAGTGGATTTATTCAACGTCAACTCCAACACGACCAACCTGATGGAAACATTGGGCGCGAATGCTGGTGAGTCGCTGAATGTCTTTATGAGTCAGGAGTTCGCTAACGCGACTACCATTCGGTATGCGTCCGGTGCTGCTAACAAATCCGCAGTCGTAGCGGAGATGAAGATTAACGACATCAAGTATGCCGTCAATCAGCTAAACCGCCAGAGCGCCATGAAGATGTTTTCTATGGCAACTGGTTCGCAGAATGTCACATCTTCTGTCGTTCGTGAGAGTTTCTTCGGAATCACGCACCATGACGTAGAGGAAGATATTCGCAGTCTGTCTGGTTTCATCGGTGTGGAGCAGTACGGTGGTTACACGGATACCCTGATCGGCGAGTTTGGTGCCGTGGGTGGTGTTCGTTGGTGCGCTACCGAGATTTCACCGATTGAGACTGGTGCGGGTACGACTTCAACCTCTGACGTCTTCCGTGGTAATTCCATTGATACGAATGATATTTACGATTCGTATATCTACGGTAAAGAGGCTGTTGGCTCCGTTGGGCTTGGCGAGAATCATGCCGAGCAAATCTACAAGATGTATGACCGTGTTCCTACAGTTGAGCTTATCAAACACAACCCCGGTTCTTCTGGTGTGGGTGATATGTTTAACGAGGTCGGTTCCATCGCGTGGAAAGCTTGGTTCGCAGGCAAGATTCTTAACGCCAATTGGATCGTTAAGGTTCAGACCCTGGCTAAGAAGCTCGACTAACCGTTGGCCCCCTTCGGGGGGCCTTCTTTGGAGCATAGATGGCTACATTCATAGATGGCGCTAACCGTTTATTAAGAACGGCGCATGTCATAAAAGGTGACGATGACAATATAACTGCGTTCACTGATACACAGCACGCGGCAGATATTTCATTGGCGCAGATTGCTATTCAAGACGAGCTTGTCAGTCTTATTGCGGAGAGACTTATTCCGTATGAGAAAACGAGTGCAACGATAAGTCTTGTTACCAGCACAAGAACATACGCGCTGGCATCAGATTTCATACGATTTTACGGAACAAGACCGTCATTCTACGACTCAACGGATAACACTAGAACTTATGAGTACAAGGGTGGTGAAGACGATCTAAGGGATTCAGATTTCGAATACAAGACAACGGAAGGTAGCCCAGATTTTTGGTACTGGGACAATACGACTACAAAGAAGGTCGCTTTCTACAGCGTCCCGCAATCAAGCTATAACGGGCGTTCACTTTCTTACGATTATGAAAAGAGCGTGATAGTAAGTCTTTCTACAGACACACTCCCTTTTCATAATGTTGAGGAATACTACTCATTCATTTCTATGGCAACTCGCAGATTTCAGATTCTGATACAAGAGCAGCAAATAGGAGTATTAGAACAAGATACAACCTACAACAGCGCTAAGGTCAGATTATACGAATTGCTTAACCCCAAGAACCCAAGAAAGAAATATGGCAACACTTACTTTTGAGGGCGGATTAAACGAACAAGACATAAGTCTTGTCGATCAATCTGAATGCACCGCTGGCTACAACTTCGAGCTTGGTTCACGAAACACTCATTTACAGCCGAGGAAACCTTTTGACCTGAAAGGCACGGCAACCAACGCAAGCCCGATAAACGGATTCATTCAATTAGAGAAACAGGACGATACAGTCTCGACTCTTGTTCAAGCCGGTAGCACCGTATACGAATGGGACGGGGCTTCTACCTTTACAAGCAAAGGCTCTGTATCAAGTTCTGCAAGACTCAGAGGGACTTCATGGACGCTCGGTGATTATGCAGTAATCACGGATATAACCAAAAACGAGTTAATGAAGAAGTGGGACGGTACAAGTCTCACTACGTTAACAACTGGCCTCAGTCCTTCAACTCTATATGCGAAATATTCAGTCATTCATCTCGGCAGGATGTGGCTGTTCAATGTCAAGACTTCTACAGATACACCGCATCTATTAGTTGCCTCTGAGTTCGAGAACCCGGAGTCATACGACACTGCAAAGCGTGCTAAAGACGCCACGTTCTCAACAGGCAACGAAGCGTTCTACATGACCATGCCTGATCTAAAGCCGATCAATGGCGTGTCTCTCTTTATGGGGATACTGATCGTCTCTACAGAGAACGGGAGGTTGTGGAAGATCACAGGAACCGATTCACAAGATTTCGCTATATTGCCGTTCTACGCAGGCTCTGCCGCAATTGGGACAGAGAGTATCGCCAATATCGGTGATGACATTGTCTACATGAAAAAAGACGGTGTTATTGAATCCTTGAGATCATCTGATGCCTTTGGCGATGTGAAGACTGATGATCTATCCCGATGGATTTCAAACTCTACAGCAGGACTCTCAGATTCGATAACGGTATACGACCAGTCGAAACAGAAGGTCTATTTCTTTTCGGGCACCAATAAGCTCTGCGTCTTGTTCAAGGAAATGCTAGGGACGAACTTGTCTCCGTGGTCAGTCTATAAAACAGATCATGCTTCCAGCTTTTCTACGAACGCCGCGATCTACATGAGGAACCCGACAAACTCCAACCATTTTGTCTACTTCGGTGACGACTCTGGAAATATCTATATCCTTGAGGGTGAAGCTACTGGCGACCCATCTTCTACGACTGTAACGACTTATAGAAAGTCAAAATTTTTTGAGGAAGTAGAAACCAAGAAGGGCGTGCTTGATCCGAGGAAAGACATATACAGGGGCCGTGTTTATTACAAGCGCGTCTCAGACGTAGACCTGATTATGGATTTCGAGTTCGCAGACGATTACGCAGTCAACCGTTGTACCGTTCCACTAGATGGTCCGGGTATTGCTGATAGTGGTGGGTATTTTGGAGGTTCTTCTTATTTCGGCGGCGCGTTCTATTTCAACTCAGGCTTTGAGTTCTCCCAGAGGACATCCACAAAAGGATACTCGCCAGTAGGCCGAGGTCCGGGTGTTTTTCTTGAGCTAACAGTAACCGACTTACAAACATTTGATGTGATGAAAATTGAAGTATGACACCAAAAAACAAGCGAGACTCTCTATTCCGCATAAACAGACCAAACCTAAGACCGCTTAAAGTTTATGACGGTGATGAATATCACAGAGATATGAAAATCCTGTGGGTTGCTTATGAGAAAGAACCCTTTCATCAATTAGGGGCTGGTCTTAACCAGAAGCAGTTTTGCGATGAGATTGAGAAAATCACATCCTATAACGAACTGCTAATAGCTGACGACTACAACAAGGCATACAAAGATATAGGGCCAATTGCAATTATTGGTATCGCCTCAGATGGTTGGAAGATTGAGCCACACGTTCAATTCTTCACTTGGGCTACACCGAGAAACGTCCTCAGAGTTTGTATCGCAGCATTCCAGTTCTTCCGGTACTCAAGAAAGATCGGTTGTTACGTTGTCCACGCCTTGGAAGGTAGCAAAAATCTATTCGACCGTTGCGCTACATACGGCGTTATCCATTTTGTCGGCAAGATCGTGAACGGCGATCAGAGAGGCGACGAATACATATATTCAGGTAGAGGTAAAAGAAATGTCATTTGAATTCGGATCAAAGACTAAGAAGGGTACCAGTGCGCCACTGTTCCAGACTACTGGCCTGCTTTCACAGCAAGACGGTGGTTTAAGCCTCGACCCAAGTTTGAGACGGCCACAGAATCAAATCCTGTCTGAGATCGGCGGTTTGTCAGCGGGTCTCGGTAGGGCCGGGAGCCAAGCCCAAGAGCAGTTCAATCGTCTCAGGACTTCGCTTGAGGGCAATCAAGGTGCTTTCTTGCAAGCAAGAACTAATCCGCTTAGGGAATCGTTCGCGTCTCAATTAGGCGGACTACAGAGAAGCCAAGGGCTAAGGGGTATAAGTGGATCTTCTTTTGCGAATCAGGATGTTCAGAATCTCACGAGTGGCTTCAATAGACAGCTTGGGGATCAAACCTCACTCGCGCTGATGGACACTATCAAGGCCCAGACAGGATTGAGTGAAGCAGAACTAAGTATGCTTAATCAGTCCGCTGCAGGACAAGCCCAATTGTCTCAGATCATAAATCAGATCATCGGCACCGAAGGGAACCTGCTTAACCTTGGGCAGAGTACAACCGGCACATCCAGTAAGGCCGGTCTTAGCTTCAGTCTAGGCGGTGATGGTGGTGGAGGTTCGGGTTAATGCCTCTATCAATCACAGATATGAAGGGCAGACCTGTTTTCAGGTTTGGCAAAGGCGGGGGTTTTGGTGCTCCGCCTGCGGCCAATGTTTCTACCGCACATCTGAAGTCACTCCCAGACCTGCAAGGCCCGGACCTGCAAGGAGACATACGTTCTCGTAACGGTGGACTTACACCCGGTAGGGACGACAAGCCCTTGGCCCAAGTGATGCTTGCGATCAGAAACGGTGAGCTTGATGACAACGATGTTCAAAAAATGATTCGTCGTAACCCTGCTTCTGCTCAATTACTCGCCCAAGCCGCGGCCCGTCGAGGTGAAAGAGTACAAGCTACGCCAACCAACGTTCAGCAGTCTGACTTTGGTGATCGTCCCACTGAACAGGTAGAAGGAGTCCCAGAGGGGAAGCCTTTCAATGTAAGGACACCCGGTAACCCGCAAGCCGCTCTAGAGTCCGCTGTACGTCGAGGTGACACCGCGCAGATCAAATTATTGCAGGGTGCTTTTGGTCTAGGTAAAGACAAAAAAGGTGGCGGCAGATTCAAGCAAGCCGCTACTGCGAGAAAAGAGTTTCTTGCTCAGTCTAAGGATTTCGTTAAGGTTCGTGACGCTATGGCGAGAGTTGAGAGATCAGCTAGAGACCCTTCTGCGGCTGGTGATCTTGCCTTGATTTTTAACTATATGAAGATTCTTGATCCGGGTTCAGTCGTCAGAGAGAGTGAATTTGCTACCGCTGCGAACTCAGGCGGTGTCGATGATCGAACTCGCGCTATATTCAACAAAGTGAGAAACGGGCAGCGCCTTTCTGCTAAGCAGAGAGCAGACTTTCTTGATAGGGCGCGCAGACTACACGCTGGCCAACTTAAGAGCCATAAGAAATTAGAAGTAAGCTATAGGGGAATTTCTCGAAGATTTGGCCTCGACCCAAGAAACGTAGTTATTGATTTCAAACTGGCAGAAGCAGAAGTAAGGGCCAAAGAAATAGCGAGGCGCAAAAAGACTGCCAAGAAAGGCGCTAAAAGGCGCGTCGTAAACTTCAAGGATTTATAATGTCATTTGATGTAAAGATGCCAGATGGAACTATTATCCAAGACGTTCCTGACGGCACGACCAAAGAACAGGTCATGCAGAAATTTGCACGCCATAAGAAAGTCCCCAAAGCCGAACTCCCCGGCTTCTTTAAAAGATTACTGATTGGCGCAGGCCGAGGCTTCACTGATGTGGGTGAAGGGTTGCAGCAATTTTTTATGACTCCCGGTATGGGCATGGGTGGTGCTCAAGTTCCCACAGAGATTTTACAGAAACAGAAAGCCGCACAGGAAGCCTTCACACAGCAGGCTCAAGCGGGACGGTTAGAGTTTGAGCAGACCCCCGTAGGTCAATCCCAGACATCTACATTCTTTGGCCTGATCCCAACTAGCGCGGCTAGTGTTGGACGTTTTATCGGTAACGTAGCGCCATTTGTTGTAGCCCCTGCCGCTGGTGCAACACTCCCGGCTAAAATGGCTATAGGAGCCGCTACAGGCGGCGGTATTGGCGGTACGTCATTTGTCCCAGAAGGCGGGTCGAGAGGACGGAATATCGCTTTAGGAACCGCCCTCGGCGGTCTGATTCCGCCTGTGCTCAGAGCACCGGTCGCGCTGATCGGTGCCGGTAAAGAGATTATACGGCCATTTACTCAGAAGGGTATGGAGACTATCGGCGGACGGACCTTGAGACGTCTTGCAACCGACCCTAAGAAGGCTATGAGACGCATGAGACGTGCCCCTGAAAGAGTGCCGGGGTCGGCCCCTACCGCGGCAGAGGCGGCGAGAGACGTAGGTTTATTGACTGCCGAAGCCGGAATTAGATCAACATCACCCCGTTTCAAGATTGCCGATGCTTCACGCAATGCAGCACGTAAGGCCCTCCTTGATACCGTAGCCAAAACCAAGGGCGCGGTAGACGACGCCATTAAGGCTAGAGACGATGCTGCTATTCCTCTGATAGAGAAGGCGAGGGCTTCTGGTGCCAAGGTAGACGCCAAGCCTATCGTGGACAAGATAGATGAAATACTAGCTTCTGGTGCAGCAAAACAGACGCCGGTAAAAACAGCAATGCTGTCGGTTAAGAAGGCTTTGCATAACTCAAAAGGTGGGCTTGAAACTAGCGTGGATTCTGTCTACGGAGTTAGGAGACATATTGGCGACCTGATGTCTGGGAAGCTTAAAGGTGCTAGAAGCGATGCCCGCTTTGCCAAGAAGGAGCTTATAAAGATACAAGAGCTTCTTGATAATCAGGTAGGGAAAGTCTCTCCAGAATTCAAACCATTCCTTAAAATCTATAGCGGCAAGAGCACGCCCATAGACAGGCTAAAGGCATTACAGGGCGTCAGAGATAAAACACTGACTTCCGGTGTTGATGTGACTGGTGAAAACCTATTGTCACAAGCGAAGTGGACAACTGTTGTTACCAAGGCTCTCCCAGAGCTTCGCAAAACCTTAACCCCGCAACAGACGAAAGTCCTGCATCGAATTGGTAAAGACTTGGACAGTGCCGCGAGAGTCAATGCTGCCGGTAAATCCATAGGCTCAAACACGTTCAAGAACTTCACGACCGCCAATCTACTCGGGACGATGTTCAAAGGTCGTGGACTCAGTAACCCGATAGTCGCAACCCTCATGCGCCCCCTTAATTTCATATTCAAGGTTAATGACGAGCAGATGATGAACATCATGGTGGACGCCATGCTCGATCCAAAAATGGCAAGGACACTAATGATGAAGGCGACCCCCAAGACATCGAGCGAGTTTGCCAAGTTCGTGAAAGATAGCTTATCTGGCATCGCGCCAAGAGCCGCCGCTGTACAATCTACGAGAGAGAAGTAATGGGATCAAAATACGCGAGTAAGACAATATCTGGTTACAACGCTACACCACCTGCTGATGATGGGACCGTATCAGAAGCTAATAAAGTCAAGTGGGCCACAATTAAGACTAAGCTTGACGACCCAATAAAAACATTATCGGAAGCTATTAATTCAGCCCTAACCACCCACTTCAATACCGGCCCTACAGCATTTACCGCAAGCGACACCCTCGGCGTTACCCACCACAATCAAGACATTCAGGTTAGTGGTTCAGGGGTCACTCTAACCCTGTCTGATGCCGCGACTCTGGGGGCTGGATGGTTCTGTAGTATCTACAATGTCGGTACTGCTGATGTAACAATCGCGCTGGCTACTGCTGCGGATACGATCAACGCGGTAAGCGCGAGCGTCACCATATATCCGCTTGAGTCTATCAAGGTCTTTGTGATTGCAGCCGCTACAGGTTTCTTTGTGAAGCACGGCAGTCTTGAGACTGTGAAGTGGAGGAAGGGGGCAGACATTGCCTCTGCTAACGATACGGCCTTGCTAGGTGATGGTAACTATAATGACATCACCGGCGCGGTCACGATCAACGGATTCACTACAGGGTCCGCAGGTGAAAGCAGAAAGTTTCATTTCGATGGAGCGCCGCTACTCAAACACGCTACTGCCCCCTCCGCTGGATATTCACAATTATGGTTCTCTAATGCCACTGATTATCAGGCTGCCGCCGATAAGGAATTAGAATTCACCTTTGACGGTACATATTGGCGCGCTACCACGACACCAGTCGCTATCTCAGATACAGCATATGCCGCTAGTTGGAATGCCAGTTTAGAGGCTGCCACCAAGAACGCCATCTACGACATACTGGAATTAATGGGGGGCAAGCCTCTCTTTGTCATAAAGCAAACACAAGAATCTGTCTCAAGCTCCACCACATTGCAGGACGATGATGAG
>SDBU01005997.1_pt1 | contig 14383 bp, 15 predicted proteins | sample 2277071 | NCBI WGS metagenome assembly SDBU01 (sample SAMN10397929, study PRJNA504765) | marine sediment metagenome | isolation source: marine sediment core GS08_GC12, 126 cmbsf | place: Arctic Ocean: Gakkel Ridge, Loki's castle | collected 2008
GCTCTTGTCCTTACTTCCCGTTCCACTAGTGACGATCCCGATCCAGGTTCAATAACTACCGTCACCGACGATGCTTGGGTTATTGCTGCTGCGCTTGATCGTTGGGACAGCGCCGCCTCGGGGTTCCCAAGCGGCTACACCAACACCGGCTCAGTGGGTGTGACTGACACCAATCGTTTCACTGTTTCAGTAGCTTCCAAAGAGGTCACTTCCTTTGGGGCCGAGGACCCTGGTGCCTTCACCATCAACGTCAATAGCACAGCAGCCGCCAGTTACACCATTGCTATTCGTCCTGCGTCTACCGGAGACACGATCATCAAGGTCGAAGGTGAAGCAGTAGGGCTCACCGAAGGCGACCTTCCTCTTGTTAGTAGGATTCGTGTTGAAGATGAATCTGAAGGTATAACAGAAGGTGATCTCCATAACTTGGTTATGGTACGCGTTGAGGACGAGTCAATGGGACTCACAGAAGGGGACATTCACGTTGTAGGAGTCGTTCGAGTCGAAGGCGAAGCGGTGGGTATCACTGAGGGTGATATCCATATCATCGGCGTTGTTAAGATTGAAGACGAATCAATAGGCATAATTGAAGTCGACCTCAAGGTTGTCACTGCCTTCAATTTTCTTAAGGACTTTCCTGGTTCAGTTAGAGTTGTTGGTGCGGCTGGACGAACACGCTACCCAAAGTTCCGCACTGAACCTATTGTACTCGGTGATACAATTATCAAGGTTGAAGGTGAGTCTGTGGGTATCACCGAGGTTGACCTACACTTCATTGGACTTATCAAGATTGCGGATGAGACCGTAGGGATCACCGAACAGGACCTCCATAACTTGGTTATGGTTCGCGTCGAGAATGAGAACCTAGGCATTACCGAAGTAGACATCAAGGTTGTTGGACTACTCCGTCAAGAAGATGAGAATGTCGGGATTACTGAAGGGGACATCAAGGTTGTAGGCCTCGTCCGAGTTGAGGATGAAGCTGTAGGTATTACAGAACTTGTTATCAGAACTCTTGGATTACTCAGACAAGAGGACGAGTCTGTAGGCATCACCGAAGGCGATATTAAGATCGTCGGGTTGTTGCGTCAAGAGGATGAAGCCGTAGGAATAACTGAAGGCAACATTAAGGTTGTAGGCGTTATCCGAGTTGAGGACGAATCACTAGGGATAACCGAACAAGACCTCCACCTCATTGGGATCGTTAAGCTTGAGGATGAAAATCTTGGAATCACAGAGGTTGACCTTCATCTAATTGGGCTTATTAAGCAGGAAGATGAATCTGTAGGTATCACAGAGACTGATCTTCATCTCATTGGAGTGGTCAAGCTTGAGGACGAGGCCGTAGGTATTACTGAAGTTGATCTGAAGTTCCTCATACTCCTTAAGATCGAAGGCGAATCGGTTGGCATCACTGAAGCTGAGATCAGAGCTCTAGGTCTCCTTCGTCAGGAAGATGAAGCTGTAGGCATCACTGAACAGGATATCGTTGTTGTTGGACTTCTTAGAGTTGAGGACGAGTCAATAGGGCTCACAGAGACTGATCTCATCTTCCTTGGAATTATCAAAGTCGAAGATGAATCAATGGGGATTACCGAAGGCGATCTCCACATTCTTGGACTCATCAAGGTTGAAGACGAAGCCATTGACATATCCGAAGCGGATATCAAGATTCTGAGTCTGCTTAAGGTTGAAGGCGAAGCTGTTGGAATCACCGAAGGTGACATTACAGCTCTAGGTCTTCTCCGTCAAGAAGGCGAATCAATAGACATTGCTGAACTGGCTATCAAGATACTAGGTGCAGTTAAGGTTGAAGGTGAACCAATAGGGATCACAGAAGAGGATCTCCATCTCCTTGGTGTCATCAAAGTTGAAACCGAGCCTATTGACCTATCTGAGACTGACATTCATGTCATAGGGATCGTCAAGGTAGAAGCTGAGACCATTGACATATCAGAAGCTGATATTATAGTACGGATGCTCGTTAGGCAAGAAGACGAAACTGTCGATATTAGTGAAGGACAGATCACTCTCCGCGACATTGTCAGGATCACCAACGAAGCTGTGGATATCGCTGAAGCTGTCATCTCGACTGTAGGTCTGCTTCGTATTGAAGACGAGACTGTTACAATTACAGAAGCGGATATCCGAGCGCTTGGGTTCGTCAGAGTCGAAGGTGAAACTGTCAACATTACAGAAGTTGACATACATACAGACTTTGCTCTTCCAACCGTTCTAAATGTAGTCTTGGAACTTCTTAATACAGGTGTTCGCCCAGTCACAGTGATCGATAATGGAATACGTCCAGTAACAGTACTGGACAATGGAATCAGAAAGGTAACGGTGCTATTCCCATAATGGCAGAAACATTCACTATTAAGAGGGATGACACCCTCCCGAAGATTCAAGTACAGCTCTGGGATGATGAGGCCAAGACTGTGAAGACAGATCTGACGTTAGCTACAGGTCAAGCCTTCCATATGATGGATCGTGAAGAGTCAGGTCTACTATCTCCAACGTTGAAGATTGAGTCACCTGCCGTTATTGTCGGTGCTCCAACCGATGGCGTTCTTGAGTATCTCTGGTCCGATGGTGATGGGGACACCGATGTAGAGGGCACCTTCTTTGCCGAGTTTGAAGTGACATGGTCACCAACCAGTAGAACTACCTACCCTAACGATGGATATATAATTGTCAAGATACTAGATGACCTAGATGCGACGGCTGAGTAACTAAGATATAATAACCTAAGTGTCTAATTGTGCCCACCATATAATATCAGATAGAGGATGATTTAATGGACCAAAAACTCGCATACTGGGTTGATCTCAAGGGCATAGCCTTTGAAGATGGTCGTCCCGATGCATCTTGGTTACAAGCATTCCCAATCGGTGAATATGATCATCCGATCTATGGGAAGATCAAGATGACATTCGATCGTGCCCGAAACATGGCATCGAATGTTATCAGGAAGGTTCGTGGTATCGATATTGCAATCGACTACGGACATGATTCAGGCGGTGAAGCCGCAGGCTGGGTCACGAGCGCAGAAGCTCGTACCGACGGTCTGTGGCTTTTTGTTGAGTGGACGAAAGAGGCCGCGAACTCAATCCGCGAAGGTAAGTACAGGTACTTTAGTCCTGAGTATTTGGATAAGTGGAAGCATCCACAATCAGGAGACGAGTTCACCGATGTAGTTTTGGGTGGGGGTCTAACAAACCGCCCGTTCCTAAAAAACATCCTACCTGTCAATCTGTCGGAGATAGAAGAAGCAACAAAGCGAGGAGGAGGTGGAATGGAAGAGCTACTGAAGAAACTTAGGGAAGCACTCAAGCTCGGCGAAGACGCCGACGAAGAGACCATCTTTAAGGCACTCTCAGAAGCTATCCAGCCCAAGCCCGAAGAGAAGAAAGATCCAGACCCAGTAGAGACTCTGTCTGAGGAAGAGGTCGCTAAGATCCTTGAGGAGCATCCAGCTTTGGCTAGTGTGCTCGCTGAGGCTAAGACATCTGCCGAACAGGCTAAGCTTCTTGCTGGTAGAGTCGTAAACCTTGAACTCGACGCTCGACGCACTAACGTGAGTGTAAAGCTCACTGAGTGGCATAGTGGTGGCGATGAAGAGAAGCACGGTCTACCGGTTGCTCTGGATGAGAAGGTTACGGCATTTATGTTGTCAGCAGATGAAAAGCAGCAGGCTGCTTTTGTTGACATCATGGATGATATTGTCAAGACGGGCTTGGTATCCTTTAAGGAGACACCAATACGCCGTCGTCCTGGCACTAGAACCAACACCTCCGTTCTCGATGAAGTTGAGGCTGGAATTAAGGAGCTTATGGACAACACTGAAGGTTTGTCCTACGCTGATGCCGCTGCACAGTACATGAGTGAGAATGAAGATACTTATGACAAGTATCTAAGGTCACTCGAGGAAAGTACTGTGGATGAAGAGAACGAGGAGGTGGGGAACTAATGGGCGTAGGACGCAACTTTGTTCTCGATCTTCCGTTCGTAGTGACAGAAGCAATCACCAAGCACCAGGCTGTGAAGCTTGGGTCAGCAGACCAGACCATTGATGCTGCAGACACAATTGGTGAAGCAATCCTAGGTATCGCTATGGAGACTGCTACGGCACAGGATGCGACTGACGGTCGTGCCATTGCTGTTGCTATCTTAGGTACTGCTGTTTGGGAAGCTGGCGCGGCTGTGTCTATTGGAGACAAGCTTCGTGTAGCAGCTGATGGACAGGCAGTTGCACTTGCTGCAACTACCGAAGATCAGAATCAAGTCGGAGTAGCTCTCACAGCTGCGGCTAATGCAGGAGAATGGTTCACCGTTCTTCTGACGCCCGGTGTTGAAGCTACTACCACATAATCGAGGAGGTGAGTTAGATGGGTGTTTATGATCCAAGAGGTGGCGGAAGTGTCCACATTGATAGAGTCCTGACAAACATCTCCCTCGGTTTTCCTAACAACGGTATGGTTGGGGATGTTCTGTTCCCAGTCGTGCGTGTTAGGAAGCAGAGCGACTTGTTCTACGAGTTCGGTCGAGAGGCTTGGCTGCCTGAGGACGATTTCCGTGCTCCTGCAACGCCAGCAATCGAGATCCCCGGACTAACAGTCAGTACCACTCCATACTTTGCAACGGAGAAGGCAATTGCCATTCCAGTTGCAGATGAAGAGCGTGAGAATGCAGACAGTCCACTTGATCCTGATCGTGACGGTACTGAGCTCGTTACTAATAAGCTCATGCTCCGTCGTGAACAGCGTATCCAGGTACTAGTGACAACGGCAGCGAACTACAACGCTAGCCATACTGTTACTTTGTCTGGTAGCTCACAGTGGAGTGACTATGCAGGCTCGGATCCAATTGGCGATGTCAAGACCGGCATTCGTCAGGTCCACGGCGTGTTGTTCATGGAGCCAACAATTGGGATGTTCCCTTACCAGGTGATGTCTCAGCTTGAGGACCATCCAGACTTCATTGAGAGGATCAAGTACTCGCAGCTTGGGGTACTTACAGCAGACCTGATTGCTGCTCTCTTTGGACTGCCGAGGATTGTCGTTCCGGGTATCGGATTCAACTCTGGAGTTCCTGGAGGAACTGAGACCCTTGCGTACCTGTGGGGTAAGGACGTTGTCCTGGCCTTCGTGGGTGCTGCAGGTCTCAAGAAGCCGAACTTCGGATACGAGTTCGTTTGGCGCTATCGTGGTGGTCAGTCTCAGATTGTTGACCGCTGGCGGGAAGATGTGCGTAAGGCAGATCTGATCCGTGTCAGCAGACGTTATGATCATCAGTTCATAGCTGTTGATGGTGCGGGTCTTAGCAACTCTGGGTACCTGATCAAGGCTGCGGTGGCATAATGCCAGGCGGAAAAGTATCGTACGTTGCTCCACACCTTAAGAGGAATGTCAGTCAGACTGCAATTACGAGTCTGACTGACAGCTCTGGTGGAACAGCATCAGATACTATTGCTGCAATCGGTGCAACATACGATCAGGCGGAGGTTCGAAATGCAGTTGCCTCACTGGCAGCCAAAGTCGAAGCTCTGACTGTCATGTGTCGCGATGCCGGTCTGATTGTCTAAGTCAAAGGGGCGATAATGGCTAAGGTACTAAGAAGCGACGTGAAGCACGACGGAGAGGTTATTCCTGCTGGTACGCGGATGTCTAGCAAGGATATTCCGACTGCGCTTCGCAAACAATTGAAGGACTACGGCTTCTTCGTAGACGAGGCTGAAGAGGAAGACTCTGATGCCGAAGCACAAGAAGAAGAAGACAAAGTCGAAGAAGAAGAAGTCCAGGACGAAGAGAAGGGCTAGACCCTACTAATGGCGCAGCTCATTAACGTTGAGGATGTGCAGTCCTGGTTAACCGAAGATAGGCTGCTATTCGAAGCTGATGATGAATTGACTGAGGAGACGAATGTCTCCAATGAAGTCAAGTCCGTAATTGAAGGCAGGTACGATACGTCCCTGTGGACAACACGGGCAACGACACCTACCCTGATAAAGTCAATCATCTCAGCTCGAGTAGCAGCCATTCGGTATCGTAAGCAATATGCCGATCAGCTGGATGAAGAGAACTATGCTGACTGGCTAGATATGTGGTACAAGATGCAGCTTGAGGGTATTATAAGTGGTCAGATTCAACTCCTTGATGCTACTGATCTTGAGACAGCATTAATTAGCTCCGGTCCTACCTTTCATCCTGATGATACATCGTCAATTGATGATCCTCCCTTTGAACCGGGACAAGGACCGGCTAAGTTCTCGATGGGGATGGTATTCTAATGTGGTTGAACTACTAATGATGACTCTCATTATGGATGATAGAGCTCTCCAACTATTTGCTGCCGACATGCGAGGTATGGCGGCAGATATCGCTGGTACTAATCGGATGAGACAGCCTCTATTAGAAATTGCCAAGGAAGTTCTCATTCCATCCATCAACAAAAACTTCGCGGCAGGAGGTAGGCCTAAGAGGTGGGAGCCAGCCTTGCCAATCTCACAGTACAGAACACAGCATGGTGGGGGACCGACTCTGTGGGTTACTGGTAAAATGAAAAAGGCCGCAACTAGGATGGCTAGATTCAAGGTCAAGAATAATGTAATGACCTACGGTAACTTCCCTCCAACTGTATGGTTTGCTATGGTTCATGATCAGGCAGACATTGCACGGCGTGCCAACGTTCCCCACAGGCCCTTTGCTCTAATTCAGGCTTCTGATATTCCTAAGATTGAGCGGATCATGATGCGCTGGTACGAGAAGATGGTAAACCGTCATATTAGGTTGAGATATCCATGAGTGATGTCGCCATCATCGTTCAGGCAACAATTGATCTCCTTAAGGGGGATGCCTCTTTAGGGTTGAAAGATGTCTTCTATGGTGATCAGACAGGTATCCCTCGTACTCCAGCAGTCACTGTGGAGCTTGGAGGCAAGGAGCGTTCGTACAACCAAACAGGTTTGTTTACCAACCTAGATTTCAGTCTTTCAATAATTGTGTATCATGGTTTGTTAGCTGATGTCCAGACGATCAAAAAGGAACTCGATCAGTTCACTCAAGCTATAGAGGACAAGCTTCATGCAGATAACACTCTGGGGGGTTTAGTGATCTCAGGTCTTGTCTCTTCTGTTGAACCTGGAACTGCTATAGTAGGCCAGGCACAGTTCTATGCACATCGTATGACTTGGGAAGCAATGATAAAGGAAAGGATAGGTGTATGAGAGTACGCTATAAATCCGGAGCCCCCTCCAAGGAGTTCACTGGTCTGGGAACTATCGCTACCAATGTATGGGTCGAAGTTTCTAGTAAGGATGCCGATGCCTTTAAGAAGGCGCATGACAAGACACTCAAGGAAGCAGGTTTCGAAGTGGAAGCTAAGAAGGCAAAGGAGGATGACTAATGGCCGCAGGAATTGGTGCTGCTGGTATATTGGGAGTAGCTAGAGAAGTTACTGCCGGTACCTATGTTGCACCGGAGAAGTACATTCCGATTCGAAGTGAGAGCCTATCCTTTAATCAGGAAACAATTTTCACTCGACCGATTCGAGAGTCCGCCGATATCATTAACGCTGTTCCTGGTAACGTGGCAGTTGAAGGTGATATCGAGTTTGAGGTCGCTCACGACTTCCTTCCACACTTCATGCATGGAATGCGTGGGGACATAGTCAAGGCTGGAGCGGATCCGTTCACTTACACCTTCGACTCAACATCTATTGGACAGAAGTCAGCAACACTGACTACGTTGTCGATCACTATCGAGCGCAACGGTATCGTGTTCTCCTATTTGCAGTGTGTGGTAGGAACATTCAATCTAACGGTGGACAATGGTATCCTAGTTTGTACACTAGGTATCATGGCTGAGGAAGAAGTAGTTGCAGCTGCACCTACTGCGGTCTGGCCTACAACGGTTCCATTTGGAGCTGGACAGTACGCGATCGAGATTCCCACAGCGACGCAGGTGTTTGATGTCGACTCGTTCGACTTCACTCTGGATGACAGTCCAGAGCATGCATATCGTTTGCGTGATACTGGACGCGGTGCACAGTTCACCAAGTTTGGTGAAAGAACAACCGAGTTGACGATTGAGCAGGACTTTGATTCCCGGGCCGACTATGATGCCTTCAAGCTACTCACAGCCCAGGCGATCCATATCCGTGCTGAGGATCCTGTTACAGCTACCAACTATGTTGACCTGGTTATCCACTCAGCGATCAAGGACACCTATGAGGTCAACCTTGATGGTCAGGGTGATCTAGTCAGAGCGTCGATTACCTACCAAGGTATCTTCGACGAAACAGCTGGGTCTCCATTCACGCTCGAAGTCGGATCGGATGAGGACATTACGTAATAAGGAGGAAGGCTAATGCCGAGGGCGACCATTAACACAGCAGAGATCACGAGATTTGAACTCGAGTCTCTACCGAAGACAGATGAAGACGAAGGTGGCTTTGTAGAGCTTAGAAAGCTGTCCTATGGCCAGATTCTAGAGCGCCGTGATATGGGCGCAAAGATAGCCATTGAAGGGCTGGGTGACACCCGTTCGAAGGAAGAGGACATTAAAGTAACCACAGAGATGATTCAAAAGGCGGTAACGGAGTTTGAGTTCAAGCTCTGTATCGCCTCACATAATCTCGAAGATGAAAACGGGACAGCCTTGAACTTCTCCAATCCGAATACGGTGCATGCTCTAGACCCACAGGTAGGGCAGGAAATCTCTGAACTGATCGACGAGATGAATCAGTGGGATTCTGACCTTAGGGGAAAAGACGAATCGACCTCCAAGGTCGGATTAGAGCTAGCGTAGTTCTAAATAGAAAGGCAGACGCTGAGGTGACAAGGCTCCTTGAGATTACTGCCTACTGTCGTACCTTCAGTTGTCTCCCATCACCTGGTGGTCTGTTTCAACAGGATCCCGAACTTATGGAAGGCATGGCAATGGTGGTAGACGCCATCAATGAACGCCAAGAAAAAGAGTCAAAGAAGAAGTAATGGCGCTAGCAACCAGAGAGCTAGAACTGATTATTATTGCTAGGGATCGTTCCTCGGCGACAATGGCTCGTGTTGCCGGAGGGATGGTTATCCTTGGTGGTGCCATGACTGCCCTCGGTCTTAAGGGTGTTCGTGAATTTGGTGAGATGACGATGGAGGCTCTGGAGTTCCGTCAGCAAATGGCTCTTGCCGTTACACAGGCTGACGGTCTCGGAGCTACCATTGAGAACGTTGGTGCTATTGTCAATCGAGTAGGTACTACTATACCAGTTCCCTTCGAGGAGCTCAGTGATTCCCTGTTCGATATTTTCTCGACCTTCACTTCTGATCAGCTGTCTTCGTTGGAACAGGCTGAAGAGATTCTGGTTGCCTTTGGAGAGGCTGCAGTTGCTGGACAAGCACCGATGCGTGCTATCGGTAGAGCTGCCATTGCCTGGATCAACGCTCTGGATCAGCCAGCGACGCTGGAGAACATCACTAAGATCCTGGATGTGCAGTTTGAGTTGGTGCGTAAGGGTGCCGGTACCTACGAAGAGTTCGCTGGTCAGATTGGTAAGGCAATTCCTGCCTTTGTGGGTGCTGGACAGACTGTAGATACCTTCGGTGGCTCTCTTGCCTTCCTGACTAAGAACGGACTGAGTGCTGCTATGGCGGCAACCTCAGCAGCACGTGCGGTCGAGTTGATGTTTAGTCCAAAGGCTATTAAGGGTCTGGCAGCTGTCGGTATTGAGATCGAAGATGGGAATGGCGAGTTCCGACAGATGAACGAGATCCTTCGAGATCTGGCTCCTATATTTGATACTCTATCAGCCTCGCAGAAGAAGATCAAGTTCAAGGAAATCTTCGGTACCGGTCGTATTCAGGCACGCAGGTTCTTTGATATCGCTCTGCCTAACATTGCAGAGTTCGATGAGCTCGTACAAGATATGGAACTGTCGTCAGGTGAGGCAGCAAAGGCCTTCGAACTTCTGTTCAGCCAACCACTGTCACAGATGCTACTCTTCCAGAATCGCGTTGAATCCATCAGACGTGAGTTTGGAGAAGAGTTTATTAAGACACTTGAGGACAGAGTCTTTCCAGCGCTCGAAACACTCTGGCAATGGTGGATTGATTTAGATCCTGCTACCAAGACAATGATCATTCGGATGTCAGCGTTGTCCGTTGCAATACTCCTGGTTGCTGGTGCTATTCTACTTACAGTTGGATTCTTCCTGCTCTTCATAACACTTCTGAAGGCCTTTAGTGGTGCCAGTGCAATAGCAGGATTAGCTAAGTTAGCTCTCTCACTTGGACTGGTTGGATTAGTAATTGCAGCCATTGCTTTGGCTGCCTTCCTCATCTTTAAGAACTGGGACAAGATCGCTCCGTTCCTAGTTGATGTCTGGGATAGAGTCACAGAGGCCGCTCGAGACTTCATGGAGGCGAACAAGGAGTTCTTTGACGAGGTTATTCTCAAGGCTAAGGAAATCTGGCAGAGGATGCTAGAGTTGGGTGTAGCGATCTGGGAGCGTGCCAAAGCTATCTGGGAGTTCATCTGGAACGCTATGCTGGTCTTCTGGGAGCAATGGGGCGAAGACATTCTGGGTACAATCTCTAGAGTATGGGACATACTCAAAGGTCTCTTCCTAGATACAATGGATGTCATTATAGGCATCCTTGATTTCTTCATTGCACTATTCAATGGAGACTGGGGAGCCCTGTGGGAAGCAGTTAAGGATATTGCTGCAGCGGGCTGGAAAATCATAGTGGGGATCTTCGAGTTCTGGGCAGAAATCATCTCTCAAGCATGGCGGATCTTTTGGGATAATCTCAAAGAGGCTGCTTCAGATATCTGGAATGCAATCTTTGAATTCCTCAGAGGCATCTGGGAATCGATAGCAAGTACAGCTGCAGGCATCTGGCAAGGTATACTTGACTTCTTCACCGGCATCTGGGACAGCATCACAGGCACGGCCAAGGATACTATAGCAGGAAAAGGTGGTCTACTCGAGTTCTTCCAGCTGCTACCCGAACGTATCATCGATGCCATCTCTCATATGACAGTCCTGATGATCACATGGGCTGGTGAAGTAATCGCTGCCATTGTTGAGGGTCTTATTACGTTTGGTCCTGAACTCTTTCTCTGGTTCTTCACTTTACCCGGCAGAATTCTAGGAGCTATACCCGATATTGCTCTCCTCTTGTTCGACATTGGTAAGACTATTCTTACAGGTCTCTGGAATGGTATTAAATGGTTGTGGACCCATGGAGTTTTCCTCTGGTTCCTTCTCTTGCCAGGAAGAATTCTCGGAACTATTGGTGCGGTAAAGAATACTCTACAGGGTGTTGGAAGGTCAATTCTTGCAGGCTTTATGGTTGGTATTGGATGGGTATGGGTTAATCTTCTGTGGCCTTGGGTTAAGGGTCTTGCTCGCGCTGTAGTACAAGCAGTTGGCAAGACTATAAATGCACTCCGAACTGCAGGGAAGAATATCCTAACAGGGTTCTTGAATGGTATGAAGAATAAATGGGGCGGAATAAGAACGTGGATCTTAGGTAAAGTTAAGTGGATTACGGACACATGGAAGGCTGCGTTAAGGCTATTTTCGCCCTCTAAAGTCTTTTTTGAAATAGGCCAACAAATCATGCGGGGACTCGAATTAGGCCTAGCCAAAGGATTCGAACCCATTGATCGGGCTATGTCAGAGTTTATAGGCACATCGTTTGGGCCAGATCTTATTCCAGCAGCAGGTATATCAGGTCTCGCATCAACAATAACCCACAACACTACAGATGCAGGACAAAACTTTATGTTTGGTGATATCATTTCTCAAGGAGCAGACCCTGAGGAGATTGCCGCTGAGATCGGCTGGCAGGTGAGGATGCAGTAATGCCACTAAGTAACTACCAATATAGCTATCGTGGAGTTACCATGGGTGATGGTACTAACTATGATTTCATCCAGATAGAAGGTCTTCATGATATTAAGGTCCGGGATACTGATCGGGACAATACTAGAACTCATGGCCTTATTCCTGGACGTCATGCTGCTGACGGAAAACTCATTCGAGCCACACTCGAGGTAAGAGGCACTGCAGGATCTACTGCACATGAGGATGATATCATTGCGCTCATGGACGCTCTCAGTCCTGATGGGTTTGAAGATCCAGACGAAACACAGGATCAGTTCGTCTTCCAGTTTCCCGGTGAGGATGAGAAGTTTCTTTTCGCTCGTCCCATTCGCCGAACTCGATTGCGTCGTAATGATACCGAGTTCGGCCTAGCAACTGTACGCTTTGAACTGAAGCAGTATGATCCCCGAACCTATAGTACCACAGAAGATACCTCTGGTACGCAGACTGGTTCCTTTACTGTTACCAACAATGGTGGAGCTAGAGCCTATCCTATTCTTGAATTCAAAGTCGATACACTTGGTGGCATGACACTCGACAACACTACCAACAACACGAAGTTTCAGGCTGATGGCTTCCCTGCTAATGAGGCTGGTATCTTTGCTGATATGGGTAGATGGGTTCGAGGACGAGGCGATCTCCTGATTGTCTTCAAGGGATCTACCAATCACTATCCGAAGTGGCAGATCCCTCGTGACCCCCTCACTCTCGATCCAGGAAGCAACAGTATGGAGCTAACTGTTTCTGCCAACGCTGAGATGATTGTCAAGAGCAGAGACACCTGGATGTAACATGGTAGATTATGACGTCATGCTTGTGGAGCGAATTCCACAATCAGGAGCTGGCCCGACTCTGAACCTGATTGATGAAATCATTCCTAAGGACAAGATTGGTTGGTCAACGGAGCTCATTGGGGATGGAGGCTTCATTACTCTAGCTGCAACGCCAGATCAGCAGTCCAAGGAGATCAAGGACATTCTGCTCGACATTGCAGAGACCGCCTGTGAGATATGGTTATATCGCGATAGCACCTTAGTTCAGGCAGGTCCTATCATTGGAATTCAGACACAGGGACCAACCATCGTCGTACTGGCCAGAGCTCTAGCATACTATCTCAAGTATATGTTTGTGACTAGTGATCTTACCTACACTGCAATTGATGACTATGTCATTGGCAAGGGACTAATTGATCATTGGCAGGCACTTACCTTTGGAGACTTCGGCATCGATACCTCAACTATTGGCACTTCAGGGTTCACTCGGACCATTAAGTACATTGCTCATGAAGCACCAAATATCTTTCAGAAGCTAGAAGCATTGTCAGAAAAGCAAGATGGGTTCGAATGGTTTGTTGATCCATTTACCCGAAAGATGACTTTCACTAACCGTCGAGGTAGTGATAAGTCTGCCGATGTCATTCTGGACAACCGTGCTATATCTAGTCCTAATACACACTTCTCTGTTGCGCAAGGCGACTACGCAAACCACGCCATAGCTACTGGTGCAACTGTAGAAGGAACTACCACGCTCCTAGGCACGAAGCTTAATACAACAGAAAGGGCAAAGTGGGGTAGAGCTGGATTGTCAATCGCCATTGATGAAGCGGAAACACAAGCAACGGTTGATGAGTATGCACAATCACTTCTTGACATGTCGGACCATGTTCACTTCATCCCCTCTGTGGGATCAGCTATACCAGTTCTAGGCGCAAGCATAGAAGACTTCGACGTAGGTGATACTGTACACTGGGTATATGACTACGGACTGGGTAAGTTTCGTACTAATAGAGATGTGTACAAGCGCTTTATCTCTGTATCAAACACTGGTGAAGAGACAATGACAGTTGAGTTTGTATAATGGCACGACGTAGACAAGGTGGAACTAGTCTCGCAGAACGTCTACGTCAAGTAGAGCTCAGGCAGTGGGAGTCCGAAGGCGCAGTAGTTCGTCGTATAGGCATCGAGGTTAGCTGGGCCAAGATCGCTAACATAATGATCTCCGGTCAGGCTGTAGAGTCCTCCAACTTTGTTGCAGGGACTTCTGGTTGGAAGATTGATGGAGATGGTAATGCCGAGTTTAACAACGTCACCATTCGCGGTGACGTTGTGTCTGGTAACTGGGATGGTGCTGATCCAGCGGATCTCTCTACAGGAATAGATTCTATCGCCACGGCAGGATTTTATATTGACTCGTCAGCAGGACGGGCACAGTTTACCGATGACGTGTTCTTCGGAATCGATACCGACAACTACATTCGACTGACTACCATTACTAATATAGGTTATGTCCGCTGGGCAGGAGACCTAGGCAGTCCTGACGTGGATGCCTACTGGGCCGGTCACCTAGCAGGAAGTGTTCCCAACGTCACGGGCAACCTTATTGGCACAGCATATGCGTTTTCAGGGTTCGATCCTGGTATAGTTCATTTGCGATCCTTCGAAGACAAAGATGGATATGTTTCTATCGGCGACACTAGTGGTCAGATGGATATCGGCAGCTA
>SDBU01005998.1_pt1 | contig 14381 bp, 5 predicted proteins | sample 2277071 | NCBI WGS metagenome assembly SDBU01 (sample SAMN10397929, study PRJNA504765) | marine sediment metagenome | isolation source: marine sediment core GS08_GC12, 126 cmbsf | place: Arctic Ocean: Gakkel Ridge, Loki's castle | collected 2008
CGCGCGTCGTGTCTCTCCGGCCTGAGCAGGAACGTTCGGCCGCTTCGGGCAAGGCTGTCGTCGGGGTGATCGGAGCGGGCAATTTCTCAAAAACGACGCTGTTGCCGGCGCTGGTCAAGAGCGGTGCCCACATCGCCTACATAGCGGACCTGAACGGCGCTGCGGCCCAGCACGCCGGCCGCAAGTTCGGGGCCGACAAGGCCGTCAGCGACTACAAGCAGATACTTTCCGACCCTGCGGTCAACGCCGTGCTGATCGCCGTCGGTCATCATCTGCACGCTCGATTTATCGTCGAATCCCTCAACGCCGGCAAGCACACGTTCGTCGAGAAGCCCCTGGCGATGAGCGTTGAGGAGGTTCATGATGTAGTCCGCGCCGCCCAGTCAGGCTCCGGGCACCAGCTGATGGTGGGATTCAACCGGCGCTTCAGCCCGCACATCCAGAAGGTTCGGACACTGCTCGCCGGGCGCAGCGAGCCGCTGTGCCTGTCGATGACGGTGAATGCCGGTGCAATCCCGCCTAACCACTGGACGCAGGACCCCGCCCGCGGTGGCGGCCGCATTATCGGCGAGGGGTGCCACTTCATGGACCTGCTGGCCTACCTGGTCGGCTCTCCCATCGAAGCGGTTGCGGCCATGCAGGTCGGCGGCGGCGTGGCCATAGCGACCGACAAGATGGCCATCACCATGCGGTTCAGGGACGGCTCGGCCGGCACGGTCAATTACTTCGCCAACGGCTCCAAGAGCTACCCCAAGGAAATGCTGGAGGTCTTCAGCGACGGTCGGGTGTTGCGGATGGAGAACTTCCGCCGCACGTTCGGGTTCGGCTTCAAAGGCTTCCGCAAGTTCAAGACGCGCCGTCAGGACAAAGGCCACGTTGCCGAGTTCGCGGCGTTCGTCGATCGTGTAGCTGCTGGCGGTGAGCCGCTGATTCGACTGGATGAGCTGGTGAACGTGACGCTGGCGAGCTTCGCAGCCATGACCGCTGCGGCCGAGCTGCGGACGGTGGTGCTGGCCGAGGAGTACCGGAACCTGCTTACCCCCGTGTGAGACGGAAGCAGAGCCTGTGGTGGGGTAGCCAATTCGCCGATGAATACGATGCTGCTGCATACCCTAAGGCATCTCAAGGCCCGCCAGATCTTTGGCCGCGCCCAGTGGTACTGGCGCAAGCAATTCGCAAGTCCCACCCGGTTCGCCAAGCGGCAGGCGCCGCCCTATCCGGGCTGCCGCTGGAATCCCAGCCGCGAGTTCCTGCCGGCGATGTTCGTACCGAACGACGCTGGATCGCTCAAGAGCGGAAGCTTGACGTTCCTCAACTGCAGCCGCTCGGTCGGCTGGCCTCCGCAGTGGTCCTGTCCGGCACTGCCCAAGCTGTGGCAGTACAACCTACATTACTTCGACTTCATCTGGGCGTTGGACTTGGCCGCAGCTCAGCATCTGGCGGTTGACTGGATCCAGCAGCACCGTCTAGCGAGGGGGCAGGTCGGCTGGGAGCCGTACCCCACGTCCCTGCGAATGATGAATTGGTGCACCTACTTCTTCGGCCGGCATTGCGAACGGGTAGAAGTGGACCGAGCGTTCTGTCGGCAGCTATGGGGCAGCATCTTCCTTCAGACAGAGTGGCTTTCGCGGCGCGTTGAGTTGCATCTGTTAGGTAACCACCTGCTGGAGAATGCTGCCGCGCTGGCGATGGTCGGCTCATGCTTCGCGGGCGAAGCAGCCGGCCGGTGGCTCGCTCAGGGCCGGCGGCTCCTAGTCCAGGAGCTGAACGAGCAAATGCTGGCGGATGGCCTGCATTTCGAGCGGTCGCCGATGTACCACTGCCGCGTGCTGTACCTGCTGCTGCTGCTCTTGAACGCAGGTATACCAGAGATTGCTGAGCTGGTTGCTGAGCTGGTGCGTCGGGCTTGCGCGGCTCTGTTTTCGGTGTGCCATCCGGACGGGCGGATTGCCCTGCTGAACGACAGTGCGTTCGGCATCTGCCACGCGCCTCAGACGCTGGCTGACTACTCCGGAGAAGCATTGGGTGAACCCAAGGCGGAAGCCGAAAGCGGTGCGTTCGCCCTTGAAGCTGCCGGATATTTTGGCTACCGAGACGGCAACGACTATGTGATCTGCGACGCAGGGGAGATAGGCCCCAGCTACATCCCAGGCCACGCGCATGGTGACATGTTCTCATTCGAGCTCTCGTTCGACGGCTGCCGCGTGTTCACCGACAGCGGGGTCAGTGACTACGAAATCAGTGAGACCCGGGGGTATTGCCGCTCGACGGCCGCCCACAACACGGTGGAGGTGGCTGGACAGGACCAGTGCGAGTTCTGGGCTGCTTTCCGCGTCGGCCGGCGTAGCCGGCCTCGCGATCTGAAATGGGAGGCAATGCCCCAGGGCTTCCGGCTGAAGGGCTGGCATGACGGCTACATGCGCCTGCCCGGGCAGCCTCGGCATGAGCGGCAGTTCTCTTGGCACAGAGATGGGGTTCTGCTGGTCCGGGATCGAGTGTCAAGTAGAGTCGTTGTGGATGTGGTGGCTCGCTTTCATCTGCATCCTGACTGTCGCGTGGCGCAACTCGCAGGCACGTCGGCGCGGATCGATCATCCTGGGGGCTACTGCACCCTGACGGCCGCGGGGAACGCTGCACTGTCGGTCGAAGAATCCAGGTACTGTCCGGAGTTCGGTAAGGTGATTCCCCGGCAGTGCATCTGCCTGCGGTCCAGCGGGAAGGTCAGTGAACTGGCGGTGGTGATCGTCAAGAACGGAAGCAGTTCCGAGTTCTGCTTATCCAGGGGGGCAACAGTGAGAGAAAAGCGATATGGTTGGTGAACGTCCAGGGCACATCCTGTTCCTGAGCCATTATTTCCCGCCGGAAGGGAACGCCCCAGCGTCCCGAGTATACGAGATCTGCAAGCGCTGGGTCCGGGCGGGGCACCGGGTTACGGTGATTACATCGGTGCCGAACCATCCAAACGGCGTTGTGTATCCAGGTTATCGGAACCGATTGTTCCAGTCGGAGAACGTGGGTGGCGTTCATGTGATGCGAGTGTGGACGTACTTGGCCGCAAACAAGGGAACGGTGCGGAGAATTGCCAATTACCTATCGTACATGGCTAGTGCCACCTTGGCGGGAATCCTGGCGAGCCGTCCGGATGTCCTGATCGCCACGAGCCCGCAGTTCTTCTGTGGCTGGGCTGGGACGCTCGTCAGCACACTGCGGAGGATCCCCTTCATCCTGGAAATCCGCGATATCTGGCCAGAATCAATCTCGGCTGTCGGCGCGATGAAGACCGGCCTTCTGCTTAGAGCTCTGGAGTGCCTTGAGCATTCTATGTACCAGAGCGCCAAGCATATCGTGACGGTCGGCGATGGCTATAAGAAGCTGCTCTGCGACCGCGGTGTGCCAGCGGGCAAGATTTCGGTCGTGACGAACGGCGTTGACCGTGAGTTATTCGTGCCTGTCGCCCGAGACGAGGGTTTGCGCGAGCGGCATGGTTTGGGCGGAAGCCATGTCTGTGCGTACGTCGGCACCATCGGAATGGCGTGTGGCCTGGAGGTAGTGATTCGCGCGGGCCAGATCCTCCGCGAGAAGGGCCGGCGTGATATCAGCTTTCTTCTAGTCGGAGACGGGGCGGTTAGGGAGAAGCTCGAGGCGCAAGCGCGGCAAGCCGAGTTGGGCAACGTTGCCTTCGCAGGAAGGCAGGACAAGAGTCTCATGCCCGTTTATCTCGCGAGCGTCGACAGCTGCTTGGTCCACCTGAGGCGCCAGGACTTGTTCAAGTCCGTGCTGCCATCGAAGCTTTTTGAAGCTGCTGCGATGGGCAAGCCTGTTGTGCTTGGGGTGGAAGGATGCGCGGCGGAGCTGCTTAACAGGGCCGGTGGCGGCATCACGATTGAGCCGGACAATGCGGAGCAGCTTGTTGCGGCTGTGGAGAAGCTGGCAGATGACCCAGTGATGGCCAAGCGGTTGGGCGCGGCGGGCCGTGCTTATGTTCTGGAACGTTTTGATCGCGATGACCTGTCTGCGGAATACCTGCGGATCATACGCGAGACAACAAGGCGTTCTTGGCCGTGAATAAGAAGGGGCCTATCCGGCAATAGGGCCGGCAAGCCAGCGATCGCCTCGTCGAAGGCGCCGAACTTGAAGTCCCGCAACAGTCGGTCCGTGCGAGCAGCCCAATGGGTGCCTGGCCCCGGATAAGGAACCGTCATAAATGAAGATCATCAACGTCGCTGGCGCCCGGCCGAATTTCATGAAGATCGCACCTTTGATGGAGGCCTACAAGGCCTACCCGAGCATCACGCCGATGCTCGTCCATACCGGACAGCACTATGACGAACGAATGAGCGACTTGTTCTTCCGGCAGCTGGGGATTCCCGAGCCGGACATGAACCTCGGGATCGGGTCGGGCTCGCACGCGGTGCAGACGGCCGGCATCATGACCGCCTTCGAGCCGGTCTGCCTCGAATATCGTCCGGATGCAGTTCTCGTTGTGGGGGACGTCAACAGTACCATCGCCTGTGGCCTGGTGGCCGTCAAGCTCGGTATCAAGCTCGTCCACGTCGAGGCCGGCCTGCGCAGCGGCGACCGTACCATGCCCGAGGAGATCAACCGCGTCCTGACCGACTCGATCAGCGACATGCTGTTCTGCACTGAGCCGTCTGGCGTGGAGAACCTCAAGAATGAAGGTGTGCCAGCTGAGAAGGTATTCCTCGTCGGCAACGTCATGATCGACACACTCCTCAAGAACAAGACCAAGGCGGACGAGTCGACCATTCTCGATGATCTTGGCATCAGACCCGGCGGGTATGCCGCGATGACGATGCACCGGCCCAGCAACGTCGACGATCCGATCGTCTTCGCCCGTCTGCTCGACGCCATCGAGGAGATACAGAAGGATCTGCCAATCATCTTCCCGATCCATCCCCGGACGCGGAACAGCATCGCCAGGATGGGCTTCCAGGATCGCGTGGACGCCATGAGCGGCCTCAGGCTGATAGAGCCGGCGGGGTATCTGGACTTCCTCAAGCTGACCTCCAACGCCAAGCTGGTGCTTACGGATTCGGGAGGCATTCAGGAGGAAACGACCATCCTCAAGGTTCCGTGCATCACGATGCGCGAGAACACGGAGCGGCCGGTGACGGTGGACGTCGGCTCCAACCAGATCGTGGGCACCGACCCGGCGAAGATCCTCCAAGCCTACCGCAACGTGACTGATGGCCGGTGGCGCACGCCTCAGGTCCCCGAGCTTTGGGACGGTCGGGCAGCTGAGCGGATCGTGGAGATTCTCGCCAAGAGACTGTAACGCCCAGCCGACGCGTATCAGACAATCATGATCGCTGTCGCTGCCGCCGCTGGCGGCACGGGATCTTCCCTCAGCAGGGCCGTGTGAAGGGCTTCGGCCCCTCATGCGGCCGTTTTTCTATCGCCAAATCACCTCGCCATTGCGCAGCCGAGTGGGAGGTTGGTCTCTCAACCCGCCGCCCGCCTCGGCCTGCTCTGTGTGTAGAGCGACCCGCTGGCGTCGTCGAGGCGATCGTCGGGAGCGTGGTCGACGTCGATCAGAACCAAGTCGAACTGGCGGTCCGCCGGAGCCGACAGCCTCTCGTGGACGTCCCCGCAGACCACGGCGAATCGCGGATCTCCCTTGAGTTCGTCGGCCAGCGGTACGAGGCCGCGGTCGAGCCAGTCGATCACCTGCGGCAGAAATCCCACCACCTCCACACGCCCGACGCGATCCGACGTCAACACTTCCCGGGCTGTATACCCCAAACCAAGTCCCCCGACGAGGACCTCCGACCCTCGCCCCGAGTGCATCTCGAGCGCACGGGCCGCGAGGGCACGCTCGGAGGCCGTCGTATGGGCGCTCACCAGGAACTCGTGGGCCAGCGTGATCTCCGTCACCACGGTCCCGCTAAGGGCCTTGGCGCTACGAAGCAAGCTCCTGCACGATGAGCCCAGAATCGCGAAACGGCGTACATTTGCGGGACAGCCAATAGAGAGCCACCGAGCCCCCCCCCGGGGAGTCGCATACCCCCCTGTCCGACGGCCGCCCACTTCCGCATCTGGTCTTCAGCCTTGTTTGCCACCATCAGCCGAGCATTCCGGCGCCAGCCCTGGGGACCGTCGACAATTGCCCCCTCTTCGTGGACATGCTCCATCGCCTCAGCCCACAAGGCCCGCGCCTCGCAATAACCAGCCAAACCAGACTGATATAGCGTTGAAAGCATCCCACACGCTTCCAATTCGCCAGAATCCCTATCCTACTCGGCCTTTGCGACATCAGAGAGCCAGTCAGGGCATTCAGCAACGCCACCGAACTCCGGCTCGGCGCGGAGGTTCTGCCTGCTCGGGTTGCCCCGGAATTCCTTGATTTTCCTCGGGATTGGCTTGCGGCCTTTCATGGCAAAACACCCAATTGATTGCAAAAGCGCGTGATGCTGGGCGAACGGTCAGCCACCTCGGCGGCTCCAGGTATCGCGATCCCCCTCCCCGGTAGCCTACCGGCGCTGCCGTTGCTTGACCAACCGGATGAACCTTTGCCGTTCCGGCCCCTGCAGTTCGTACCCCCAACCGTCGGTGACGCTCACCACCGGCCCGCCCCGGTACATGCACGTCACGATGGCCAAGGTGTCCTCGCCGCTCACTACGTAGGTGACATGCCCGCCCCACAAGAGGAACTTGAGGTTCCGCCAGGCGGTGGTCCGGCTGACGCCGAACGCCTCCGCGAACGCCCGCGCCAAGTGTCTGGTGTATTGCCACCCCAGGATTCCCAGCCGGTCCAGGGCCTCGGCCATTGCCTGCCGCCGCTCTCAGCCGCCAGTAGCCGAGCAGCCAGCGAGGTGCGACTCCGGAAGAACACGCTGACGAAACGCAGGAGGTACCCAAGCAATTCGCCAACGTATCTCAGGGCGTTCCAGATGTCCCCGAAGAGGTCGATGACGGCGTCCCTGCGCCTCTGACAGCAGAAGAAGCCTCCGATGGCAACCTGCCGCAAATCCCGGCGCCACAAGGCCGACCAGATTATTCGGGGGGACAGCCGGCCATCATGGCCCGGAAACGCCTGGCTACCCCCCTCAACCAGTCAAGAAGAATGCTTGCCGATCCCACGATCGGTGATGGAATCGTCAGAAAGGCCGACGGCGGTCGTCGGCGAGAAGCTATCCAGGAAATCCCGGTTTACAGGTAAGTTGCGGTAATATCAGCAACTTGCGATTTTCGGGTATAACGCTCTCATAACCCGGAGGTCGCGGGGGTTTTCGGTAGGGACAAGGTGCAGTGGCAAAAGTCGCCAATTAATCCTGTAGGATTTATGCTGAAATCTTCGCCACCCCTGATATAATGTCCGTCGTGTTCGCTTATGGCGTTCGAGTTCGTCCCGGTGTGCGCTGGGGCTTGAACCGCTACGCTGTCGGCAGACGCTGCTGAAAGCGAACAACTCCGCGGGCCTGCTTCCGGTGCGGGAGTCCGTGGTGCATCGTCGTATGTCTAACTTCTGATCGGAGGGTCCGGATAGGTCGGCAGGGGAACTTCTCCCCCGGATAACATTCTGAGGCCAACTACGGAGGAAATCATGGAATCGAAATCAAGGAATCGACGCGAACATGCGGCGCGGGAGAATCGACAGAGAACACTGATAGAGGGTACAGATCTACCGCGAGCGCGGCTGTGCTTGGAGCCGCTGGAGCGGAGGCTCCTTCTCTCGGCGAGCCGGCCTTTGGAAGCCGGTATGCGACTGATCGATGCCGATGTCGTGGACTACACTCCGGCTCAGATTGCCCTTGCCAGCCCGGAGGTAATCGGCTTGGCGGAACACGCCGACATTCTCGGTGATACTGGAGCGCGTGACGGCATAACTCAGGATCAACTCGACGTGATCGGTGAAGCGGCGATCAAGCGTTGGGTAGATACAGCGATTGACGTCGACCTGGTGCAGCAGCTTGGCCAAGTCCAATTCCACCTGGCCAATCTGCCCGGCCAAGCGCTGGGGATGGCCGACGGGCTCGACGTGTATATTGATGCCGGGGCCGCGGGGCACGGCTGGTTCGTCGACCCGACTCCCTTTGACGACAGCGAGTTTGATCGAACGTCCGACGGGATGCTGCTTGCCCAAAACGGCTCCGCGGCTCAGACCTACATTGATGTGCTCACGGTCCTTTCCCACGAACTGGGCCACGTGCTCGGCCTCGAACATGACGATTCCGACGGCGATTCGGCCGACCTGCTCGCCGAGCGTCTGGCGGCGGGGCAGCGCCGCACGGCCGATGACAGTGTGTCGGAACAACCGCGCCAGGCCTTTGGCTCACTTTCGCAGGTTTACTCACACGCCTCGGGCATCGATACGTTGGACGGTCTGATCGACGCGATTCTGGGCACGTTCGGCGGTGTACCTCCTGTGACCGAGCAGACATTCAACTCTGGCGACGCCATTGGCTCAACCGGCGACAATGTTCCCGATTCCGTTCAAGTCGGTCACACACTGGGCGGCGGCAGCGATGTTCAGCTAGACAATATGACACTGACGTTTCCAACGAACCTGACCTTTGATGGTACCGATTGGGACGGCGGCGTTGGCGTCACGGCGATTCAGGGCATCCTATTTCCTGGGCTGCTGGACATCGGGATTGTCGACGATGGGCTAGACAACCCACGGCGTGTGAAGTCGGCGGTGGCCAACGGCGAACTGACCAACGGCAACTATGAGGTGGTGTTCACCTTGGCCGGGGACCACCGTGATATCAACCCGGACCTCTTTCCGGGCAACGAGATCGCCGTACTAAACTCCAATCCGGCGGACTTCAATGACTCGGATCTTGCCGACGACACCAAACAGATACTCTGGACGGATATTAGCTACGATGAATCGAATGGGGAGACCAACGTCACGGTCGAGTACAACTTCGATCCCGGCACAAGCTGGACAGGTGGCAGCCTCATTGCCTTGGAAGACGCCGATACTACCGACGACGGCGACGATTGGGGCGTCGACGGTACTATTGAGCTGGCGCCGGGCAACCCGGACAGTATCCTGTCGTTTGACGGCCTTGAGGCCCCGGATATCGGATTCCCCCGGTGGCTGGATATCAACATCGACAATCTCCAACTGGAGTTTCCCGATTTTCAAGCCGACGACTCGGTCAACAAGCTCCGGCTCAATGCGACGCTGAACGGGTTCGAGACGGGCAATTACTTCCTCAACAAACTCATTCGCGATAATCCGTTAGCTACCTTGAACGTGACGGGGACGGTCAGCGGCGTCGAGTTCGACATGGACAGACTGGCCGAAGGCACGGTTGTGGGTGGTGTTGTTACGATCCCGAAGAACCCGATCACGGATATTGGCGGCATCAGCGGCGAGATTTCCGGCTCCATATTCGGGCTCGGCGGCATCCAAGCGGGATTCATCCTCAAAAAGGTCGCCGTAGACGAATTTGGAGCGATCACCACGCAGGAGAGCCGCATCGTTGAAACGTACGTCTATGGCGCCGTGACTGGGCAGCTATCGTTTGGCGGCCACCCCGACGGGAAGGGCGGCACGCAAGGTGCCTTCGACGTTGGATTCAACTTTGCAGTGTCGGAGTTGGGGCCGCTACAGGCGTTCGTATACAGTAACGTAAATATCGTTCTGGAACCGATCTCGGGGCTGGCAATTACCGAGCTGCGGGGGGGCGTGCGGTTCAACGCCAACCTCGAGGACCTCCAAGTACGCCCGCCCATCGGCACCACAGCCGGCACGGTGGCCGCGTTTACCGACCCACAAGACGCGAGCGACACGGATTGGCGCGTCACGCTGACGACGACCGGGCATAACTTGGAGGTTGGCGAAGAGTTCAGAATCATTGACGGCACAACCGGATACCTCAGTGGCGAGGCCAACTTCGTCGTCACGGCCGTCGATGGTGATGACATCACCTACGTGCTGGAGGAGCATCCGGGGGCCTATGGAAGCGCCGACATCAGGAAAATGACCATTTCCGATCCCGTCGATTTGCGAGATCCGGGTTTCGTGTCAACAAAGGATCTGTCGCTCGGCGATTGGGAGCAGCAGCTTGACACGGCGGTCGTGAACCAGGCGAATGCGGGCGACAGCTTCTGGGACGTGCTGTTTGACAAAGCCGTGATTGAGGCCGGTGCCACGGTGAGCTTCAATCCTCGCATCAGCGATAAGATAATTAACTTCGACGCTGACCTGTTGTTCGATACCGAGGGGCGGTTCCTCGTGACTGGGAAGATGAACCTGTTCCTGGACCAGGTCAGCATTCCGGCGAAGCTCTACACGGACTTCTCCGAGGTAACGACCGGGGCGGTCAGGTTCCTGTTTTTGGCCGATCTACCCGAGGTTCCGCAGAACACGTTTGATATCGAGCCGCTGGTAGTTCTTCGCGGAGGTGTGACCTTTGAGACGCTCATTGGCGGCGTGCCGGCAACGATGGACGCAATTACCGGATTGCCCGTCGGTGTTGGGATGGACGTTACGGCCGCCGTCGTGACCGACCTTTCGGGTACCGGCGACGGTCCGTGGGACGTGACCTATACGCTGGACTTGCCCACTGCGGTGCCGTCTGATTCGTTGACCGTCGGAGAGTCGGTTGTCCTCGTGAACAACGATCCGGTTACGTTCGACGGGACCCACATCGTCCGCTCGATCGACGACACCAACGACACGTTCACCGTCCGCATCGGCACGGAAGTGATCGACGGTCAGCTCGACGTCGATCTCGATAACGACATCGATACCGACGATGACGGCGCCTTTAACGGCATCCCGGTAATCGACGGCTCGCTCGACATGAACCGCGACGGGACGATTGACACCAACGACGACGGCGAGATCTTCAATGTCGTCTCAGGCGTGGTCGTCGGCGTCGCAGTCATCGACGGTAAGGTTGACTTCAACGACGACGGCATTGTTACTGCCGACCCCGACGACGACGGCGTGCTTGGTGAGGAGCCCGGCACACTTACGACCGGTGGCATGGCGGCTGATCCGGACGACCTGGGTGACGGGTTCCGCATTTCTCTCGACGGCGGGATTGACCTGAACATTCCGCTCGTGACCACGATCACGCTGGAAGGCTCGGCGCAGTTGGACTTTACAGTCGGCACCGGCGATGCCGAAGCGCGGATCGACCTGGAGTTTGATGCGAGTCTCAGTGAAACGAATGTGGGGACTATTGGGCAGGCGGACGGGGCCTTCCACCTGACGCTCGACACCGACACGCTTGTGGACGCAGGCGGCGGCAGCGGCATCATGCTGCCGACGATCGAACTCTGGGGCGCCGCAATCCTGACCACCGATTTCGGATTCCTGGAGCCGATCGGCCTCTTTGCCACCGCGGAAGGGCTGCTGCGGATCAACACCAGTGACGAGGTGAAGCCCGCTGAGGCGCTGACGGATGTCCACGGCAACCCCGTGACGGTTTCCCTGCCGGCGAACTCGTTCGCGCTGCGACTTGACGGCGACGTGGACTTCCAAATCCAGGGCGCGTCGGTCTTCCAGATCGTGGGGACCTTCGTGCTCGAGTTCTCGCCCGCGGGCTTCAACGTCGCAATCTTCGACGAAGACCCTTCAGGCAACCCGGGGCCTGCTTCGCTAAGGCTGGGGCCGGTTGGCACCCCTTTGATCGAGTTCGACGTACGCGGCTTCCTGGCGATCCGCAACGACGGCTTCGCAATGGACCTGGGGCTCTCGGTCGACGCAAACCTTCCGTTGAGTCTGGCAACCATCAACGCGGCCGCTGTTATCGTCGTGAACACCACCGAGCACGAGATCACGTTCGATATTCCCGGAGGCGGGATGGATCCGGACCGCCCCACGGGCCAAACCATGACGATCCCGGCGGCAGCGCCGGACGACCCGAGCGCGATCCTGACTGGGCCCGGGCCCAACGACACTGGTGGGATTGCTCTGCAAGACCTGATCGATGGTAATCCATCGTGGACGGAAGGCGCGGCCGGGGCTTACGGGGTCGTGTTTGTCGACGGGAGTATTGATCTGCTTACCGTCCTCCAGTTTGACTTATCAGGCTACGTGTTGCTGAGCCAAAGTGTCGCCAGCCTTCAGGCGAGCTTCTATGCCGGGGGGGATTTCCTCGGTCTGGCTAGTGCCTCGGTGAGCGGGTCCGTGTTCTTTAGCTCTGAAGGTGAATTCGAGGTTAAGGCGCATGGCGATGTGCAGCTCGGACCTGATTGGATCAACATTAATGGCACGGCGGATTTAGAGATTAGCTATCTCGACGACAACGGGAAAGCGTCCGGGGGCAATGGCTCAAAAGTGCTGGATGTCGCCGGGAGCCTGAGTGTTGGTTTGACAATCGACATTGACCCATTTCCTGCTGCCGACATTACCTTGGCCGCCCTAACGGTTGGCTACAACTCGGGATCGGGAGCGATCACCGTCGGCGTCACCTACCCAGAACCCTTCTGGGACGAGGCGTGCATCGGTGGTTGGGGCATTACGGTGTGTGTCCCCTTCCCGAATTTCAGGGATGCCACATACACCTTCGTGGTCGGCACCTTGAAGATCGTTACGCCGCCGCCCCCCGTCCTCGGTCAGGTCGACAGCAACGGTGTATTGACGGTCAACGTTGGGGACAGTAATGCCAGAACTCTGCGCAACCTACTTGTCGATGAGATAAACGAAGACGTCACAATCGGGGCGACTGGGCCCGTATCGGGAGGTGTTCAGACCATCACGCTTTCCATGTTCGGAGTGACCCAGGAGTTCACCGGCGTCGCTGAGATACTGATCTCCGATATGGACGACGGCGTCGACGTCGTGGAGATCGAGACGGCCGTCGCCGTTCCGTCTGAGGTCCATCTCGGATCGGATAACGACAGGCTGAGAAACGCCGGTTCGGCGGCCGTGGCTGCATTTGGAGATGGGGGCGACGATCGCCTGACCGGGGGTAGCGCGAGCGAAACGCTCCACGGTGGATCCGGCGACGATGTCTTCGAATGGCGCGGCGGTCAGGACACGATCGAAGGGGGCGGCGATTACGATACGCTTATTGTCCCCGTCACCAGCGTCAACGCGGAACAGGTGACCGTTAGCGCCGGCGGCACCGGCGGCACGGGGTTCACCGCCGCCATTGGGGCCCAGACACTGACCGCCAACGGTGTGGAAAGGTTGAACGTCCAGAACTCCGGAGGCCGCCAGCGGGGCGACACCTATACCATCAATGACCTGACCGCGTCGGTTTTGCGGCAAGTCGATCTCAATCTCGGCAGTGACAGCGTGAAAGACACTGTTGTCGTCAACGGTTCGGGCAGTGGTGAAACCTTCGACGTCGTTGTGGCCCAGGTGCCCACTGGCGATGTCCTCCGCATCGCTGACAACGGCGGCGCGAACGTGGATATCTACGACGCGAGCAGCACCTCCGGCGGTGACACGGTACGGCTCGACACGGGCGGCGGTGCGGACACCGTTAATGTCTTCAGCACCATGGCCGGAGTCGCGACCACGGTGACCAGCGGCAGTGGCTCCGATACGGTGAACGTGCAAGCCATTAGCAGCGCCACCACGGTCAATGCCGGCAGCGGCAACGACACGATCAACGTCGGCAGCACCGCTCCGACAGCCGGCGGAGACGCCCACGGCATCGGCGCCCTGCTGACGATCAACGGCGACGGGCATTCCGGCAGTGGCGACACGCTCAACGTGGATGATTCTGGAGACGGCTCGGGCGATACAGGTATCTTGACCTCGACCGCGATCACCGGACTGTTCGGCAGCGGCGGCAGCATCGCCTACGGCACGCTGGAGAAGTTGAACGTCGACCTGGGGTCCGTCGCCGACACCTTCACCATCCAGAGCACCCACGCGGGTACCACGACACTCAACGCCCACGCAGGCGGCGACACGATCAACGTGCGGAGCATCGCTGGCGCCACGACGATCAACGCGGGTGGCGGCAACGACACGATCAACGTCGGCAGCACCGCCCCGACTGCCGGCGGAAACGCCCATGGCATTGCCGCCGTGCTGACGGTCAACGGCAACGGGAATTCCGGCGGTGGCGACACGATGAACGTTGATGATGCGGGCGACGGCTCGGCCGAGATGGGCGACCTCACCTCGACCAGCTTGACGGGTTTGTTCGCCACCGGCGGCAGCATCACCTACGGCACGCTGGAGACATTGAACATTGACCTGGGGTCCGTCGGCGATACCTTCACCATCCAGAGCACTCACGCGGGAACAACCACGCTCGATGCCCTGGGCGGCTCAGACACGGTCAACGTGCAAGCCATCAGTGGTGACACGACGATCAACGGCGGCGACGCCGACGATACGATCAACGTCGGCAGCACCGCCCCGACTGCCGGCGGAAACGCCCATGGCATTGCCGCCCTATTGACCATCGGCGGAGACGGAGAAGTGTCCCTCG
>SDBU01006000.1_pt1 | contig 14379 bp, 13 predicted proteins | sample 2277071 | NCBI WGS metagenome assembly SDBU01 (sample SAMN10397929, study PRJNA504765) | marine sediment metagenome | isolation source: marine sediment core GS08_GC12, 126 cmbsf | place: Arctic Ocean: Gakkel Ridge, Loki's castle | collected 2008
CGGTAGATAAGGATAGGTAGCTTAGCCTCTGACGCCGCCAGGCTACTTACTAAACTGCCACCAATAGCTGAACCGCCCACGCCCAGGATAATCACTTTATTAACCTTAGCGTAATCAGCTGGCAGGTCGAAATTTATGGCCATCTGCCAGGCTTGCTGACATTGCCAGGGCATCTCGTGGAGGCGTAAAAGCATACCTTCCGGGTCGTATCGCTTGATAATCCCGGGGTCATCTAAGTTGTTCATTAACCTCGCTCCTTTGTCCACTCCTTTCTGAAGGGGAAGAACAGGTTTTGAAGGGGCTTAGCCCCCTTAACGCTTCCCGACTTAGACTCCAGCTAATTCCTTACCCAGTTCAAGTAGCCTTTCTACCCGAGCCGGGCTATTACTTTCGGCATAGATACGAAACACTGGCTCAGTTCCTGAAAATCTGATGAGCAGCCAGGTGGTATCGGCCAAGGTGAAGTGGAAGCCATCGGTGGTGTTTGTCTTTATTACTTTAACGCTATCAATAGATTGAGGCAGATTGCGCCTGATGCGACTATCTATGGCTTGGCGTTCATCTTCAGGGAATTTGACATCTATACGCTGATAGTAGTGAGGGCCAACTTTACTATAGAGATAGTCTAAAAGCGCTGAGGGCGTTTTACCAGTCTTGAGCATTAGGTCAAGGAAATAGATACCAGCCAGGATGCCATCGCGCTCGGGCATATGACCCCGGAAGCCATAGCCACCACTCTCCTCCCCGCCAATGAGGGCGTCTTCAGCCAGCATTATCGGGGCAATGTATTTAAAGCCTACCGACGTCTCATAAACTGGAACATTGAATATCTCGCCCAGGCGATAAAGCATACTGGTTGTAGTTATCGTCTTTACTATAGGACCACGCTCACCACACACCTCCAGCAGGTAGAGGGCTAGTAGAGCAAAGACCTGAAGCTGGGTCAGGAATTCTCCGTTCTCATCAATGATGCCAAGGCGGTCGGCATCGACATCAGTAGCTAGGCCTACACTAGCCCGCTGCCTTTTAACTGTGGCTGAGAGCTTGGCTAAATTAGCTGCAATTGGTTCAGGCTGTATACCGGGAAATAGTGGGTTGCGTTCTTTATTTATCTCTGCTACCTTGATAGCCCCTCCGTCTAATAGCCTCTTGAAATAGCCAGCCCCGGCGCCGTACATAGGGTCAACAACTACCTTTAACCTGGATTGACGTAGCTCGTTCAGGTTAATGAGCTTGCTTATCTGCTCTGAGTAAATTGGAGCCAGGTCAAGGTATTCTACTACCCCTTGTTTCAAGGCTTCAGCCAGCGGCACCCGACTTATTTTTCCTGTGGCAAGGGTGTGGGAAATATGCTTTTCCAGTTCAGCAATGACCTCGGGCGAGGCGCTGGCACCGTTTTCAGATTTAAATTTAAAGCCATTCCAGATAGCCGGGTTATGGCTGGCAGTTATGATAATAGCTCCACCAGCCTGTTCGGCTAGAATACCATAGCTTATGACTGGTGTTGGGGTCGCCTTGGGGCAGAGGTATACCTTTATTCCGCTACCGGCAACTACTTCGGCGGCAGCTGAGGCAAAGTCCTCAGAGGCAAAGCGGGTATCATAGCCTACAATTAACCCCCGATTGGCTAGTCCTGCCTGCTTAACATAATCGGCTACCCCTTGAGCGCAAGCTCGCACATTATCAAAGGTGAAATCCTGGGCAATAATCCCCCGCCACCCATCAGTGCCAAATTTAATCGGACTATCTATTATGCTCACCCCATTAGATTTTATTTAACTTTGGCAATAAATCACAAAAGTAAAACGAATCCCTCAGCACTACTTCTCCCAAGGTATAGGCTATTCTCTCTTTGAATATCGGACCATCAGAGACAAAGGAATGAAACTCTCCATTCTCACCCCCGGGGTCAACATTAGGTGGAAGCTCAGCTAAAAAATCTTTGTCGAGCAGCCTGCCTGCAAATCTTTTATCCAGAACCTTCGTATCAACGCAGGTAATAATAGCTTGGAAGCCCAGAGCGATAAATGACCTGGTAAGTTCAGCAGTCTCTCTCCCCCATATTGGAAAGATTCCTTTCATCCCTAGCTTTGATAAATTATCCTCTCGATACTTTCTTACCTCTTCCAGAAAGACGTCACCAAAAACTATTGAGGGAACACCGTCCTGTTTAAACCTGGTAAGGATTCTCATCATTTTAGACTCATATTCTTCATTAGAGCAAGACTTGGAAATAAATACTTCCTGAATGGGTAAACCCAGAGAGTATGCCTGCTGTTCAATCAAAGTCCTCGGCACACCGTGCATACTAACCCGGTCATAGTCCTCGGTTATCGTGGTTAGTAAAGATACTATTTCATACCTTTGACTTTTTTGAACTTCATAGAGGGTAAGGGCGCTATCCTTACCACCGCTCCAAGCGAGTATTACCTTTTCCATTTTTGAGGTTTTATCTACCTCTCCCCCTTTATCCCCCTCTCCTTCAAAGGAGAGGGGGAGGGAGTTTTTATGAAGGGGCTTCGCCCCTTCAAGCTTCCCTTTTAAGGTTGTATCTAAGTAGGCCTATCTACTTGGTTACTTTTTAACCACTGCCTTATACAATTTCTCTAAGAAGGCCTGTATAGTTTCAACGACCTCTGCGCAAAACTGTTCTGTCAATGCAAGCTCTTGCTCAATGGTATCTTGCGAGATTATACCCTTCTTAGTTACATAGGCGATGAGGTCTTGGTCATCTTGAAATTCCTTAAGTAAGCCATTCTTATGAATAATGCAATTACGTACCTTGGAATAGTGGTTGATTTCTTGCCAGGTTTTGTCATTGTATGGGAGGTCTAATCGTGCGAGCTTACAGTATAACTTGGCTCGCTCTAATACATCGCCCCTCAAATCATTCCAGCTAATCGGTATCTGATGCTCCTTCTTAAGTCTTCTGCAAATCACATTCATCTCATATTCTAGTAAGGAATGGGCAGACACCAAGAAAGAATTACGAAGAATTCTGGGGAATTTCTCAGCGTATTGCCAGTAGTCATCTTGATAGAAATCATAAAATTCCTGGTGTTGCTCTGCTGGAAGTTCCTTTACTCGTTCATCAGACCAAGCTTTAAACTCCGCTTTGGCTTTTTGTAAGTACTTTTCAGTTATATCTAGGTATTTCTTAAGCTCATCCAACCTAGCGTATGCTCTGAAGTACTCGAAATCCTGTATAGCTAATAACATTTTTTGCGATATTCCTTATTATTTTCTTCTGTGGCTGACTTATTTTTTCCCCACTGCCTCCACCCTAAGAATCTCGGCTTTATCGGTCTTTTCCCAGGGGAGGTCGAGGTCGTCTCGACCGAAGTGCCCGTAGGCAGCGGTCTGCCTGTAAATAGGACGACGGAGCTCAAGGGTCTGAATAATAGCTCCGGGTCTAAGGTCAAAGTGCTTGTTAATCAGGTTTTTGATAACTTCGTTGGCAACTTTGGCGGTGCCGAAGGTTTCAATAGAGACAGAGAGGGGGTGAGCAACGCCGATAACATACGAAATCTGGATTTCCAGCCGTTCAGCTAGCCCGGCAGCCACGATGTTCTTGGCGATATAGCGAGCCATGTATGTCGCCGAGCGGTCAACCTTGGTCGGGTCTTTGCCTGAGAAAGCACCGCCGCCATGTCGGGCAGCACCACCATAGGTATCAACCAGAATCTTACGCCCAGTGAAACCGGTATCGGATACCGGACCTCCGATTACAAACCGGCCGGTAGCATTAACATAGAATTTAGTTTCCTCATCAAGTAGCGGGGACGGAACAATCACTTTTATCACCTGCTCGATAATATCCTTCTCCATCTGTTCGGTGCTGACATCGCCGTCATGCTGGGCGGCGATAACTACGCTGGTAACTCGCTTTGGAATGCCATTATGATATTCTACAGTTACCTGCGATTTGCCGTCGGGGCGGAGGTAAGGAAGAGTGTTATCCTTTCTTATCTGAGCCAATCGGCGGCATAGCTTATGTGCCAGGGAAATGGGCAGGGGCATAAGTTCAGGCGTCTCATTACAGGCAAAGCCAACCATCATCCCCTGGTCGCCAGCCCCAATTCCACCAAGGTCATCATAACTGGCTGAAGCTGCCTTTACCTCCAGTGATTTATCTACGCCAAGAGCGATGTCGGTGGACTGCTCCTTAACGGAAACCATCACTCCGCAGGATTGATACTCAAAACCATATTCGGGGTAAGTGTAGCCCACATCGCGAACCACTCCCCGTACTATTTGAGGTATTTCAACATAGCAATCGGTGGTAATCTCCCCCATAACAATTATCAATCCATTGGTTACTGCCGTCTCACAGGCTACCCTGCCATAAGGGTCTTTATCCAGAATGGCATCGAGAATAGCATCTGATATCTGGTCACATAGCTTATCCGGGTGCCCTTCAGTAACTGACTCTGAGGTAAACATGTAGGCTGGCGAACTAGCAAAACTATTAGTCAAAATTCCTTTCCTCCTTATCTATGTTCCTTCTTCCCAACTAGCCAGGTATTTCTTTTGCTCTGGCGTTAGGCTGTCAATATTAATGCCCATAGACTCAAGCTTTAGACGGCCTACCAGCTTATCGATTTCCTCAGGCACGGGGTAAACCCTGGGCTTGAGTCCTTCCCTATTTTTCACCATATACTCCAGGCACAGGGCTTGGTTGGCAAAGCTCATATCCATAACACTGGCGGGGTGCCCTTCAGCCGCTGCCAGATTAATGAGTCTGCCCTCACCCAGTAGATAAAGACAGTTGCCATTAGTTAAGGTGTACTCGTCAACAAAAGGTCGTATGCGCCGCTTGCCCTGAGCCAGGCTTTCCAAAGCCGGTATATTAATCTCTACATTGAAATGTCCACTATTGGCCAGGATGGCTCCGTCTTTCATCGCCTGAAGATGAGCTTTATCAATGACATTTTTACCACCAGCGATAGTGATGAAGATATCGCCCATCTTGGCTGCTTCTAGTAGAGGCATGACCTGATAGCCATCCATGACTGCCTCCAGGGCGCGGACCGGCTCTACCTCGGTTATAATTACCTGGGAGCCTAGTCCCTTGGCTCTTAAGGCTATACCATGCCCGCACCAGCCATAGCCACAAATCACTACCTTTTTACCTGCCCACAGGATATTGGTGGCACGAGTGATACCATCGATAGTGCTCTGCCCGGTGCCATAGCGGTTGTCAAAGAGGTACTTGGTCTGAGCATCATTTACCGCAATCAAGGGGTATTTTAGCTTCCCTGCCTTCGCCAGGCTGCGTAACCTGATGACACCAGTGGTGGTTTCCTCAGTGCCACCTATGACATTACTGATTAGGTCACTTCGCTTGGTATGAAGGGTGGTAACTAGGTCAGCACCGTCATCCACTGTAACCTGGGGGTTAGTATCTAGAGCAGTATTAATGTGCTTATAGTAAGTTTCTTCATCCTCTCCCTTGATGGCATTAGTGGGAATACCGTACTCTACCAGGGCAGCGGCGACGTCATCCTGAGTGCTAAGCGGGTTAGACGCACATAGAATGACACTGGCTCCCCCCTCCTTTAGGGTTAGAGCTAGGTTTGCCGTTTCAGTAGTAATGTGAAGGCAAGCCGAAACTCGGATACCGCTAAGGGGCTTCTCAGTAGAAAATCTGTCCCTGATTAGCTTTACTACTGGCATCTCCCGGAAGGCCCATTCAATTCGCTGCCTGCCGTCTGGAGCCAGTTTCGGGTCTTTAATGTCATATTGTGTTTTATTCATTTTTCTCTATAGCCTACTTTCTAGTTTCCTCTATCGTGTCTTCACCGGGTCGACTCTGTTGCTTATGCCTCAGTCCACGGTCTTGCCACAAGAAGTTTCCATGGTACTAATTTGGCAATTACAAACTCGTCAGTTTTGATTATTTCGTATCCCGCCTCTCCCACCGATTTTTCCACGTAAATTGGCCGGCAACTGGCATACTTGGGAACTTTCTGGTGTAGCCACTCATAGAATCTTATGAACAGCGAGCCTTCCCTTCCTTCTTTGGTAAGACTGGCAACACCAAGCCTTCCACCAGGTTTCAATACCCTCTTGATTTCCCTGAGAACCATGGGAATATCCGGCGTATCAAAGAGCTCTAAGGTGCAAGCTGTGTAAACAGCATCGAATTTCCTATCCTCGTAAGGCATACTCCTGGCATCACCTTCATATAGCTCCACCCTATCTATAAGCCCTGTTCTTTTTAGTCTTTTCCTGGTTATCTCCAGCATCTGAGGCGTTATGTCAAGACCACAGGCTTTGCCACTATCTCCAACAGAGTTAGCGATTTCCTCTAGCGAATATCCTGTACCAACACCTACCTCAAGAACCACGACACCCGGTGTGACAGATAGAAGCTGCAGGCCTCTCTGCCTAAGCCCTTTCTCAAATATTCCCTCTATGATAGCATAAAACCGGCTCAATGCACCGTAGCTCTTCTTTATGTCCTCTAAACTGGTTCGAACCCTCAAAACTTCTTTTTCACTTTTAACCATTTATTGACCCAGTGCCTAACTCATATTGGCCTTACAATATTACTACCTATACGAAGTCATCGGCTACCCCCTTACTTAATCTTATCCATAGTAGGGCGGATAGTTTCCTCTACAGGCGGTAAGGTATCAATTATAACATGATTCGTTTCAGGTACTTCTATCACCTGAACTGCTCAGCCACATAATCAGGTATATCCAATATGCCGAGAAGGAGTGGTTTCTGATGGCAATCACTACCCCCGGTCACAACCAGACCCTGCTTCTTGGCAAACTTGATATAGAAAGCAGTGGTCTTGGCATCATGTCTTGAATGCCAGCACTCAATACCATCAATGTATTCCAGTATATATTCTCAGATAGTGCTCATCTGTCTAAATTAGGCGTTATGCTTACTATGAAGTCCCGTTGAGGCCACTACGGTGGGTAAATACAGGTTTATCGCTTCCTCACCAGTCCTCAATGTGGGAGAACTCGTAGAACTCTCGATACCTCATAGCGATATCCTCAGGGGTGAGAGAGCGGAGGCGGTCGACACCGAATTCTTCCACGGTGAAGCTGGCTGTGGTGCAGCCATGGATAATCGCCCTCTTTATTGCCTGTGGTGTCAACTCGCCCACTTTGTCGAGATAGCCCATAAAGCCTCCGGCAAAGGTGTCCCCGGCCCCCGTGGGGTCCTTAACTTGTTCCAATAAGCAGGCCGGGGCAATGAAATAACCGACCTCGTTAACCATAGCACACCCGTATTCCCCTCGCTTGATAATTACCATTTTGGGCCCAAAATTTAGAATCCACTTGGCTGCGGTAAGGATACTCTCAGTCTTGGCGAAGGCGCGAGCCTCTCCTTCATTCATAGTGACCATATCGACAGCGCTTATGGCCCTGGTAAGTGCTTCTATCTTATTATTAATCCAGAAGTCCATGGTATCTAACATGGTCAGCTTAGCTCGCGACACTTGCCTCAGTACTTCGTATTGGAGGTCGGGGTCAATGTTGGCTAGAAAGACGAAGTCACTCTTTTGGTATCCCTCGGGTAAAGTTGGATGGAAATCAGCAAAGACATTCAACTTGGTGTCTATCGTTTCGGTGGTATTAGTCTTGTAGTCGTAACGACCTGCCCAACGGAAGGTCTCCCCCTCCACTACCTGTAGTCCCCGAGTGTCTATTCCCCTATCGATAAGAAACTGGATTTTTCCCATGGGGAAGTCGGTACCTACTACTGCCACCAGGTTTACTTTTGTGTAGAGGCTGGCAGCTGCCGAGAAGTAGGTAGCTGAGCCGCCAAGGACTTCACTAACCTTACCCAACGGTGTCTCCACTGAGTCAAGGGCTACAGAACCAACGACCAGAATACTCACACCGCTACCTCCTTCTAAAACTCAAGCTTTAAGGTTACTATCTCGAAGGGCTTCACTTCTAATCCAAACTTTTTTCCCTCAAATGGCAATTCCCTCTCTTCTCTCTCAAGCAAATCTACCAGCGTCAGCCTTTTAATCTCCCTGAATAGCTCAACCTCAGCCTCTGTAGACTCCCCCTTGGTCTCAAAGAACCGTAAGATTACCTCATCGGTGTCTTCAGCTTTTTTCAGGGCAGAGAGGATAAGGTTATTTGGTGAAATTTTTAGGAAGGAGAATTCTGAGGGTAAATCTCCTTTACTGTCGGCTTGAATGGCAATAGGCAAATGGCGAAATTCCTGTGCCTCTTTATACATCTCAGCCTGCCGCCAATCTCCAAGGTGAGGCTGCAAAGCGTATTCAAAGACATAAGGCTTTAGCTCCAAAGCGTCTGGGGTGGGGACAAAAGGCCCGGCTGTGCCATCGGCGGAGAGCCCATATACACTCCTGAGGAGGGTGATATAGACAGAGTCTTTTATTATTTCTACTGCCGGCAGTCCCTTATTCATAAATGTTATCCCTCTCACCCCATCGCTTACATCAAACCAGCTCATAAAATTAGGTATTCTGGAGGGTTCGCTTTCCCAGTGTTCGCCTGCCTTAACAAAATACTCGGTAGGCTCAGGGACAACCCCAAATTGTGTCTCCCGGAAGTAGATTTTTCTCTCTATCCCGGTATTGAATTTAACTCTTAGCCTTATATTGGGGTATTTATTATCAATTCTAGTAATAAACTCAATTCGCGGGATGTCTCTAAAAATTACCACCTCTTTGCGGATATCCAGTGTTTTGTATTTGTAAAGCATCGGAGGAAACCTCTCCTTTAGCCTATAGGGCCAGGTGAGGCAGTAATATTCATTTTCAAAAACCACCTTCACCCTTGAGCTTTCCTCTTCAATCCGAAAGCCTTTAGGCTTAAAACTTCCATACTGGAACCCTTCCCCTGATTCGCTCTTTATTAACTCAGGGGAGAATCTACTGCGGTGATAATAGAGGTCACCAACCTCGTCTTCAATGACGATTTCATTCCCACTTATCAAAAGATTTCCCGTTTTATCAAAAACCTCAATAATTCCGCTTTTGTCATCTACATTCAAGCTAAAAAAGGGTGTTTCTATTTTATTCCCTTCAACTTTTATCCTGTTTACTGGCTCCTGTCGGGGCATCTCATATACCTTGTAGCCCACTGGGGGAACATCGGCAACGAAATCACCCTCCGCTGATTCTACCCAATTCCTTGTCCGCCAGGGGAGAGGGTTAAAGACTACCATTCCTCTACCATTGGTGTTTATCTTAGCCGCAATATAGGTTAAGGACTCAGCCATGATTTTGGTAAGCTCAGCTTTAAGAGTAACGAAAATCTCCCTTACTTCTTCATAAATCTCATCCACGCCACAGCCAGTGATTACATCATGGAGGGCAATATATGAAGTTTTCTCCCAGGCTTCCCGAAATTCATTGGTAGGGTATTGAGCACCGAGAAGCCAGGCAATGGTAGCAAATTCCTCAGCGGTAACAAGTAGGCATGTGGTCTCCCTGGCACCCTGAACTATCCATATCCGGCTGGAACATACCTGAGGGAATACATTAACCAGCTCGTCATCGTATAGCTCACCTTCTATTGTTTCCATTGTCTTGCCGCAAGTCTCCAAAACCTGGAAGAATTCTCTCGGGGTAGTCATCTTCATTTGAATGTCAGGGTGGGTTTGGTTCCAATTCTTTACTGCGGGGACGACTTCAGGCTGGGGGGGCATGGAACCACTGCCGCAGGGCATCAATATATGAGGGGTAGAAGCAAATTTGTTGAGCTCAACAAATGATTGTTCCCATTTGTCAATATCAAGCCCTGCCCGGTAACCAAGGGGGAACCAATGGCTCACGATAGTAGTACCATCCAGTCCCTTCCACAGAAATTCACTTTCTCTAATATCGTGTCGGGCGCCTCTTCTAAAAGCAAGCCACTTGTATCCCATTTTCCTGTAGATTTGAGGAAGCTGAGCATTCATACCAAAGCTATCGGCTGCCCAGGCTACGGGAACCTCAATACCAAATTTCTGCTCACAATACCTTTTCCCAAGAAATATATTCCTTATTAATACCTCACCGCAGGGGAGCATGGTATCGGCCATAAGGTATTGCCCATCTACTATCTCGAGTTTCCCCGCTTTTATCGTTTTCTGAAGCCTTCTGAAAAGACTGGGGTGTGCCTCCTCTATATGCTTCAGTAAAAAGGTTTGCTCTAGGCAGAACTTAAAATCTGAGGTTTCCATAAGCCTTATGGCTTCCTCAATGATTTTTTCGTTTATCTGGAAGTACTCTTCTTTGGTAAAAACCCAGGCGCCGTCATAATGAGTATGAGGGGTAAGATAAATTATCTTCATTTCTAGCCTCTAACTTACACCATTATTTATTTTCATGAGCGGATACTGCCAAAGGAGTCATAGTCTGGGTGATTTTTGGCTTCTAGCCAGCGTTGTAGCTCCTCCAGCACCTGCTGGTAGTTGGCTCTGGTTACGGTTACTAAATTTACCTGAGGCTGGTGCTTAATAACATCTGTCCACGGGTTAGGGTTGAGCATAATAGTTCCTAGAACCCTTTTCCCGCTCTCAATTATCTGTAAAACGGCTTCCCTGAAGTTAGCTGAAAGCAGCTCCATCTTTCCGATTTCGTCAATGACTACTAAATCACACTGCTGGGCTGCTTGATGTAGGGCAGAAACGCCTACCCGGTCTAAACTATCAATATCAACCCCGTACTTGCTTATCCGGTATGGGCTGTGAATATCAATATGAGCCAGTGTAGCAGTTTGTCCATTCAGGGTAACCAGCCTGAAGCCGTGTCTTACTCCTTGACTTCGTATTTCCTCGGTGTAAAAGCCACCGGCTTTGCCTTCTATCCCAGCTACTGCTTGTTTAATAAGTCTAGTTTTCCCTGTCCCCGGTCGGCCAGTGAGCAGATAGACTTGCTTCATAGGCTATTTCTCGGACTGGAGCTGTAGCTGCTTTCTTTCCTTCAATTTCTTTCTCTGGCGGCGATGCTTAAGGATAGCTACTCTTTTCCTCTTATTCACCATTAATAATAACCTATATCAACCTTTTCTGCCATCTCTGACTTTATAGACCTCAACAAACCTGGCAAAGGAGCGGTTGTAGGTCTTCTCTACCTCTGGGGAAAATACACAGGCGGGAAGCTCATCAAATTCCAAGTGATATGAGATACATTCGCAGCACTTGCCCTTTCTGGAGCAAGGCTCATAGGTGCAGGGACACTTTGCTCTATTGACCTCAACCTGGCACTCCATTAGTTGTTCTCCTTATGATGAATTGTCTATGGGGAAGATTGAAGGGGCGAAGCCCCTTCAAAACCTATGCCTCCCCCTCTCCTTTGAAGGAGAGGGGGATAAAGGGGGTGAGGTTGATATAAATAATCTTATTATGGGCTTGTCTTATAAAGCGAAATCTCAAGGGCATTTTCAGAACTTTTTAATTTCCTCACTGCTAAGGATGTAATTCTGTTTTCCCATTTTCCCTCGTCTCCCTTTTCATTTTGTCCCGAAAAGAAAAGTGCGTCTATTGGGATTTTAGCTAAGTTATCTATATCTTTTGTTATTTGGTCAATTAGATAGCAATTCAATATAATGCTAACCTCCTCACACTCTTTTATAAGGAGCTCTATATATTGTTCGTCAAATTCGGGAATTTCTTTTCTTAATCGCTTCCCTTAGCTTTCTCCTCTTTTTAGGATCATTGGTTCCCCAAGTAACTGGCTCCATATCAAGTTTTACTTTTAGTAATAATTTTTCCACAGGGACACTTATTCTCTACATATAGCGTTTTCTTATCTTTATGGAAAGCTCAGCCAGTAGCTCCAGGGCTCGGCTGGCTGCCTCATCAGTAGCTAGAGATGCCAGCCCACAGCTAGGGGTAAGCAGCCCCTGCTCCAAGAGTTGCCTGAAGCGTATGCCCTTTCTGGTAAAGGGTGCCATTGCCTCCTCTAGACGGTCTTTGAGGCTGGCTACCGATTCCTCAGCTAGTGCCTCTTCACTATTGGGGATAATCCCCCAGGCAATAGTTCCCTTTCTATCCAGAAATTTTTTTACCTCGGTGGGATAGAGGCTCAGCGACTGTGCATAACCGTAGGCATCAAAGCTTAGTATATCAACGCTGGTTTCAAGTAGGACTGACCAGTCGGTATTACCGCAGCAGTGGACTCCTTTAAGCCCACTAATGCCACCAAAGACTTCGTCCAGCAGGTTGATAATCCTTTCCTTGGATAGTAACATGCCGACTGAGCCGAAGGCGGCCATATATGGCTCGTCAACAAAGATAATGGTATTTCTTGAGATTTGGCTTAGAGCCTTTTCCTGCCAGCTTGCCTTCAGCCTGAGTAACTTGGCTACAGCATCGCCTAGGACATCGTCATAGATGATAGCCCTTTTGTTCTCGTCAGTAACAGTCAGCCCCCAGGTAATCGGTCCGGTTACCTGTCCCTTAACTGCCGGAGGCGACAGATTCTTTAAGGATAGGAAGGTGTGGAGTCCAGCGGCATATTCAGCACTAATGGGGTATTTGTCAAAATCATTCTCTAGATAGGCAGTATAGAACTCTTCCAGTGGCTTGGTTAGGTCCTGGGAGCGGTTTATATAGATGCTACCCTCATTGACCACCACTCCGGGGAAGCCCTGGCTGAACTGGGCATACATATTTTCCAGGAAGGAGCGTTTAGGTAGTTGGGGCCAGACGGGGATGTCTTTCAGGTAGTGGGTAACTTGTGAGCATGCCGCCTGCGGGTTAGTCCCGGGCATACTACCAACAACAGTTGGTAAACAACCAAATTCTATATAGGGCATAAGGTTCTTAGCTCTCTCCTTGGGTGAGATACTTGCCTATTATTAGGTTTAACCTTTCCTTCTGCTCAGTGGGTATGAGCTTTGGGTCAGTAACAATAGCTGTCTTCAGAGCGGTAGCACAACCGCACTCACGCTTGTCGGGTATTCTGGTAACGGCCAATTTGATAATTTCTCTTATGGTATGGGTATTTTGACGAAGTGTATCTATGATGACGTCTATGGGAGTTGGCTCGCCGCTTTCCTGCCAGCAATCATAGTCGGTGACGCCGGTGATACTAGCGTAACATATTTCTGCCTCCCGTGCCAACTTGGCTTCGGGCGATACTGTCATGCCGATAATATCAGCTCCCCAGGAGCGGTGGAGCAGTGATTCAGCTCGAGTAGAGAAAACCGGGCCCTCCATGACCAGATAGGTTCCTCCTTGATGAACGGTGGCACCTGCTTCCCGAGCGGTCTGGTATAGGATTTGGCTCAGCACGGGGCAGAAAGGCTCGGCGAAGATGATATGGGCGACGATACCCTCACCAAAAAAGGAACTTGTCCGGTTTCGGGTGCGGTCAATGAGCTGGTCCGGGATAACCAGGTCGCCGGGCTTAATTTCAGACCTGAAGCTACCGGAGGCATTAACGGAAATTATCCACTCCACCCCCAGCGACTTCAGGGCATAGATATTGGCTCTTGAGGGGACTTCGGTGGGGGAGATGCGGTGCCCCTTGCCGTGCCTGGGCAGGAAGGCAATTCCTACCCCCTCCAGCCTGCCGATGGTTATGGCATCACTCGGCTTGCCGAAGGGCGTATTTATGTCAACCTCTTCTATATCGGTCATCCCCTTAATATCATACAGCCCACTACCCCCAATAACCCCAATTTTAGCTTCTGGCATTAGGAGACCTCCTTAGAGAATAGAGTCATAGATCTTAGTTAGCTTACCTTTTATCTCATCCTGAATTTGCTCAGGCTTCATTTCTTCAATCATTTTAGCTGCTAGGAGTGTCTTCCACCAGTCACCGTGAAGTAATTTACTGAGTGACTTAACGGTCTCTCCCTCCTGTATTTCAGTCGGAATTTCAGTTTCTGTTTTGCCTTTCTTTATTGCTAATTCCTTGGCGAATTCCAGTACTAATTCGCGTGGATAGTAGTCCTCAATGTCTCCCTTTTTGAGGTCGAGAATATTCTCGTCGGGTACTCTTCCTTTAACAGCCTTTCTAATGGTACTTTCGGAATGTGCATCATATAAAGCGTAGGTCTTTATACATGTGCTCTGTACTGCCTCTGATGAAAGGTACTTCTTGATATTCCCTGCCCCCTCTACATCTATAACCACAATAGATGCACTTTCGAAGGGCTTTCCGAGTTTTCTTGCCCAGTCTGTATAAACGTCTTTGTCTGTAGGCCCCTCCACGATTAAGATACCGTTTGCTAGAAGCAGGTCTGAAGGCTTGACCCCAAGTTGCTGCAGAATATTGCTAATACCTTCCAATGATGATATGTTCTGTACTTTACCCTCTAAACCATCTTTGTAAACAAACCATATTGAGCTTAGATTGACTCGGTCAAATATAAACGGTGAATGAGTTGACAAGAATATTTGTTTTTGACTACCAACTAGCTCTTTGACAGCTCCTAC
>SDBU01006001.1_pt1 | contig 14379 bp, 13 predicted proteins | sample 2277071 | NCBI WGS metagenome assembly SDBU01 (sample SAMN10397929, study PRJNA504765) | marine sediment metagenome | isolation source: marine sediment core GS08_GC12, 126 cmbsf | place: Arctic Ocean: Gakkel Ridge, Loki's castle | collected 2008
AGCCTACTACCCCGGTGGGCGTACCCTGCAACATGCAGGCGGATTCATCCAGGCGCCCCTGGCGATCGGGGATCAATATGGCAGAGGGGAGATAGACAAAGGGCAATACGATAGGCAGCGTGAAGTTGACTACGTGATGGGTGCCGCCTTGGGCATCAAGCGCTCGGTGCTGGATCAGATTGGATTGCTGGATGAAGGCTATTTTCTGTACTATGAGGAAACCGATCTCTGCTTCCGTGCCCGGCGAGCGGGCTACAGAGTACTTTATATCCCGGACGCCATTCTGACCCACGTGGAAGGAGGCACCAGCAGCCAAGGCGATTACGCCCAATTTCATGTTTCTCACACCAGCCGGTGGCGCTTCGTCTTAAAGCACTATGACGTTTCACGGCTTCTTAGCGAATTGCCGGGTGAGTACGCGTATTTGGCCGGGGGTCTCTGCCGTGACGAAAGACGGGGGCTGAGCACAGCCTATAAGACCATACTGCGCACCTTGCCAGAAATCCTGAAGGCGAAAGTCAGGGATGGTGCCAACATGGTAAGCGATAAGGACCAGGAAAACATTGCCCGGGCATTGTCGATTCTGCGTCGCAGGGTTATGGGGGATGGCAGGCTGGCGCTCCGGGCCAGCCGGGGGAGGAAATAGAATGGACAACGCACCGACAGCAGGCAGCACGCGGCAGGATTCCGGCCTGGAAGAAAGCCTGCACCATCGCTTCCAGGCCTTGCAAGCAGATTTCTTCTCCAGCCGAGCGCTGATTATCGCCGCGAACCGAGGACCGGTGACCTTTGAGACAACCAAAGACAGCCACCCACGATTTCACCGTGGCGAAGGTGGGCTGGTCACTGCGCTCATCGATGTGTGCCGGCACGCCGATGCCACCTGGATCGCCTGTGCGCGAACCGAAGCCGACGCGACCTGGCAAGAGGGGAGCGTGCCGCTGGCGGACGATGGCAGCGCTGTTAGGGTGCAGTTCCTCTCACCAGAAGCCTCGGCCTATGAAGGTTATTACAACGTCATCGCCAACCCGCTGTTGTGGTTCTTGCAGCATTCTATGTGGGACCTCCCACGGGCGCCGGTTATTGACCGCGATACGTGGCAAGCCTGGGAGCACGGCTATGTAGTCGTGAATCGCCTGTTTGCCGATGCCATCGCCAAGCAGGTTCTTGGCACGTCCCGCCCCACGCTGGTCATGCTGCAGGACTATCACCTGTATTTGGTAGCGCGGTTTGTGCGCGAGAGGTTGCGGCCACGCGAGCGACCAACGACGTTGCACTTCATCCACATCCCCTGGCCGGGCCCGGAGTATTGGCGAATTCTGCCACCTGGTATGCGACGGCCTATCCTGGACGGGCTGTGCGCGGTGGACGTCCTGGGCTTTCAGACAGGCGAGGATGGACTTGACTTCATCCGGACTTGCGAGTCACACCTCCCCCGCGCGCGCGTGAACTTCAAGCGTGGCCGGGTGTGGTATCGAAATCATGCCACGCACGTGCGCGACTTTCCGATCTCCATCGACGTAGCGGCACTAAGGCAACTGGCGGAGTCGCAAGAGGTTGCCGAGTATCGGTCCGAAGTCCAGGAGCTCGTGGGCGACCGACGACTGATCGTGCGCATTGACCGCGCAGAGCCAAGTAAGAACATCGTACGCGGCTTTCAGGCCTTCGAGGAAATGCTGGAACTCCATCCCGAACACCTCCAACAAGTGACGTTTCTGGCATTGTTGGTGCCGTCGCGCATAGAGGTAGACGAATACCAGGACTACCTTGGCGAACTCATGGCCGCCGCTGGGCGCGTCAACGCGAGGTATAGCACCAGTGAGTGGGAACCGGTGCGGGTTCTCGTGGGCGAAAACTATCCCCGGGCTGTGGCAGCCTTGCAACTCTACGACGTGTTGCTAGTGAACTCCATCGCCGATGGCATGAACCTGGTTGCCAAAGAAGGGCCGATCGTGAACCAACGCCACGGCGTGCTCGTCCTGTCCGAACGAACGGGCGCTTGCCAGCAACTCGAGCCGGGAGCAATCGTCGTCTCGCCGTGCGACGTGTATGCCACGGCCGAGGCGCTCCATCAGGCGCTCGTTATGCCGCCTGAGGAGCGCCGGGAGCGCGCCCGGCGGCTGTGCTGGCTGATCGGGCGCGAGGATATCACCGCTTGGCTGGGCCGCCAACTGGAGACCGTCGCCCAGTTGAATCTGTAGAGAGGTCACGAACGACGTATGAAGCGACCAGAGACTGCTGTCCTGCACTACACCGCCCCGCCTGTCGTCGGTGGCGTGGAGGCCGTAATCCAGGCTCACGCGCAAGCATTCATCGAGGCTGGATACCCGGTCACCATCGTTGCCGGCAGGGCTGAGCAGACGGCGCTTCCTTCGGGCACAGGTTTTGTCCGGATCGCGGAGATGGACTCGCGGTACCAGCAGCTAGTGCAAGCGAACATGGTACTGGAGCGAGGCCAGGTGCCTCCTAGCTTTGCTGACCTGGTCAATCGGTTGAGAGAGGCGCTGACGTCGGTCCTGGACCCATTCGACAATGTGATCGTTCACAACGTGCTTACCAAGCACTTCAATCTGCCCCTTACAGCAGCCCTTCACTATTTGTTGGACACAGGCACCATCCACCGTTGCATTGCCTGGTGCCACGATTTCACCTGGACCAGTCCCCACTCTCGCCCCAAGGTCCACCCAGGCTACCCTTGGGACTTGCTGCGTACCTATCGCCCGGACGTGACCTATGTCGTTGTGTCACAGCGCAGACAGCGCGCGCTGGCGACGCTTCTCGGCTGCCCGCCGGAGCGTATCCACGTGATCTATAACGGGGTGAATCCAAGAGCGCTGCTGGGCCTATCCGACGAAGGTTATGCGTTGGCAACCCGGTTGGGCCTCCTGGACAGCGACCTGATCTTGCTGATGCCGGTGCGCGTTACCCAGGCCAAGAACATCGAATGTGCGCTGCGCGTGGTGGCGGCGTTGAAGGCCCGCGGCTGTCGCCCGAAACTGGTCGTGACTGGTCCACCCGACCCGCACGATGAGCAGAGCATGACCTATTTCCGGTCGTTGCAAGCGCTGCGCCGCCAGTTGGACGTCGAAGAGGAGATGCGCTTCGTCTTTGAGTCGGGCCCTGATCCGGACCAGCCGTTCACTATTGACGCACGGGTGGTGGGGGACCTATTTCGTGTGAGTGACTTGATGTTTATGCCCAGCCGCAGGGAGGGCTTCGGCATGCCGGTGTTGGAGGCAGGGCTGCTTGGCGTGCCAGTCGTGTGTACGGACGTCCCGGCGGCGGAGGAAATTGGCGGCGCTACCGCGATCCTGTTCGAAGCCTACGAAGATCCAGCGCACGTGGCCGGTCAGATCCTGGCCTGGGCCAAGCAGAGCCCAGTGCATTGCGTGCGTCGTCGAGTGCGGCAAGACTACACCTGGCATGCCATCTTCCACCAGGATGTCAAGCCTCTTATTGAAGGCCAAGAGGGTGCATGATGTCGTACACTCCCGAACAGATCAGCGAACGTCTGACCCAGGCCGAGCATCTGTGGTTGTTTCTGGATTACGACGGTACGTTGGCCGACTTGGCGCCGACGCCCGAGCATGTCAACCCCGATCCAGAGGTCATCGATCTGCTCACCAAGCTAGGTCGTCAGTCTCACATCCGCATAGCTGTGATCAGTGGCCGGCGATTGGACCACGTTCAGGCGTTAGTTTCGGTGCCAGGCGTTCTATTGGCAGGCACTTATGGCGTCGAGTTGCAGATGCCAGAAGGAGAGCGGGTCAACCGTGTGGACTTTGATGCCATCCGCCCGGCGCTGGATACTCTCAAGCCACGATGGGCGTATCTGATCGCCAGTCGTGAGGGCTTCTTCCTGGAAGACAAGGGCTGGGCGTTGGCGCTCCATGCTCGGTTTGCCGATGATGTCGAGATGGAGGCGGTGTTGTCCGCAGCGCGCCGCATGGCCACCCAGGTGACGTGTTCAGGATTGCTCCGTGTGTTGAGCGGACACAAGTTCCTGGAGGTCGCTCCCAGCATGGCACATAAGGGGCAAACGGTGGGCTATCTTCTGGACCGTTCCCCCTGGCCTGGCGCTTTGCTCCTCTACCTGGGTGATGATGAAAAGGACGAGGAGGCGTTTAGCGTGATCAAGGCACGGGGGGGCATCGCTATTCTGGTTGCCAGAGAACCGCGCAAGACAAAGGCCGATTGTTGGCTGGAATCACCGCAGGCCGCGCGCCGCTGGCTGGGGACCGCTCTCGCAAGGCCAGCAGTCGGCAGCATTCGTCAATCTTGGGATCCACTGTGTTGTTGAGGCCGAAGTGCTCCGAGGTGAGGAGTTGGTCCAGTCGCAGGCCCTCAACCGGCGGCAGGTCGGTCAACGCCACGATCTGATTCTTGGCGGTTTGCCGCATCACGACAACCTCGTTCTCCTTCAGTCCCGACCGTCAGGGCGGGACGTACCAGAGTCATGAGATTGGCTACCCGGCTCCCCAGGGCCCGGTGCATGTCTTCGGGGCGCGAGATCACGCGCAGGAGGTTCTTCCCGCCCAAGGTCAGCCGAGATAGGTTGTGCGTCTTGGCGATGGGCACATTGATCAGCACGCCGGTGTCGAGCACGTCCTGGTAGACCTCCCAAGTGGTGATGTCCTTGCCATCAGGTATCTCGGTGTCGATGAACTTCACCGGTCTCATCACTTCCATCTGGCCCCCTGCCGCCTTCACCGCCTCCTCGATTCCACTGGCCGGCTCCTAGCGGTGCTGCCGGATCCTCGCCAGGGCGTAGCTGCCGGCACAGAAGAGGCCGATGATGACGAGGGCAATGATGGCCCAAGCTTCGAGCGAAAGTTCGAGACCGTGCGAGCCGATCAGAGTCATCAGGATGAGACTGGGTAAGCGCCCCAGGAAACTCGCGAACAGGAACTTCCTCGCAGACATAGAACTCAGGCCCGCCACGTAGTTCATCACGTCGGCAGGGAAGATGACGGGCAGCAAGAAGCCGGAGATAAGGAAGAGCACCCCGTGCCGCTCCGCAATCCCGTCCCAGCGTTCCAGTGTGCCCGCCGGCACAAGGCGCTTCACCAGCGGTCTGCCGCCCACACGAGCCAACGCGAAGGCAAGCTGACTGCCAGCAATCACCGTCACCAGGTTGAGCAGGAGGCCCCCAGTGAACCCGAAGACATAGCCGCCGGCGATCAACACGAACTGACCGGGGAGGACGGCCACGATGATCTGCACAAGGTGGATCAAGACGAAGACCAGTGGTCCCCAGACGCCCCAGCTCTGTATGTAGGATGCGACGGCCTGCTGGTCCGCGAGTAGGGCGACCAGATTAAGCAACGGCCCATGGGCCAGCCACAGGGCCAACAGGACGGCGATGAGAATGGCGCCCTTCAGCATCGGGCGCCTTCGCGCGCCCCTGGTGGACCCATCGGCGCTAGCTGTCTCTTCCGCGCTACTGGGGAGTGTCATGGCCGGAGGAGTCCATGCTCTCAAGCTTCTCGCGGAGAGCCTTCTTCAGTCCCTTGACCACCAGGGCATAGGAATCATCGATCATCTCCAGAATCTCGTCATCGGGTATACTGCCATCCAGGGTGATGGTGTTCCAGTGCCGCTTGCTCATGTAGTAGCCCGGCTGCACCGCCTCATACGTCCGGCGCAGCACCACGGCATGCTCGGGACCACACTTCAGTGTGATGCGTAGGGGCGTCTCTTCCCAGGCGATGAGAGCAAACATCTTGCCCATCACCTTGTAGACCAACGCGTCCGGCCCGAAGGGCTGCTCCTCGGTAGCACCTTTCTTCTCGATGAGATACGAACGCAGAGCTTCAAGTTTCACGTGGTGATCCTCTCCATTCCTGCAGACCCCTGGGGTTTGCGCGCGAAAGAAACCCCAAAGGTCTATCGCGTCACTGTATCGTCGCCAGATACTAATCCACGAACTGACGTGCCATCCCCGCGTAGGGCTCGCAGAAGGTACACTTCCCATGAAAGAGATCTATGAGGGCGTCCCTTGCCTCGGGGTCCCAATACAGAGGGAAGGAGAACCTCTGCTGGGCCCGTTTCTCGACGGGTACCTCGAAGAACTTGGCTGCCCTCTCCCACTCGTTGCCCGCTCTGGGCGAATCTAGCATGGCGGGCTTCGAGACACCGTCACGATCAGTGTGAATCGTAGTCCTACTCCTCCAGCGTGCGCTTCAGGGTGAAGCTGCGACGGGATCAGTCACGGGTGGAAGTGGGTTGAGCGTGGCGCGTTTTAACCCTCACATGCAGTATTATACACGAAGAGACGCCCAGTTCCAATGGGCAAGAGGGCCTCGCCTGCAAGGCCCGTATCAGCTAGCCAAGTCGTCGGGTCACGGATCCGACTCGAGCAAGGGCCCGTCCACCCAAGCCGTTGGGGCACGGGCCTGACCAGAGCAGAGGCTCATCCCCGCTCGAAGCAAGTCTGTGGCCTGCACTGACCTCAGAGACCGGGCAATGCACAGTGCCAGTCCCCAGACGCCAGGGTTGAGTGAACAGCCTACTCCGACCACTCGACTCACTCTATCTGGGTGCGGACAAAGTCAAGAACACGAAGACCTTGACAAACGCAGGGAACTGTGTCAGAATAGATCTGAAATATCAGTGGAATATCAGACACAATAGACAAGGGCTTTCGAACATGTCCGAGTTGCTGAGAGAGCAGGTATATGAAGGATTGAAAAACGATATCCTCACGGGGCTCCATGGAGTTGGTGAGCGCCTATCGGTGGACAAGCTGGCCAGAGAATACGAAGTCAGCAAAACCCCTGTTCGGGAGGCACTCAACGCCCTCCAGCAAGAGGATCTGGTTGATATCATCCCTCGGGTTGGATACTTCGTCTCACAGGTGACCGTCAACGATGTACGGGATATCTTCGAACTCCGCCTCATCGTTGAGGCTGCTTCAGCGGAGATGGCCGCACGAAACATCTCGGAGGAGGAGTTGCTCCATCTAGAGAACTTGCACGAAGGCTATGTACCTGGCGATGTCGACAGCTACTGGCAATTCCTGAAGGAGAACCGCGAATTCCATTATCGAGTAGCCCTGGCAACACGCAACAAGTGGCTGGCAGAGACTGTGGGGAGGTTGCTGGATCAAATGCAGCGCCTTCTCCTCTTGCGCCTGGACTTGCGTAACTCTGCCGATGAGATGGTAGAGGAGCACCGCCAGTTGGTGGCAGCGCTGAGACGACGGGATGGTGCCCTGGCCAGGAAGGTTGTGGTTGATGCCATAGAGAATGCCCGGCAGGCGGTTCTGGAGGCGATCATGCGTGGGGCAAGCTGCCCCATTCAGCCATCACTTTGAAAGTGGGACAGCCAAGCCGGCGAGTGTACGTCACTGCCTGCGTCTCCTCCTCGGTCATCGTTTTGACAAGCACGACCGCGTGGTATGCTCAGCGCGGAGAGAATGCCTGATGATCCAGTTATCTCATTCATGAGTGGAGGGCAACATGATGCGCGCAAGCAGAAGCTCAAGGATCATGGTCACCGGTGCAGTTGGTCAGATTGGCTCCGAGTTGACCCGCGTGCTCCGCGAGCGGTACGGCAATGAGAACGTTGTGGCCACCGGTCATAGGACGAAGCCCAGTCCTGCGCTACGTGCTTCTGGCCCCTTCGAGTTCATCGATGTGACTCGGAAGGAGACCGTCGAGGCGATGGTGGATAGGTTCAGCATTGACACTATCTACCACCTGGCCGCTATCCTCTCAGCCGTCGGGGAGGAGAAACCTCACCTGGCGTGGGACGTGAACATGAACGGACTGTACAACATCCTGGAGGTAGCCCGGGAACGCGAAGGAGTGCGGGTCTTCTGCCCTAGTTCCATCGCCGCCTTTGGGCCGGAAACGCCACGGGAGAACACACCGCAGGAGACTGTGCTGCGCCCCAAGACCATGTACGGTGTGACCAAAGTCGCAGGCGAGCTTCTGTGCGACTACTACTTCTATCGCTTGGGCCTGGACGTCCGCGGCGTTCGCTATCCGGGCATCCTCAGCAGCGAGACTCCACCAGGAGGCGGCACCACTGACTATGCGTGTGAGATATTCTACGAGGCGATCAAACACAAGCGATACACTTGCTTCGTGAGAGAAGACACAGTACTGCCGATGATGTACATGCCGGATTGCATCAGAGGAGCCATAGAGCTGATGGAGGCCGACCTCTCCCAGCTCAAGCACCATGCCGATTTCAACCTGGCGGCGATGAGTTTCTCCGCAGCGGAACTGGCTGCAGAGATCAAGAAGCACATCCCTGAGCTAATCTGTGACTATGAGCCCGACTTCAGGCAACAGATTGCTGACTCCTGGCCTCGCTCCATTGACGACAGCGCCGCGCGGGAGGAGTGGGGCTGGGAACCGCAGTACGGCCTGGAGGCGATGGTAGCGGATATGCTCGAGAAGCTGCGGAGGAAGCACGCGGAGGGCAAGCTGTAGCTCATGCAGGTTCGCTTGAACCAGACGATTTGAGATAGGCGACGAAGCCGGGGATTGAAGGCCCTGGCTGAATCTGAGAAGTGCCCTCAGGCACTGAATCCCAAGGCACAAACCAATCCCTGATGGGACTTCTCAGTTTCAGCCGGTGGTATTCATTCACCGGGCTGCCCTCATCGCTGTGCAGACAGAGAAGTGGTGTACTCAAAGTTCGTAGACCCAGTTACTGATCAAGAACTGGCAAAGGTAACCAAGGAGAGTGAAGAAATGGCAAAGGACAAGCTGGCTTTCATTGACGAGGACGTCGCTAATCTCAAGGAACAGGGTCTGTTCATCAACGTCCGCACGATTGAGAGTGCCCAGGAGTCTTGGCTGACAGTAGACGGCAAGCGGGTGCTTGACTTCTGCTCTAACAACTACCTGGGACTGGCCAACCATCCGCGCATGAGGGAGGCAGCCAAGAAGGCCATTGACGAGTTTGGAGTGGGTCCCGCCGCTGTGCGTACGATCGCCGGCACACTCAGTTTGCACCACGAGTTGGAAAAGCGACTGGCCGCGTTCAAGGGCATGGAGGACGCCCTCTACGTGCAATCGGGCTTCTGTGCGAACCAGGCAGCCATCCCATCACTCGTGGGCAGAGAGGATGTCATATTCTCTGACCGGCTCAACCACGCTTCGATCATCGACGGCTGTCGCCTGTCCAGGGCCAAGATCAAAGTGTACGAGCACTGCGATGTCGCCGATGCTGAGCGTGTGATCAAGGAGAACCTGCCCAACTACCGGCGTGGTCTCCTCGTCACAGATGGTGTATTCAGCATGGACGGTGATATCGCCCCCCTGGACAAATTGTGTGAAGTTGCCGAACGCTACGGCGTCATAACCATGGTGGACGATGCCCACGGGGAAGGCGTCCTGGGCAGGGGGGGACGTGGCATCGTAGACCACTTCGGATTGCACGGCAGATTCGACGTGGAGATGGGCACATTATCGAAGGCCTTTGGCGTAGTGGGTGGTGTGCTCGCAGGCAAACGGAAGATCGTGGACTATCTGCGACAAAAGGCACGGCCCTTCCTCTTCTCCAGCGCAGTGCCTGCCGCTGATACCGCCGCCTGCCTGGCAGCAGTGGACATACTGGAAGCCTCTACTGAGCTGGTGGACCGTTTGTGGGAGAACAGTCGCTACTTCAAGGCGGAGATGAAACGGCTGGGATTCGACACAGGCAACAGCATGACCCCCATCACTCCAGTGATGCTGGGAGAAGCCCCTCTGGCCAAGGAGTTCTCCAGGAAACTGTTTGACAACGACGTCTTTGCCATGGCCATTGGCTTTCCAACTGTGCCTCGCGGCCAAGCGCGCATCCGGGTCATGATTTCGGCATCTCACAGCGAAGAGGATCTGAATCAGGGCTTGGAGGCGTTCGCCAAGGTGGGCAAGGAGCTGGGAGTCATCCAGGGTTGGACAGTGCGTTGAGAGAGCTCACTCGTGCAGTGGGCTCTTTTTCTTTGCCCTGAGGAGGAGGATCTCGCCGAGCCGTCGGGTCACGGACCCGGCCGGAGCGGCACCTGATTCTTCGCTCTCAGCGGGCCCGCGACCTGCGTCACGCTCAAAGACCGCGCCACGCACACGCAACGGACGAGCCAAAGACACAATGACTGTGGCCCACCTGCAGGAGAATCTCGCTGAGGCGTCGGGTCACGGACCCGACTGGAGCAGGAGATGCGTGGACCCGACCCTACTGCTGCAGCGCCTTTCCCCGGCAGATCCCCCAGTACTCGCAGTACTGCAGCGAGCACTTCCACGTGCTCGGATTGGGGATGAAGACCCGGGCAGCGATTCCCCACTCCCCTTTCCTGAGGCTCAAGACTGCTTACTTCCACCATCAATCTCTTGGTGCAGCCGCTCTACCTGCTTCTGACTGGAACCATGCCAGGCTCAGCTCAACTCCCTCGGTGAAGGTTACTCTGGAACGAAAACCGAAATCGCGTTGGGCCTTCCCGATGAGGTATCCCTGGTCCCTGATAAGGAAGTACACGGCGTGGCGCGTGAGCAGAGGGCGACTCCGGATGCGCAGAGCATGATACACGGCCTCAGACACCGCGGCCAGGCCCAGTGCCAGAGCACCGGGCAGCTTGATCCAAGGGGGACTGGTTCCCAACCCCCGGGCCAGTGCATGCACATACAGGCCCCAGGTCTCGTTGGTTTCGTCCCTCAGATTGTAGGCCTGTCCCACGGCACGGGGTGACTCAGCAGCCTGGATGATGCCCTCAGCAGCGTTGTCCACGTAGAGCAATCCGGCCGGACACTCTCCGCCGTCAATCAGCACCATCTGCCTCTTGAGCAGCAAGTCTGCGATTTCGGCCACGAAGTCCTTGCTCCGAGGACCGTAGATCGAGACAGGCCGAATGATGGTAGTCGGAATCCCTGTCCTTCTGTACCACTCCCAGACTGCCTCCTCGCCCAGGCATTTGCTGCGATTGTAGGGCAGGCCGACATCGGTGATGGGATGGGCTTCATCACACGCCTCTCTCGGGTAGCCGTACACGTCGCTGGTACTGATGTGCAAGAAACGCTGCATCCCACCCACTTCCTCGATCGCTCCCAGCACGTTCTGCACGCCCACCACGTTGGCCTGATAGAAAGCCTTCCAGGGTGCCCAGTCGGTCGCGAGTCCAGCACAGTGGTAGACGACCCGGATGCCCTCCAGTGCCGGTATCATGCTGGCTCTGTCCGCCAGATCGCCATACGCGACGTCAAGCGGCAGGTTCGCCAGGTAGCTTAGATCGCTCGTCTTCCGCGCCAGAATGCGGACCTCTTCGCCTTTCCTAACGAGGGCCGTGGTCAGCGCACCACCTAGGAAACCACTTGCACCGGTCACCAGTACTGTCATCGGCCTATACCTCCCGGTGGTCTGTTCCTGATACGCCATTATGGCACAAGTCTACGGCAGGGTCAATCGGCAGAAGACCTCCCAGGTTTCACCCAGCTCCAGTCACCACCCGCCCCGCCGGCAGAACCTCGGAGGTCTCCTTGCACGCTTCCACCAACGTCCTGATAATGACCTCCGAGGTTTCATGCGGCCGCAGCTACCGCCTGCACCACCACGAAAGCTTCGGAGGTCTTCGGACTTGTCAGACACACTCCCCTGTGTATAATTGGACAGCACTAGCCGGGGCGGACGCGATCGTGCAGCAAGCAGTCATCTGGGGAGAGACGTGATGAAAACGGCCGTCAGCATTAGCCTGGGAAGCAGCACGCGTGACAAGAAGGTCATCGTCGATTTCAGGGGTGAACTGGTCAGCATCGAGCGCATCGGCACGGACGGTGACGGCGAGGAGGCAAAGCGCCTGCTCAGCGAGCTGGACGGCAAGGTTGACGCTCTGGCCGTGGGCGGCGCCGATCTCTACTATCGCCTGGGAGGGCACGAGTATCCCGCACGCGCTGTGTTGAAACTCATCGAAGACGTCCACCACACGCCGGTGGTCGATGGCCGGGGGTTGAAACACAACACACTAGAGCGGCGCGTCTTCGAGCTGGCGAAGCCTGTCCTGGGTGGGATACCTCATTTCCGGAGAGCATTCATACCGGTAGCCCTCGACCGCCTGGGGTTGGCCCGAGCCGTGGAAGAGGTGACCGACGAAGTGGTCTATGGTGACCTCATGGTCGCCCTCGGCATCCCTATCGTCATGCACGGCATCAAGCAGTACTGCAAGGTCGCGCGTGTGTTGCTGCCCATCGTCAGCTACTTCCCACTGAGCATGATCTACTATGGGAGCGACGAGAAGGAGCCCGAGCCCAAATACCACCGCTACTGGGAGGAATCCGATCTACTCGCCGGAGACTTCATGTTCATGCGCAAGTACATACCTCTTGATATGTCCGGCAAAACGGTCATCACCAACACAACCACCGACGAGAACATCGAGCTGCTCCGAGAACGAGGCGTTCGCATGGTGATCACAACGACGCCCCGATACGAGGGGCGCTCCTTTGGCACCAACATGATGGAAGCGGCCCTCACCGCCTATGCCGGCAAAGGCCGTCAGCTCACCGACGAGGAGTTGAACACCCTCATCGACGAACTCGACATCCGGCCGACGGTGCAGGTGCTGAACGAGTAGGATAGAGTGGGCAGACGAAGACCCCAAGGCTCCAGGCAGAACCTTGGGGTCTCTGTGCGCACGCGAACGCACCCGGCGACCCAACGGGTCGCCCCTGCTATTCACAGCAGGCAGGCGCCTTCCATCTCGCCATCATCAGGGCCGCTGTCAGGGACAGGGCCGCCCCGAAGAAGAAGGGAGCCGAAGGTCCGAACCCTTCCCAGAGACCCACTCCCTCCCACAGAAGACCGGCTATCAGCGAGGCCGGGAAGTCCAGAATACCCAGCACGGCATTGAAAGTGCCATAGGCCGTTCCGCGTAGATCCGCAGGAACGATGTCAGCTACCATGGCCTTGGTGGTGCCATACGCCAGGCCGTAGTACACGCCATAGAAGGCATACAGGACCCACACATGCCAGCCCGTGCCCGCCACGGCGAACCCAAGGTAGATGAGGGCATAGACCAACCAGCCACCAACGATCACCTTCTGACGCCCGATGCGATCGGAGAGGGAGCCCGCCGGGGTGGAGATCAGGGTGTACACCAGATTGAAGGTGACAAGCATACCCAGGACACCCACCACATTCAGGCCCCGCTCCTGCGCCCGAAGCACCAGGAAGGCATCAGAGGAGTTCCCCAGATCGAACAGGCCCACGATGACCATGAAGGTAAGGAAGGGCTTGCCGAGAGCCTTGAAGGTGATCCTCGGTCTCTCGCGCTTACTGGTGATGGGCACATCCTCAGCGCCCAAAGCCAGAGAGAGCACGGCCAAAGCCGCCGGTATCAAGCTCGCCAGCACCACGATCTGGAACGTGTGCCTGCTCAAGTCCACCGCCTGGGATTGCAGAGCCCAGACTACGGCCAGCGCAACGATCAAACCCAGCATCGCGCCGCCGGTGTCGGCCGCGCGGTGGAACCCGAAGGCCAGACCACGCTGGTGCTCCTCGATGCTGTCAGCTACCAGCGCATCACGGGGGGCAGTGCGCACCCCTTTGCCCACTCGATCCGCCCAGCGTACGGCCGCCACTGTCTGCCAGGCGTTGGCGAAGTAGAAGAATGGCTTCGACAGGGCCGAAATGGCGTAGCCAGCCACCGCCAACCACTTCCGCGCCCGCAGCCTGTCCGACAGCCAACCGGAGAAGACCTTGAGCAAGCTGGCCGTGGCCTCGGCGATGCCCTCGATAAGACCAATGACGTTAGTACCCACGCCCAACACGTTGCTCAGGAAGAGCGGCAGGAGGTTGACGACCATCTCGCTGGAGATGTCCATGAAGAAACTGGTCAGGCTCACTGCCCACACGTTGCGGGGCAGGCCGCGCAGGCCGGTCTTCCGTTCGGTGGTGCTCTTCTCTTTCAATGTGGCCCCCTTCCCTACTATCGCCGCTGCGTGTACCGGCATCTGAACTGCGCCTGGCGGGTATACCAGGAACCCACTCTCTCACCACCGAGAACGTTGAAGCCGCAAAGAGAATCTGACGGGATCTCACTGACTCTGCGCGAACTCTGCGTGCTCCCCGGTGCAAACTCCGTTCTTTGAGGAGACTCGTGGCAGCCCGACGCCCAAGCTAGCGCTCCTACAGCACTTCGCCGACCAATTCGGCGATCTTGCGCCTGGCTTCAGTCAGCGCGGCCAGACCCTTATCGGTAATGGTGTAGTACTTGCGTAGCCGTCCGCCGCCGACGCGCCTATCCTGGGCCAGAAAGCCATTGTCACGCAGCCGATGGAGCGTAGGTTGCAGAGACCCTTAGGATTTCCCTGATAGCAAGCACCTCGACTATCTCCAAGCCCGAGACGCCCTCAAGCAGACTCTTGCCGTACACACGGAAATCCTAAGGGTCTGACT